>Ga0102934_1002010_pt1 | contig 14225 bp, 8 predicted proteins | sample SalPonR2_A_D1_MG_FD_78175 | JGI IMG/M metagenome (GOLD analysis project Ga0102934, IMG submission 78175) | Salt pond soil microbial communities from South San Francisco under conditions of wetland restoration - Salt Pond MetaG R2_A_D1_MG | ecosystem: Environmental > Aquatic > Marine > Intertidal... | reverse complement strand
ATCGTTTCGCAACCGGATTCGGACTGCGTCACGACCACCCGATACTCCGTGTCTGCCGTCAAAGATGGGGTAGTATACGAGGGATCAGTATTCGTCCCTGGCGCGTTTGCCCATGAACCTGAGCCGGGAGGCGATCGGAATTCCCACTGAAGAAGAAGAGATCCGGAGGGGGCTGTACCGCTAGCGGTGACATTCAAAGTTTCTGTTTCACCTTCACATATTTCACTTCCGGTGGGCTGAGCATCAATTGATGGATCCTCGAAAACTTCCATTTGGACCGTTGGGGAGATGGCTTCATTACAATCGAGACCACTCGCATTTACGAGCACTCTGTATTCCGTAATACCTGCGGGTGTACCATTCGTTGTGTTTACCGTCAGTGCAGCCGTTGTTGCTCCGGAGTATGTTGCCCCGGCCGGAATTCCATTGGAAACGTTGACAAATGTACCTCCATCATCATACTGCCATTGATAAGTCAAGCTTGGAGTTCCTCCACTAGCTGTTACATTGAAGTTAGCTGTTCCGCCGGAACAAATATTTTCGTTTGCACTAATAGCATCAACCGTAGGATCATTGACTACCGTGACTTCAATACAATTTGAGGTAAAAGAAGTACAAGGACCATCATCACTGATAATCACGCGATAAAAATAAGAACCTGTGGCAGCATCTAAAACTGGCGTAGTATAAGTAGCACTGGTTGCTCCACCAATATTTGTCCATGTACCTGAACAATCCGAATCGGCTTCTTGCCATTGATAGCTGTAATTCCCATTCCCTCCGGTAGCATCCGCAGAAAGTGAAGGTTCCGCACCATCACAAACCGTTAATGCATTCGTTCCACTTCGACCGAGTTCTTCAAAATTCGTGATCGTCAAGTCATCCGTGCTCGCTGTGCAAGCCGGGCCATTTGTAATCGTCCAACGGTAAACATAAGTACCCGGAACAGTAGTAGAGATAGTCGTATTGGGACTGGAGGGATCTGCAATAGCAGGCGTGTTCGGCCCGCTGACTCTTGCCCAACTCCCCGAGCCTACGGTCGGTACATTGGCATCTAAATTGAGCGTAGTCGCTGCACAATCTTCATAGTCTGCATCTGTAGCGGCTACCGTGGGATCCTCCCAAACAGTGTAAAAGACCGTATCTCGTGAGTCACAAAGGGCTGTCCCTGTGGAAATTGTCCATTCGATCGCATAGGTGCTGGAACCACTTACTACGTCAAATGCTGTGATGGTGGTACTTGCAGCATTGGGATCTGCAAAAGTGGCTGTTCCATCACTCAGACCCGGAATGGAGCGCCAGGTGCCGGTTTCGCCCACTTCAGGAACCGTGGCATTCACTGCAAACGGAAGATCTTCAGAATCACAAATATTTTGATTCCCACCGGAAATCACGGCTAAACTCGGCTCTGCAAATATCTCAATATTTAAAGTAGCCACCTCATCCGGACAGCCCGGAGCTGAAATGGTATATTCAAACTGATATGAACCAACAACGGTATTAATAACTTGCGTGGTAGGCTGATCCGGGTCGACAATAAAAGGATCCGGCGCACCCATAGGCTTAGAAGTGAAAGTCCACTGAACCGAGCCCACAGCAGGATTATTTCCAACCAAAATTACATCATCAAACTGACAAAATTCTGTGGCAGATCCACTGACATCCGCTGCGGATGGTGGTTCTGAAACCGTCACCGTGGCGATATCAAAAGTCTCACAACCCATATTCTCCGTGGTCCATCGGAATTCATAGACACCATATTCCAGATTTTCCGCATCAGCTGTAGGATCTGTGTTATTCGGTGTAAAAGTCACTGCCCCTGATCCCATCGGCTGACTCTCCACCGTCCAACTTCCACTTCCTACAGAGGGTGTGTTTCCATCTAAGGTGACAGTGGCTGGAACAGTACCCGGACAGGCATCAATATCATTGGCCACAGCCTGAGTGGGATTTTCAATAACCGTTACGATCACATCATCTTGCGTTGGCATACATATGGGACCATTTGATATAGTCCAGCGGAAAGTATAATCACCTGCAATCAGATTGTTTACCTGTGTATTGGGTAAAATCGGATTCTGGATATTTGGGGTAGGTGCTCCTCCTGGAGTAGAAACTACTGTCCACTGTCCCACGCCGGAAGTTGCTGTATTTCCGTTGAGTTGGGCGGTGAATCCACAATTATCGAAATCCGAACCGGCATTTGCCACTGTAGGTTCAGCATAATTGTCTATTCGAATCAAATCTGAGCCCGAGCACTCTGCATTCGAAACCTCCCACTGAAAGATATAAACCCCGGGCTCTGCCCCCGTAAAAGTTGTGGTAGGATCATTGACGTCTGTGAATGAGCCTGCCAAGCCCATTGGAGTCGTGGCTGCAATTGTCCATGTGCCTATTCCGAAAGCCGGTGTCGCCGCATCAAGGGTAAAGGTTACCTCGTCGCACAATTCCTGATCAGGACCTGCATCTGCGGCGGAAGGTACATCAAATATACTAACCGTGGTTTGGTCTGTTGAGTTACAGGGCGCTCCTCCTACTGTGGCCGAAATTTCATATTCAAAAGTATATACCCCTTCGACTAAATTTGACGCTACTGCAGTATTATTGCTTGTTTGGGTCAAAGTTGGTGTGTTGGGGCCACTCACAAATGACCATGTCCCGAGGCTATTTAGATTACCAGATAGGTTTGCACTCGTGACCAGATTACAAAAAGTCTGATTCGGTCCGGCATTTGCTGTCGGCACTACTACTATTTGCATTTGATCTGTTTCATTAGGACAGAAAGCCCCACCTAAACTATTCCACTGAAGCGTGTAGGTTCCAAAAATCAAATTGCTAATCGAGCTGGTAGGAGAAAAAATGTCTCCAAAGGTAGGCGTATTTGGACCACTAATTACTGACCAAAAACCCGTTGTAACCGGCGTGGCATTGAGGGTTGTGTTATCTGCGCCACAGACACCGATGTCTGCACCTGCATTGGCAGGATCAGCAACTGACGATGTAGCTATAAGGACGGTATCTCTGCTTGGCGGGCACCCTCCATTTTCAATGGTCCAGACAAACCCATAAGTCACATTGGGTGCTAATGACTCCACTGCTGTTGTGGGTGAGTTAAGGTCTACAATATCTACCAGAGTTGGACCTGAAAATTGCGTCCACGTTCCGGTCCCCACGACCGGGGCGTTCCCCTCTAAATTGGTATCAGCACCACAGACCGTCTGGTCGGGCCCGGCATCAGCCACCGTAATATCCTCACTTCGGGTAACCAAAACCGTATCACGTGTAGGATCACAACCCGCACCTTGCTCAATTCTCCACTCAAAAGCATAAGTTCCTTCCTCTGTTAAGCCCGAAACAGCAGTTGTAGGGTCGTTGATATTATTTATCGTGGGAGTGGTTATGCTTGTCGGATTACTCGCACTGGGAATAAAGGTCCATATACCTGTTCCTGCGCCTGGAGAGTTCCCACCTAAATTCGTGCTTGTGGATGCTATGCCAATGCAAATATCAGTCCCGGCCTCTGCCTGAATAGGACCTTGAGTCCCCAAAGTTGTAATGGTTACATTATCTGAAATACTACTGCAAGGATTAGTAATGGTCCAGGTGAATGTATAAGCCGTATTAGAAGAAAGGCCATCAACTGTAGTATTGGGATCTGTAATATCTGAGAAAGTAACACCGGAAGAAGGGGTCACACTCCACTCACCAATCTCATTTAGTTCCGGAGTACTCCCGTCCAACTGGATCGGGGTTCCAAAACAGATCGTTTGATTGGGCCCTGCTTCCACATTTTGTGGATTTTGATCGGCCACGCGAACGATAACATCGTCCTGCGCAGGCACACACAAGACCCCACTTGTGATGGTCCATCGAAATACATATTGGCCAGAAACCAGACCAGATATATCCGTATCGAATGCATTTACATCATCAACAACTGCTGTGTTGGGCCCGCTGACCTGAGACCAAGTGCCCAAAAATTCCGGGCCTTCAATAGATGGATCATTTCCGGCCAACATTGTTTCAAATATATTACAAGCCAAGAGTTGGTCCGTCCCTGCATTCGCCAAAGTGGATTCTCCTGAAGCCACCACGGTGATTTGTTCTGTAGCAGCAGTACATCCGTTGCCGGTAGCTGTAGATCGGCGAAACTCAATGACATACGTACCGCCTTGAGAAAAGCCTCCCACAGTAAAAGGGGAGCTTGTATTTACTGCTGAATAAGGAGTTGGATTGGATCCAAAAGGTCGACTGATAAATCGCCAGGTAGTGGAGCCCAAACCGCCGTCTGTATAATTCAAGTCCACAGTGGTCGCACCGCAAGGCATGGCTATTGGCCCCGGGTCAAGGTTTACGACCGGATCTCCACCTATAGAAAAGTTGACATTGTCTGTGCTAGAACAGCCCGTAACCGTATTTTCTATGGTGTAAGAAAACACATAGGAACCGGTCATCAGATCTGTAACCTTAGCGACTTGACTATTGGGATCAACCAAAGTAACTGAAGGACCTGAAACCTGAGTCCATGTCACCTCTTCATTGACGTAAATGGGACTATTTCCCTCTAAAACTACCGTATCCACACCTCCTATACAATAAGATGTACCTCCGGGTACTGCGCCTGATGCCTGTGTTGAAGGTCCTACTGGTGTAGGTACCACTACTTCTACTAAATCACTTCCGCTCGCACATGGCCCATCCACTTCATAACGAAAAACATAGGTTCCCTCAATCAAGTTCGAAACTGCTGTCATGTCGCTCATGGGGGAGGCAATCGTAGGCACATTTGGTCCACTGACCACAGACCATTCACCCATTTGTCCACAGGAGGACAAACCAGCCGCTGTACCATTAAGAGTGGTAGAAGTAGTTAGAAGAAAACAATCGCTCAACACTTGATCCGGCCCGGCACTGACTGGCTCTACACCACCGCAATTGGTAATCTCAATACCCGTAGAAGTGGCAGTACAACCCGTTGTATTGTTAGTCACCGTCCAGAAAAAAGTAGTCGTACCTCCGTCGCCTGCGTTTAATGTTACGGTTGGGTTTGGGTCATTGACATCGCTTAAAACAACACCCGATCCGCCACCTTCCCATAGTCCCGTTTCATTGGGACCTGGAGCATTACCCGACAAAGTGGGATTATCTCCAGGACAGGCGCTGGGCGATCCACCACTAGCCGTCGCGGTGGGAGTCTCCAAAATAGTATATGTAACATTATCAAACACCAAAGATCCATCGGTACATCTCGATCTCAATCGAAACTGATAGGTATTTCCGCCGATAACTCCAATCACCATGGGTGATAAATCCCCCGGATTCATGATGAGTACACTCGGTCCAGTCACCTGAGTCCACTGCCGGGTTCCCGGCTGAGGTGTGCCCTGAATCTGGCCAAATAACTGAATCATATCATTCGCACAAAATGTGCGATTGATTCCCGCATTCACCGTACAATTCTGAGCTGAAACTTCAGCTACAAAGAACAGCATCAATAAGTTCACCATAACGAATAAAACCCCGCGGAATGCACGAGATTTTATTTTTGGTACTCCCATAATGAAGGGCGCTTGGTGAGAATCGGAGGTCAATAAGTTAATGTTTTTCATAAGGTCTGGTTATGCACTTGAAAAAAGACTTTTTTGGAAGCCTTAACAATTTTTCTAAATAGCACTTGTTTCGGTACTCCTTTAAAACAACAAGGATTAAGCCAATTTTTTATTGGCATAAAACCGAGTTGAATTCTTATAATTTAGTCACTGACTGTATGGTGAGTACCTAAACATGAAAATCCAATCAAAATTAAATTTATTCTGACAATCGTCCAATTTTGTATGTTAATTTAATAATAAAACTATGTATAATGCTATTTATCAGGTTTTTATAGTTTGTCATTTAATCTATTTGAATTAAAATAACACCCCTCAATTCTGACAAATAAGCTCATTTGTCGGTCAAGCCGCACCATTAATTCCCTTGCAAAATTTACGGAAAGAGGCCATCATTGCGACAGTTTTATATGATAGCGTTCAATAAAAAGTCCTTTTTTTTCCTTCGTGTGGCATCAAAATAACTGCAATTGCGCCAGCGCTGTGCAGTGGGTGCCGCCCAAAGAAAGGCGGCAGCCGTCGAAATCAGTCCCGGCTACGGGACTGATGAGAGGGCCGAGTGAAGCGGTCGGAGTCCCGAGGATCGACACCCCGTCGATCTCGAGGACGGAGACCGGGGCCTGAACGAGCCCCGAAACATAGCGACCCCGCAACTCTTTTTTTGATTTTCAGACTAATCGGAATTTTAAATAAAAAGCAGACCTTTTGTGAAAATAAAAGCTACAGGGGTGGCGCCCTAATCACCTAAAAAAGTGAATGCCGAAATAAAATTATTTACCCAAAAGAGAGAACATGTGCTGCTTGTAAGCCTCCACTCCTGGCTGATCGAAAGGATTCACCCCAAGGATATAACCACCGAGAGCACAAGCATATTGAAAGAAATAAAATGCATACCCTAAATGGTAGGCATCCCATGCGTTCCATTCCATGCAGGCGACCGGCACCTCTCCTGCCCGATGTGCGGCTATCGTACCGGCAAAGGCTTTTTCGTTGATGGCGTGCATATGTGGCCAGGTCTCCAAATAATCCAAGCCGTCCGCTACTCCATCTGCCTTCGGAATACTTTCATCAACAGCTGGCTGCTGAACGAATAAATGCGTCTCAAACAAATGGCGCTCACCCTCCTGTATATACTGCCCCAAGGCATGCAAATCAGTGGTGAATCCCGTTGAAACAGGAAATATCCCTTTTCCATTCTTACCCTCTGACTCGCCAAACAATTGTTGCCACCACGCCCCAAATTTCTCTAATCCAGGCTCGTAATGCGCCAATAACTCAATTTTCTTTCCATTGCGGTATTGTGCCTGTCGCCACATTGCATACCGCCCCGCCTGCCCTCCTCTTTCTGTTTCGGCATCTGTGCGAGCTTTTTCTGCGCCGGCCACCAATTCCGCGATATTGATGCCAGCCGCCGACATGGGTAAAAGACCGACCGGAGTCATGACTGAGTATCGCCCGCCAATATCGTCGGGAACGATAAAAGTCTGATACCCCTTTTCGTTCGCCAATTTTCGCAATACACTGGGGCCCGCGTCCGTGGTAATATAAATCTGATCTTCCGGACAACCTGTCAAGATTCCCTCCCGACGCCAGGCGCGAAGATATCGAAAAGCCAAAGCGGGCTCTAAGGTCGTTCCCGATTTCGAAATCACATTTATACTGAATCGCTTCCCCTTCAATCGTTCCCGCAAAGCCGCCAAAGACGCCATGGATAAATGGTGACCCGCATACATAACTTCGACACCTCGCTCTGATGCCGGCAAGAGAGGTTGCAGAGCTTCAATGGCTGCGCGGGCTCCCAAATAAGAACCGCCTACACCAATGACCACCAAAATTTCCGAATGCTGACGAATCGACTCCGCCGCTGACTCAAGTTCAGACCACCAGGCTGCATTTATCGCTCTGGGCCCCTTTACCCATCCCGTCCATTCCCTACCCGCGCCGGTTCCTTCTTGCAGTTTCTGGTGGGCCAGGGCCAGGTCTTGCTCTTCCGGGTCGCCTATGATGTGCTGATCTTCGATATGAAATGATAGAGCTTGCATAATTGTTTTTTAATGATCCGTGTCGCAAAATAAAAAGAAAACCCTACCTTAAGGGCTCAATGAATAATAAAAAAAGATGAAGTTATCTGAGAAAACGGTATTTATAAGCGGAGCCAGCCGAGGCATCGGCAAAGCGATCGGATTGCGCCTCGCCGCTGAGGGTGCCCATATCGTGGTGACCGGAAAGACAGATGAGCCTCACCCCAAACTCGAGGGAACGATCCATACGGCAGCAAACGAAATGAAGGCCGCCGGAGGAAAAGCGCTCGCCATTCAGATGGATATTCGATCCGAGGAACAGGTCGCCGCTGCCGTTAAAAAGACAGTTGAAACCTTCGGGGGTATCGATATCCTCATCAATAATGCCAGCGCGATTTTTCTCGCCGATACACCGAACACCCCCATCAAGCGATTCGATCTCATGATGCAGGTCAATGTCCGCGGCACCCTCCTCCTCACTCAGCACTGCCTGCCCTATCTCAAAAAGTCAGACCATCCCCATATCCTGACGCTTTCGCCACCTCATCCCCTCGACGACAAGTGGTTAGGTCAGTTTCTACCCTACACCCTCAGCAAATACGGTATGAGCCTGTGTACGGCCGGCTGGGCACGCGAGTTTGAAGGTGATATCGGTGTGAATTGTCTCTGGCCCGTCACTACCATTGCCACCGCCGCCATTAAAAACATCGTAGGTGGCGAGGAGATGATGAAACAGAGTCGAAAGCCGGAAATTTTGGCCGATGCGGCTTATGAAATCCTTCAGCGTATGCCTTCCGATTGCAATGGAAACTTTTTCACTGATGAAGAGGTGCTCAAGGAGGCCGGCATCACCGACTTTTCTTCGTATGCCGTTAATCCCGGTGGAGATTTGATGCCCGATTTATTCCTATAAAGACCATGGTGTTTTTTTATATTTTGGGCCTACACCGGCACCCTTTGATTTGATTTGCTTTCGACAAATGGATATTCATATCTATATTTTCTGAGCTGACAGGAAGGGTGCCGGTGCGCTACGCTTCGCCACTCGTTCAGTATATCGCTTCCATCCTCGAGATCGCTGGAAGCGAACCTCGGGATTCCAGCGCCTCACTCGGCCCTGCGCGCACCCGGGAGGTGCGCTGGGTCTCTCCCGCCGCGGGCGGTCGCTGGCTGCGCATCGCTTAGGCAAAAATGCAGATTCAGCTTTTACTTTATTCGGTCTTGAGTAGCTGCTTGAGGTCATTTTGTACTCACAGCGAATTCTGAATGTCCGAAATAACAAGCCTTCATCTGCGCGAGAAATGAACAACTCTCCTTCATCTTTTTTACATTTGTATCTATGGCAAAATTAGCTTCATTGGATCTCAACATACATCAAACTCTTTCCATTTTAGAGAAAGAAATAACTGAAGCGCAAACTGAAGGCCAGCGTATCGTTATGACGAGCTCCTTTCAGACCCAATCGGTGCCCCTTTTGCACTTAGTTAGCCTTCATTTTCCCGGTATTCTCATTTGCTTTCTGGATACGGGCTTTCACTTTCCCCAGACGTATGCGTTTAAAGATCAACTCAAAAAAGAATTTGGACTTCAGCTTGTTGAACTTCGCTCTTCCAAAAGTTATACCGAGCAGCGGGGACCGGATGGTCTTTTCCTCTACGCTTCGGATACGGACCGATGTTGTCACATCAACAAAGTGGAGCCTCTAGAGCGCTTTCTTCAAAAAGGCGACCGCTGGATTAGTGGCGTACGAAAAGACCAAACGGCTCATAGGGAAAAGATGAAGCCGATCGAGTGGGATCCGCAAGGGCGAAAGCGCATACACCCTATGTTGGATTGGGTCTCCAAAGACATCTACGACTACATCGATCATCACCAGTTACCCACGCATCCGTTGGACCTGATGGGTTACGACAGCATTGGTTGCGTTCCTTGCACTCAGCCCTGTCAGCAAGCACGCGATGGACGCTGGGAAGGAAGTCAAAAAACAGAATGCGGTCTTCATTTTTCTGATGATCGCTAATTCGCAAACTCAATGTAAATCACAATTATGGTCGTTTTAATTACGGGCGGAGCAGGATATATAGGGTATGAATTTGTTCGCAGCCTCCATTTCCGTTCGGACATTACAGAAGTCCGGGTGTATGATAATCTATCGCGTCCCGGCCATCATTTTTTCATCGGTTCGCCATCTCTTCCCAAGCTCCGATTTATCAAAGCGGATATTCTCGACTCCTATTCTCTTGAAAAAGCTTTGGTGGGTGTGGACATCGTCTATCATTTTGCGGCTTTTGTGAGTCAACCTTATAATCATTTACAAAATCTGCAATACGAGCAAATTAATCGCTGGGGCACACTGAATTTGACCCGTGCCATCAAAGCCTCCCCCACAGTAAAAAAACTCATTTACCTCAGCTCTACAGCCGTCTATGGCTTTGGCGATATCGCGTCCTTGCAACAAGAGCCTCTACCCACGAATGCCTATGGAGAAAGTAAATATCACGGCGAAGAATACATCGAACAGATGCATGCAGGCTGTGAAACCTATATTTTACGCTCTGCAAATGTTTTCGGCTACAATCCCTGCGCACGACTAGACAGTGTGATCAATGCCTGGGTGTTTTCCGCCTTAACTGAGGGGAACATTTCTATCTATGGAAGTGGCGATCAAAAAAGAGCATTTGTGCCTATGTATCAAATGATGGAGGATCTGCTTAGCTATTTAGAAGTCGAGCCTAAAAAAGGGTCCGTTGATGCCTCTATTTTATTTTGTGCTTCCTTAAACCAAATTAAAGACTGGTTGACCGAAGCCCTGCCCAGCTTGGAATTCACTTACCTCAATCGCAATCAATCTTTCCCCAGCCAGCATTTTACCGCCTACCCTTTTCAAAGTCAGCACAAAAAGCCCCTCAATGACCACCTTGAACATATGAAAGAAAGAGTAGTTATGAATACCGTAAATTCTTCTCCGTCTCAGCCTTAAAAAGAATCTATTTACCTCAACCCAGAAGATGGTATTCTCCTCCTTATTCATAATGCAATCATTCCTTTAGAAGTCGATATTTTTCCTACATTTGCGGCTTGAAAAAATGAGTTGTGCGAATATTTCCATTCCCTTGTTTCCGATCTGCGGTCAGTCCCCCCTGATCGTATCCTGATTTTTAAAGACTTCTGCAGTCTCTAGTCTGAGCCTGCATTTTTTGAATTCATGAATCCTTTTTTAATAACATTAGCCACTGATTGGCCCCGATACTTATGAAGAAATATCTTAACCTTTTCGATTTCAAGCAAAAAGTAAACTACAGGACCGAGGTTCTGTCAGGTCTTACCGTAGCCATAGCCCTGGTCCCCGAAGCTGTCGCCTTTGCCATCATTGCGGGCTTATCTCCCTTAACGGGTCTTTATGCCGCCTTTGTCATGGGCCTGATCACATCCATTTTTGGCGGTCGTCCCGGCATGATATCGGGCGCTACGGGTGCGGTGGCCGTGGTCATTGTTGCCCTGGCCATTTCACATGGCCCGGAGTATGTTTTTGCGACCGTTATTCTAGCCGGCGTCATTCAAGCTCTCGCCGGAATCCTGCGGCTGGGCAAGCTCATGCGATTAGTTCCCCACCCCGTTATCTTTGGGTTTGTGAACGGGCTGGCCATCATTATATTTATGTCCCAGCTCGATCAATTTAAAAATCCGGCAGGCGATTGGCTCAGCGGAGCTCCTTTGTATATTCTCCTTTCGCTTGTCGTACTGACGATGCTGATCATTTGGGGGCTACCCAGACTTACGAAAGCCGTTCCCGCCTCCCTTGTTGCGATCGTGGTGGTTTCGGCTATCGTCATTGGATGGGGGATAGAGACCAAAACTGTGGGTGACATTGCTTCGATAAGCGGCTCCTTCCCTCCCTTCCACATCCCAAATGTTCCCGTAAATCTAGAAACCTTCCTGATCATTCTGCCGTATGCAGCTATTGTGGCCGGCGTGGGACTCATTGAGAGCTTGCTTACTTTAAATATCATCGATGAAATCACAGAAACCCGCGGACAGGGAAATAGAGAAGCGGTAGCTCAGGGAGCGGCTAATATGTTATCCGGTCTATTTTCAGGCATGGGCGGATGTGCTATGCTCGGGCAGAGTTTGATCAATGTCTCCAACGGAGCCCGGGCTAGACTTTCCGGGATTATCGCGGCAGTCACCTTGCTTATTTTCGTCATGTTCGGGGGCGGTTTAATCGAGCTTCTCCCTATGGCGGCGCTCACCGGTTTGATGATCATGGTAGCCATAGGTACTTTTGAGTGGGCCAGTTTGCGAACCTTCAATAAAATGCCAAAGTCAGATATTTTTGTCATGGTAGTGGTCACGCTGGTGACTGTTTTCTTGCACAACCTGGCTCTCGCCGTCATCGTTGGAGTTATCATAGCCGCGCTGGTTTTTGCCTGGGATAATGCTAAGCGCATTCGCGCCCGTAAACGGTTTGATGAGGATGGCGTAAAATACTACGAGATCTACGGCCCGTTATTCTTTGGTTCGGTTACGGTATTTAATGATAAGTTTGACGTTCTAAATGATCCTGAAGAAATTGTCATTGACTTCAAAGAAAGTCGGGTGGTCGATATGTCGGCTATAGAAGCCCTGAATAAAATTACCAGTCGCTATCTCAAAGTGGGTAAAAAGGTCCATCTACGTCATTTGAGTCCTGACTGCCTTAAATTGCTGAAAAATGCCGATAAAATCATCGACGTGAATGTGTTGGAGGATCCCAGCTATAAGGTCGCGGTCGACGAACTTTGAACTTGCGGTTGAATGAGGTGTGCTTCGAAAATTCATAATCGAATGCATATGCTATTTTAGTAGCAATATGGTCAATAACATCCCTAAGCCCGCCTGTTTAAAGCTAAAAGAAGTGTAGACCATAATGCTCAAGGTGGTTTTAAATCAAATATCTTATTCAACTCACTCCGAAATAAAATTTTCCATAATTTTGTGTGTGTTCCGGAACAAAAACACTTGGAATTTTTGTATATTAAGCAAGATTAGAAACTCTGACTAGTAAAATATTAGCCATGATATCACCACGCGTCATGAAAGAACCAAGGTACTACATAAAAAAACCATCTTTTTTGAATGGACTGGCTAGTCTCTTTGATTTGTATAACGCTCGTCAAGTTAAAATTGACTTCTCGTTTCATGAAGATGTTAAAGCGATGAAGTCAGATTTTGATTTAGTCGGAGAAGATTTATGGGTTGCTGTTAAAAGGTTTGAGGACCAAAATCAGCACTTAAAACAGGTCAAGGACAAAAAACCGTTGGATTAAGATAGACCTATTGTAAAATGAGCAAGCGAAGTGGGGTAGAAACTGAAAGCAAACAACTGTCAAAAAAAACAAGTGCAGAAGAAATAGAAGTAGGTGAAGTTGTTGAAGACCTAAAGAAAAATCCGAAGTTTAAGGATTTTACTCCAGAACAATTGCGGGCGGTTGCAGAAACTGCTGTTGTAGAGATACGTCAGGAGATCCATGAACAAAGTTTCTCTGGCCCCTTACCACCACCTTCTGTTTATGGCCAATATGAGCAGATACTGGAAGGGGCAGCAGACCGGATTTTAATTTTGGCAGAAAAAAACGCTGAACATAGAAAAGAAATGAACTCCAAGATTGTTAATGCCGATATCAAGCGGTCACTAATCGGGCAAATTTTGGGATTTATATTGTCCATTTTTTTTATTGGTGCCGCTATATATTGCGCCTATTTAAATCAACCTTTTCCAGCAAGTGTTTTAGGTGTTGGTGGTTTCTCTTCAATCATTTCTATTTTTGTTTTAGGTAGAAAGTAATTGAAAGTCCTTTTTTTGATCAATGATATAGTATCATTTTTTCTTATGGAGATCGACGAATTCAGAGACTATTGCCTGGAAAAGCCCGAAACCTCGGAGTCCTTTCCATTTGATGAAGACACCCTCGTTTTCAAAGTAGCTGAAAAAATGTTTGCGCTGACTTCTCTGAAAAAATGGGAGGCAGGCGACCATTCGGTCAACCTCAAATGTGATCCCGATCTCGCCATAGAACTGCGTTCAAAATATCCTCAGGATGTTCTGCCCGGCTATCACATGCATAAAAAGCACTGGAATACCGTCACCCTTGTAAATTCGGCGCTTTCTGAGAAATACATTCGGCACCTCATCAATCACAGTTACGAGCTCGTGGTCAGCAAAATGACCAAAAAGAAACGAGACGCCCTGCGCGAGCAGTATCCGGAGTATTTTGAGTAAAATTAGTAAGGTTGAGGTTGAGGTTGAGATTGAGGTTGAGGTTGAGATTGAGGTTAGCTCTACCACAAAAAAGTCTGCATAAATCGCCTGCACCTTTGCAATCAGTAGATCGAGCTTCTTCGCTTTTCTAAGGACTAATAAAGGATCAATCGATAAGGCCCGCGACTCCCTATCGATTGATACCACTGTTCAGTACATTGAAAACCTTAGGCCGCCTTCTTTTTAGGACTAATCTTAAGGAATTCATTAGTCAATACCTCGGTCACGTACACTTTTTGACCCTCGGCATTTTCATAGGACCTCGACTTCAACTTCCCGTGGATGACTACCTGTTCT
>Ga0102934_1002005_pt1 | contig 14240 bp, 10 predicted proteins | sample SalPonR2_A_D1_MG_FD_78175 | JGI IMG/M metagenome (GOLD analysis project Ga0102934, IMG submission 78175) | Salt pond soil microbial communities from South San Francisco under conditions of wetland restoration - Salt Pond MetaG R2_A_D1_MG | ecosystem: Environmental > Aquatic > Marine > Intertidal... | reverse complement strand
GGTCAAATTATTTCTCAAAAACTCAATAAAATCAGTATTTCTTGTTACTTTTAGCTACATACATAGATTGATCAGCTTTCTGGATAAGAGTTTCAATATCTTCTCCGTCATCTGGATAAATACTCCAACCAATACTTGGTTCCACGACCTCTTTTTTACCTTTGATCTCTATAGGTTTGCTGACTGTATCGGCAATTTTCTCTATGATTTTTTGGATATCGCTGTTTCTTTTGATTTGGGGTAAAACAACTATAAACTCATCCCCGCCAATCCGGGCCGCAGTATCTGTTTCCCTCAGCCGTTTTTTTATACGTTCAGCGGTTTCTTTTAAGACCGTATCCCCGGCATTATGCCCTAATGTATCATTTATCCTCTTAAACTTATCCAAATCGAGATAAAGCAGACCAAATTTTTCATTATTACGATCAGCCTGAGCAATGTATTGTTCAATACGATCAAAGAGTAATTGGCGGTTGGGCAAATTTGTCAAAGGATCATGCAGGGCCATAAACTTTATCCGGGCCTCGGCCCTTTCCCGTTCTTCAAAGGCTTTGCTGTTCTTTAAGGCAATAGCTGCGAGTTTTCCTAAATTCCCGGCCATCCTGGCATCATTGTCGTTGAAACCATCCAGTTTATTGGCCAAACCTATCAAGCCGACAGTGTAGCCTTCCAGATTAAGAGGGACAAACAAGACATTTTCTAAGACCACATGTCCTTTTGGCAGATATTGTATCCAGCTGCCTTGCATGAAATTATTATTATATACAGGTTGACCGGAATTATAAGCCTCGCTTCTAAGCCCCCTAATAGGCATGGGGAGATCAGGATCTACATTGCAAGACAGACCGCCAGATTCTAGAAACAAAAGCTCATTTTCATCTCCTTTATCATTTAAAAGTGCTACATAACCTGATTTTGCCCCAATTAAATCTTTACAATAGTCAAATATAGCTCTGGCTGTTTCTTTAAATGGTCTGTTTTCCAAAACTGCCTTGGCGCTATTTGTCAGGGCCTTAATTTCTCGTTTTAATTGGGAGTTTTCTTCTTTCCATTGCTTTAATTCAGTTTCCAGTTGTTGTACATTTATATACTCTGATAAATTATTTTGCCTCTGTTCTTGATCTTGACAATTTTTCTTCTTAGACATGGTCACTACCCCAATGCTCTTAATCCCTTTGTACATTTCTTTTAATCACAGACAAAAGATCAAATTACAATATTGCAATAAGTCTTAACTAATCTTCAAAAGTATATCCATTCTCTCTGAAAAGCTTCAAACAGGTATCTACGACCTCTTCATCAAAGAGCAGACCTTTCCTCTTTTCGATCTCTTTCAGAGCAACCTCCAGGCCAAGCCCGGGTCGGTAGGGCCGATGCGAGGTCATGGCCTCGACCACATCGGCCACTGCCAAAATCCTGGACTCCTGGAGGATATCTTCCCCAGAGAGACCGGCCGGGTAACCGGAGCCGTCCAGTCTTTCATGGTGCTGGACAACAATATCGGCTATCGGCCAGGGGAATTCGATGTCTTTTAGGATATTGTAGCCTGACTGGACATGCTCCTTGATCAGTCCAAACTCAATATCAGTTAGCCGATTTGGTTTAGCCAAAATCTCGGCCGGGATAGAGATTTTGCCTATATCATGAACCATGCCGGCAAAATACAGGCCCTGGATACGCTCCTCCTCCAGATCCATCTCCCAGGCTATGGCACAGGCCAAATGAGTAACCCGTTTTTGATGACCAGCTGTATAGGCGTCTCTTAGTTCCAAAGTGGCGGACAGGACTTGAAATATCCCTTGAATAGATTGATTAAGTTTATTTAAAGTCTGCTCCAGTTCATTCTGGGCCTGTATTGTCTGGGTGATATCTCTGGAAATGATTTGGAAACTCCTTTGTTGGCCTGAGAAGACAGGAATAGGTACATAGTAGTTTTCAATATGCATGTCCTTCCTTTTATCCACAAAATAGACCAACTTTTCATCTTCAATTGCTTCTATAGCCTTTTCAAGACGGCTCTCGGCCAAACTCTCAGGCATGACCTCGTGGTGAGTTTTTCCTTCAAGCTCTTGTGGAGTCAGGCCAAATCTATGGGCCATAGCCGGATTGACAGTCAAAAACTTGCCAACTTCATCGACCAAAGCTACAGCATCAGGAGAGCTATGAATCAACTTCTTATATCTCTCTTCGCTCTTACGCAGTGATTCTTCGATCAGTTTACGGTCGGTAATATTCCTGAAAGAGATCAAAAGGGCATCTCTTTCCTCCCATTCAGTCCCCTGAATCCGCAACTCAACAACTATAGTCTGGCCGTTTTGAGAAAGTAGTTCAATCTCAGTGCTTTCTCCCGGTGTTAGAGGATAGCCGAAGTGCTTGCCCAGCACCTCCTCTTCCATTAGTCCAAGCATGTTTGCCCCGGCCGGGTTAATGAAAAGGATGACCCCGTTTAGGTCGACAACCATAATACCGTCGGCATTTAGCTTGACCAGCTTATTCAACTTTTCATAAGCCTTGCACAATTCCGTTTCTACCTTCTTGCGCTCATCAATTTCATTAAGCATGTCGGACTGCATATCCAACATCCTCTGACCGACTTTGACCCTGGCCTCTAGCTCCTCAAAGTTGAATGGCTTGGCAATATAGTCGTTGGCCCCAATCCTAAGACCTTGAACAATATCTTCCTTTTCTGTCTTGGCCGTAAGGAAGATGATATAAGGTGGATTATAGGTATAATTCAATCGAATCTTTCGGCAGAGCTCAAAGCCGTCCATGTTCGGCATCATGATATCCAAGACTAGCAAACGGGGGGAATCCCTTTCCTGCATCTTTTGCCAGGCCTGAACCCCGTCGCAGGTCTCGATGACTTCATGCCCCTGCTTTTGCAGCATATAACTGATTGATTTGCGAGATACCTGATCATCTTCAGCAATTAGAATGAACATGTTTACCCTTTGATCTGCCATTATCTCCATGGATCAAGAAAAATTTAAAAATAAGAAGAAAGAACTGGCAACTCAAGTCATGTAAGATGTGTGCAAGAAGAAAATCCTATTTTGATCGTTGAATATCCAAGCCATCCAATACTTTTTTCTTTTCCGAAAGATCACCGACAATCTTGCGCAACGGCAGGGGCAACTCCTTCAATAATGTGGGCACGGCCATAATCTGGTGCTCTCTGGCCTGCTCAGGAGCTTGATAAATATCAATGACTTCAAGCTCGTACTGCCCCTCTAGATGTTCTTCACAGATTTGGCGAATATTCTGGATGGCTTGTTGCGAGCGATAAGTACTGCCAGTCACAAAAAGCCGAAGTTTAAATGAAGACTGGGTTTGATCCTCCCTCTGGACTGTATCTGCCTCTCTATTTTTTGTGCTACTAATGCTTTTGTTTTCAGAACTCATTTTTTGTCCAGCCATACTATATTTTCCTTCATGCATAGGCATGTTTCTCTAATTAGTTCCCATCCGGAAATTTTTGATTTCCGGATATGGAAATAACAAGTTTTCGATTCGGAAACTAGACTTTTTTTCGTTTGGCAAGGAAATTAAGCAATTATGAGGAGGCGTATCTTAATACGTTGACGAATAATTTTGCAGACTGACACAGCCAAACGGAAAAAGGGCAGTTTCCGGATGAAAACTAGTTACCGATTACTTGGACACATTCCTATCAATCACTGCCAACAATTCATCCTTGTCTACAGGCTTAGCAATGTAGTCATTCATACCTGATTCCAGAAATTTTTTCCTGTCTCCAGACATGGCGTAGGCGGTTAAAGCAATTATCGGGATTTCGGAATTTAGGGATCTGCGGATTGAGGTATTTGGGGATTGAGGCATCAATTCTCTACTTTCAGCTTTTTGCTTTGAGCTTTGAGCCTCTTTTGCCCGTATCTGCCTAGTAGTCTCCACTCCGTCCAAAACAGGCATTTGTACATCCAGCAACAGGCAGTCAAAATCTTCTTTTTCAATCTCTAAGAGAGCATCCTGACCGTTTTCCACCACTTTGACCCATAAACCCTGTTTTTCCAATAAACGCCTTGTACTCAATTGGGTAATGGGATCATCATCTGCCAAAAGTACCTTATATCTTGTTTGTCCTGCCTGTTCAACAATTTCTTCCTCTTTCCTGGAATCCTGTAGCGCTGGACCGGGAATCCGAAATGGTAGGCTGACATAGACCGTGGTCCCTTTACCTTCCCGGCTGATTATACAGGCATTACCCCCAAGAAGGTTTATCAGTCTCTTGACCAATGGAAGACCCAGTCCAGCTCCTTCATACTGTCTAGTATAGGGAGAAATGGAATCGACGACTTGAGAAAAGGTCTCAAAAACATTGTCCAGCTTATCCTCCGGTATACCTTGTCCTGTATCGGAAATAGTAAACAGGATTCTGAAGGCATCCTGACTCATAAAAGGAAGGAGATAGGTCTGAACCGTTATTTGTCCATGCTGAGTATATTTACAGGCATTTCCGACCAGATTAAACAGGATCTGTGTTAGTCGGGTATTATCGCCTATGAGATTATCCGGAACACTCTCATCTGGAAGGATATCCAATGTGTTCTTGTTTTCCTTATTTACATGAGAAAAAATGTCTTTTAATGACTGTAGGACCTCTGAGATTTGAAACTCTTCTTCTCTAATCTCAAACTTATCAGCTTCAATCCTGGAAAGATCAAGGATGTCTGATAAGAGCCTGTACAAACGCTTAGAAGATTTATCAGCCATATCAATATATTGACTCTGTTCTATATCTAAGTTTGTTGTCTGTAAGAGCTGGAGCATCCCCATTATTCCATTGAGGGGAGTTCGGATCTCGTGGCTCATGTTGGCCAAAAACTCTGATTTGGCCTTATTGGCGGCCTCAGCCTGCTCTTTGGTCTTCAACAAGGCCTTATTGACTTGATTAAAATCGGTTATGTCCTGAACAACGACGACAATACCACTCTCTAAATCCTGTAAGTTTAATGGCTTGGCTCTTAGTACAACATCGCGAAAATGACCATCACTTCGTTTAAGCTTGGTATTGACTGTTCCGGTGCCTTTTTCAAGGATATTATTATACAATTCCTTTCCCACACGTTCATATTCCTCCTTGCTTTCATAGAGGAAGTCGGTAGACTTGCCGATAAGATCCTTTTCTTGGTAGCCAAAGCTCTCGCACCAATTTTGGTTGACCCGCTGATAAACACGATCCTTTACAAAGCAAATACCGACCAGTACTGCATCAAATACACTCTGCAGAGTAGATTCGCTTTCTCTAAGCTCCCTTTCAGCCTTCTTTCGTTCATGTATATTCTCAATAAATCCGTCAAAATGAGTTGTTTTGCCGACTTCGTCCTTATGAGCATTTACTGTAACTGCGCCCCAGAAATATTGACCATCCTTTCGGACCAGCTCCAATTCTGCACCAGTCACAACCCCCTGCTGCTGAAGCCATAGGGAAAAATCATTACGGTCTTCAGGATTGGCGTACAAATCTGACACTTTCAATTGCATGAACTCATCTACTGAATCGTAACCAAACATCTCGACAATGGCTGGATTAGCCATTGTGAATCTACCTTCTGGTCCAGGTGTATTGCGATAAAGCCCAACAGGGAGATTCTGAATCAGTGAGCGGTAGCGTTTTTCACTTTCCTGAAGCTCTTCTTGAATTTGTTTATAATAGGTAATATCTTCGGCAACACCCTCAATCCAGCCTTTCTCAGGATAAATACGGGCAGAATACATCACCCAAAATATTGATCTGTCTTTTCTATAAAACCTGGCTTCAAAATTGGTTACCTCTCCCTTGTCCTTTATTTCTTTGACCATCCTTTCCCTGGTTCCGAGATCAACATAATTTTCTGAAGTTACATAATCATCTATAATACTATCTCTGTCTTTATAGCCGAACATCCTGGCCAACTGCTTATTACTTTCTAAGATCTTACCGTCTTCGATTCTGGTCCTGAATAACCCTACCTGAGCGTTGTGGAATAAATTACGATAGGTCTGTTCGCTATCACGTAGTGCTTTTTCGGCTTGTCTTTTTTCAGTAATATCAAACATGGCCACTACTGCACCTATTTTAATACCTGCCTTGTCTATCAGAGGTTGTCCATTACAGGCAAAAAATCTTGATCGAGCATTTTTAGGGGCTATCACAATCTCCGCATTGTGGAATCTTTCACCCTGCAGGGCTCGGTACAAGGGAATTTCTTCAACAGGCAACCGTGTTATCTCATCTGTCTGGTAAAGGTCGTAGTGATCTGACCATTGCTCTGGAGATAGGAACTGCTCAGACAAACCGTGTAAACGCCGAGCTGCCTCGTTAAATCTAACAATCCGTCCCTGCGCATTGCAGATAACAATGGCTTCTTCAATATTGTCGACAACTGTAGCCAGAAAGGAACGCTCGGTCTCTAAGGCATCTTTGTCCTGTTTATGTTCCGTAATATCAATAACAGCTTCAAGGACCTGGGTAATGTCACCTGTATTGTTTTTGATTGGATAGGCTATACTTTGAAACCACCTTTTATTGTCTCTATTCTGGTTCTCAACACTACAAACATCCCCTGTCTTGAAACAATCCTGCACTGCACAGGTCTCACAAGGCTTACTGCTCTCTTCAAAAAATTCATAACAAATTTGACCTACTGGATTTCCCTTGGGAAACATCTCTTGTATTGAACGATTTACCCAATCTACGCTGTGATCTGGGTTGTGCATGATAAGGCCAATATCTAAAGAGGACAGGATGTTATCTATATTAGCCTTGTCTCTGGCTAAGGCATAACTTTCCCTCTTGCATTCATTAAGCTCCTCTTCCAATCTCTTTACTCTTTGCTCTAATTCTTCATAAGATGGCTTATTGCTCATTATTATTACCAAATAACTTTTTTAATATATTTCAGAATGTTACCCTGATTCTTTTTGTAGGATAAGTTAGGCTTGCACTTTATGATTTATAATTGCTTATTTAAATTATCTAGAATATAACTTAATTGTGGATTATTTATTTTGTCAAGTATCAAAATATATTAATTATTTGTAACTGTTTAGCCATTTGCAACTAATTGAAAGAGGGTCTTTCTCTTAAACTTTTTAGTGATAAAGCAGTAGAGTCTCTTATCTTGGTTGACCGTGGACCGAAGAAATAAGAATAAAGGGGTAATTTCTTAACATCTTCGTCTTACGGTTCACAGTTCACGGTTCTCGGTTCACAATCATACAAGCTGAAGCATAAATTCTTGCGCAATGGCTACATATTAAGTAAAATGACTAAAGTAGGTTAAAGTTTTTAAAAGAAAGAAAAACTTTGGTGTTGATAGAATCAGAAAAATAGGTAAAAAATTTTTTTCGGGTTGTCTAAAGGGGATAATACAGATAAATAAGAAGTTGGTATGGTAAACGTAAGTAAAAACAATCTCTTCAGACTAGCCCAAAAATATGTGTGGTGGAAAGATCCAAGTGAAGCCATTCAAAATACAAATTACTTGTTAGCCTGTATAATGACAATGGGTACACTTGAGGATATCATTTGGACAGAAGATCATTTTAACCAAAAAAGATTGCAGGATGTTTTAAGATATCCTCCAATCGGGGTCTTTAATGGTAGATCTTGGTATTTTTGGCACTATAGACTAAACTTAGCTGAAGAAGAGGCTGATGTACCGGAAATGCCAAGCAGAAAATTTGATCAATAGCTGAAAGAAATTAGATAGCATGTTGGAATATTGGCATGTTGGGATTAAACATCCAAACTTAGGTTTAAGATGGAAAAGTTTACTCCTTTTTTAGATATATTGCCCTGGCCTCAAAAAAGGTTATGGACTGAGCTAGCATGGATTCCCAAAGATTTCGTGTTATATGGTGGTACTGCCATAGCCTTATATTTAAACCATAGACAATCTAATGATTTTGATTTTTTTTCATCCCAAGCATTTGACCCATTCGATCTAAAACTCAAACTCGATTATTTAGGAGAATATGAAGTCTATCAGTTCCATAAAAATTCTTTGACTATTTCTGTAGATAAGGATAGTCCAGTTAAAATTTCATTTTTTGGTAATATTACTGTAGGCAGGTTAGAGCCACCATTAATAACCAGTGATCAAAAAATGCTTGTGGCATCAAAACTCGACTTACTAGCCCATAAATTAAAAGTAATCTTGCAAAGAGTTGAAGCCAAAGACTACATAGATATTGCAGCATTAATCGAGAAAGGGGGTATCTCCCTCGAAACTGGATTAGCAGGTGTCCAAACTTTATGGCCGAATGCTCCCGTACCTGAAATTACAAGAGCCTTAAGCTACTTTAAAGAAGGTGATTTTCAAAGTTTATCTGCAGAAGATCGAAGGCTGTTAATAAACAAAACAATAAATATATGTTATAAGAAACTAAAAAAACTAGAGATAGAAAATCAGGATTTATCTTTCAGAGACTAGAGTGCAAGTGTCTTGCTTTAATCAGATTTCTTTAGCGACTGTATGTATTTTAATGGGAGTTTTTTTATGGATAGAGATGTCTCCAGCCTTAAGCGGAGGCTTTAAAGCCACAAACGGTTATAAAATAAACAATGATCTGGAAGGATATCAGGATAGCCTAGATATATTACAGGTTTGAAGAAGATAAAGCCTTGGGTTTTTCTCAGGACAATTGGAGAATATCTGCTTCCTATAGCTGTAACTTATGCTTTTTATTTGTCATTCTGAACGAGTCTTCGAGTGAAGACTCTCTCTGTATTTAACTCTGTCAGAATTTATAGAGAACAAACAAACCTGTTTAAATCAATATTATCAACAACCTCATTTCTGTCTATCAGTACAAAAAACCCAACAACCAGAGCGGAATCTTACGGCCAAAGCCAACCTCTATGCTATCTGCGGCAACAAAAGATTGGGGTACATCCTGTATCTGATGTGTCCCTTTGCTTTTGACACCAATCTCAAATGTAAGCTTATCTTGTACGCAGAAATCACCCTGTGTAGTACTGGTTATTGGAAATTGTCATCATCTGCTACAAGTATCCGCATACTCTATCCTTTACCCCGCCATCATCTCCGTTGAATATCCAATCCCTCCAATACTTTTTCCTTTTCCGAGAGATCACCGACAATCTTGCGCAACGGCAGGGGCAACTCCTTCAATAATGTGGGCACAGCCATAATCTGGTGCTCTCTGGCCTGCTCAGGAGCTTGATAAATATCAATGACTTCAAGCTCGTACTGCCCCTCAAGATGTTCTTCACAGATTTGGCGAATATTCTGGATAGCTTGTTGTGAGCGATAAGTACTGCCAGTCACAAAAAGCCGCAGTTTAAATGAAGACTGGAATTGATCCTCCCTCTGGACTGTATCTGCCTCTCTATTTTTTGTGCTACTAATGCTTTTGTTTTCAGAACTCATTTTTTGTCCAGCCATACTATATTTTCCTTAATGCATATTATGTTTCTCTAATTACCAGCACGCATTTTTTTGCGCTGCTTTTGCCTTTCTAAGAATCTTTCTTCCTCCTGTTCGGCCTCTTTGATAAGGCGCTCAATCTCTTCTTCCTCCTCCTGGAACTGGGCCTTGATCTCTTGCAGCTTGGCCTCCTTAACCTTGCGCTTTCGCTCCAGCTCCTTCTTTCTTCGCTCTATCTTTTCAAGTCTCTGATTACGTTCCGCTTCCTCCCTGGCCTCCTGGGTATAACGCTCCGTACCGGTAATCAATCCGGCCGGACCGGCGTAGACATCTTTGAGGGAGATACCCTTGTCAGACAAAATAAACTCGCGGACCTGATGAGAATGCTCCATGCCTCTGGCTTTTAGCACATAAAGGACCCTGTTCCTCTCGCCGGAATTTTCAATGTCTCGCAGCAAGAGCCAAGCATCCATAAGTGAGGATATGTCTGTGTTGGTGGCTTCCATATGCTTTCCCCCTGTTATCAACTCTGTGACCAGGGTGGTAATGCCCAAAGACTTCAATAGATCGATCAAGCGGGTCAACAGATTCTTCACCTCTTCAGGTGACCCCAATTGCAGCAGATTGCTGACCGGATCAATAACCACCACCTCAGGCGGATTTTTATCGACCATATCTTTGACCAGAAAGAAGTGCTCCTCCAGGCCGTGTCTGGTCACCCGGGCTGTGTGAAATTGCAGTTTGCCCCTGTCTTGCCATTTTTGCAGATCCAAGCCGATAGACTTCATGTTGCGTATAATCTGTTTCTTGGATTCCTCATAGGAGATATAAAGGGCCTGTTCGCCACGGCGACAGGCGGCATCCACAAAACTAGCACTGATACTTGATTTGCCAGTCCCTGCCGTACCTGACAGCAGTATGCTGGAGGAACGGTAAAAACCTTTGCCGCCTAACATCTCATCCAGGCGGGATATCCCACTGGGAATGCGGTCTTCGGAGACTGGGTAATCAAGATCCAATTCAGTAACAGGGAAAAGATGTATACCCATTTGGCCTATCAGAAAAGGATAGGCATTGGTACCATGGCCCGAACCCCGATATTTCAAAATCCGCAGGTGCCTGCGTGTGGTCTGGCCGTGCATGTACTGGGAAAGATCGATTACACAATCGGAAACATACTCCTCGATACCAAAGCGGGTCAGTCCTTTTTGACCGCGCTCAGCAGTTACAATAACAGTAATGCCCCTGTCTTTGAACCAGTTCAAAAGTCGCCGGAACTCGGCCCGGACCACATGGGCATCAGCAAAGACGCCAAACAGGGTCTCCACAGTATCAAGGACGATACGTCGGGCACCAATGTCACGAATTGCAGCATCTAAACGGACGAATAGCCCCTCCAGATCGTACTGCCCTGCTTCGGTCATTTCTTCCGAAGATATCTTTACGGCCTCAACGGCCATCTTTTTCTGCTGGCATAGCCAGTTCAAATCCCAGCCAAGTGAGGCCATATTCTCTTTAAGGTCCTTTTCTGATTCTTCAAAAGCGACAAAAATCCCCGGCTCCTGCTCTGGACTGACACCATTGATCAAAAACTGCATCCCGAACATGGTCTTTCCCGCACCGGCATCACCGCAGACCAAGGTCGGACGACCTCGTGGAAGCCCCCCGTTCGTAACCTCATCAAACCCGGGAATCCCGGAAGGAATTTTTTCAATAACATCCATTTGATTTTGTGCCATTTTTGCTATTCCCCTTGCTTGCCGAATCCGTTATTAAAAACTTTTATAACCATAATAAAAAAATATAACAAAAATGTCTAACAAGATAAAGGGCAATAGAAGGTGAAAATAGCGGCACATCGGATTATTCCTTGAATAGCTTGATTCATGAAATTAACAACGAGGGACGCAGCTGATGCCCGGGTTCACGCTCACAAAAGAGGTGGTTTCTTGAGCATATTTCCAACCAAAATTGGAAGTTGAAATGGCGATTGGGTGATTAAGACAGTTGAAAAGTTCTTGTTATTTAATTAGTAAAGGTTTGAGTTTGAAGTTAAAAATTGAGGATAGAAAATGGGTCTGCAATCCAAAAAGTCTTTTGCCATGGTAAATTACGAAAAGTGCAATCCAAATCAATGTGATCCGGGGAGTGGGATTTGTTCGGCTGTCCAGGCCTGTCCCCAAAAAATTATCAAACAATTGGACGGAGCTTTTGAACCGCCAATGATATTTCATGAACTTTGCTTGGGATGTTGGGAGTGTATGGAATCCTGTCCCTTAAAGGCGGTCCAAATAAAAGAAATCAGCTAGAAATCTTATTCGCCATGATATTGTCAAAATGTTTCCTGGCACTTTGCGAAAATAGTGGGCAGATTCTCTCCACGGTGACGTACCGAAAGCATGCCGCTGAAGAAATCCTACACCCCGCCGGCAAAAATACTGCCGAAGACTATCCACTAACTGATCAGTTAAAAGTTTAAGTTTTATGTTTTAAGTATAAGAGAAAAGATACTATATGTACTAACACATTTTTCTTCTAACCACATACAGTTGATATCAGATAAGCAGAATTTTGATCCGAGTACAAGTGCCGAAGCAATCAAAGTCAGATTGTTGAATTGGCAATTGGTTAAAGCCGCTTGCAGAAAAGCAAGGCCTGAAACAATAGAGGGGACTTTTTCGGCACATGGGATTTGATCTATTTACTCCCGGTTAGTATAGGTATATATGCCGATTATGCTCTCATAATTAATCTTAAGTGTCACGTATTTTTTTACATTTGCTTCTCATATTATAATTATTTGAAATTCTATATTAATTTAACAACAGCAGGCAACAATTATGCCAAAATCCGCAAATTAAGAAAATTATTTTCGAAAACCTAAGTTTTTAATAGATAGGCAGGATTTAGAGTTTTGGCAATCTTGCCATGTACTCTTTTCAATGTATCATCATTTATAACGCCTATCTTCTTAACAAACCGTTGATTTGCAAAATTTTTAAGTTGAAAACAGTCTATGGCAGAGACTTTTGACAGTCCATTTTTTTCGCTGTTTTCAATTCTGACAATCCAGGGATAGTGAGCATAGTTTGGTCTCCAATCCGTTACAGGAACAATGGTTTTGAGTGGAAGCCGTCCAATCTCGTCATGACTTACCACAACCGCAGGTCTCTCTTTTGATATCTCAGACCCCACGTTTGGGAAAAATTTAACGAGCCAGACGTCACTTTGCCTGATATTCATACCAATCTCCAGTGTCACTGCCAAGCTCTTTTGCCTGTTCCATATACTCTTCATCTTCCAATGCCATAGAGACGCCGCGTTGCCACATCTCTATCTCTTTATGTTTCAGGTAGTTGACTATGGCTTCGTTATAAATGGCAGACAGTGAAACCTGCAACTCCTCTTTGAGTTCCATAACCTGCTTTTTTAACTCAGTTGGCATGTTAAAGGTCACTTTTTCCATGGAATTGTTTTTGTAATGTGCCATATTTTCCTCCCTTATATATCTGCCTTATTATAGTGCCCTAGTAATGGTATGTCAATCTCCTAGCCGACAGATCACAAAAGCAACACAAGTACCTTTATACTCATTGTTAGCAGTTTCTGTAATACAACACCTTCAGGCAGGAATACAGATATGGATAAAGACTCATGGACAAAACCAGAAAAAACTTATAGCTTCTCTATATAAATGTGCTGATATGGTCTTGAAAGAAATCGGAGGTACCGAATAATCGGCTGCACCAGATCGTAGAAGGGCTGAGCCGATTTGCAAATCTTTACATTTAGGAGGTAGGTAAATGAAATGCACGCATATCTTATGCCTGATTACGACCCTTCTTGCAATGCTTGTCTTTGCTCCGTGCCGGGCGGCTGATCCTGGTGAGCTAAAATGGTCTTTTAAAGCGGATAGCGGGGAGAAATCCGGGATCCATTCCTCTCCTGCTGTGGGACCTGACGGGAATATATATTTTGGATCACTAAGCAATTATATCTACGCCCTGGATCCTGATGGAAATAAGAAGTGGAGATTCAATACCAAGGGAGCGGTGGTCTCTGCCCCGACCATTGGTCCTGAGGGCACAATCTACGCGGGTTCTAATGATAATTTTGTCTATGCCCTTAATCCAGATGGTTCCAAGCAATGGAGCTATAAGACAATGTGCAAAGTCTGGTCCTCTCCGGCAATCGGAGTTGACGGCACGGTCTATGCGGGCTCAATGGACGGTTATCTTTACGCAATCAATCCAGACGGCTCCCCGAAATGGATGTTTGACCTTGAGGGCCTGCACATCCAATGCTCTCCAGTGATAGGGCAGGACGGTACCATTTATATTGGCAACGACGAACATATGCTCTATGCCGTTAATCCTGACGGGACCAAGAAGTGGAGCTTTAAAGCAATGGGGAATGTGTTTAACGCCCCAGCCATTGGCTTTGACGGGACCATCTATATCGGGGCGGGCCACCTCTATGCCCTCACTCCTCAGGGATCAGTGAAATGGTCCTTTGAGCCGGAAAAGGATTATATTACTTCCTCGCCATGCATAGGGATGGACGGGACCGTGTATGTGGGTTCATGCTTGGATTGTTGCCTTTATGCAGTGGATCCCTTGGGCAATAAGAAGTGGAGATTCAAGACCAAGGGCAAGATTGACTATTCTTCTCCTGTAGTCGGGCACGACGGGACCATCTATTTCGGATCATGGGACAGCTACCTCTATGCCCTGGGGCCTGAGGGCAATCTGAAGTGGAGATTCAAGACCGGGGATAATGTTAGCTCATCGCCTGCCATCACTGAAGACGGTACTATTTACGTGGGTTCCTATGACAACCGTCTTTATG
>Ga0102934_1002004_pt1 | contig 14242 bp, 9 predicted proteins | sample SalPonR2_A_D1_MG_FD_78175 | JGI IMG/M metagenome (GOLD analysis project Ga0102934, IMG submission 78175) | Salt pond soil microbial communities from South San Francisco under conditions of wetland restoration - Salt Pond MetaG R2_A_D1_MG | ecosystem: Environmental > Aquatic > Marine > Intertidal... | reverse complement strand
GGCCCGGCGCTTCAGCTCGTCGACCGTGCCCTCGCCGATCCACCGGCCGCGATGGATCACGCCCACGCGGTCGCACAGCTCCTCGGCCTCGCTCATCACGTGCGTGGACCACACGACGGCCCGCTCGCGACCCGTGGACGCCCGGGCGAAATCCAGCACGGCGCGCCTGGCCAGGACGTCCAAGCCGCTGGTGGCCTCGTCGAAGAACAGCACGGGGGGATCGTGCACGACGGCGCGCGCCACGACGATCTTCTGCTTCATGCCGGTCGAGAAGTCGCCGCAGCGACGGTGCAAGGTGTCGCCCAGGTCGAGCAGGCCGTCGAGCTCCTCGATGCGCGACTCGATCGCGGCGGCGCTCATGCCGTACAGCCCGCCGAACCAGTGCAGCGTCTCGCGGCCGGTCAGGCGATCGTACAGGCCCATGCCGCCGTTCACCACGCCGATGCGCCGCCGGACCTCCTCGCCCTGTCGCGCCACGTCGAAGCCGGCGACCTGGGCGCTGCCTCCGTCCGCCCGGACGAGCGTGGCCAGGATCCGGAGCGTGGTCGTCTTGCCCGCGCCGTTCGGGCCCAGCAGGCCGAACACGGTGCCCGGCTCGACGTCGAAACCCACGTCCCAGGCGGCGTGGACGCCGCCGAACGACTTGCGGAGGCCGTGCGCGTGAACCATGCCCGGAATGTACCGCGGGACCGCGGATCGTGCCGCGGACCCGCGAAGGCGCGCCCGCGGCGGTCGTGACGGCGCGCGGTAGCATGACGGCGTGGACCGCGACTTCGCCGCCCTCGACGCGCATGCGCTGCTCCCCCGGCTCCTCCACGGGGTCGAGCGACCGGACGCGAGCCTCCGCCTGCTGGATCGCAGCGTGCCCGCCCCGATCGTGCCGCTGGCCGAGACGTGGCGCGAGGAGCCGCCGCCCTGGCCGCTGGTGCGGATCGACGCGGACGAGTGGCCCGGCGGGAACGGACCGGCGCAGGCCGCGGCGTTCCTGGTCAGGATCGAGGCGGGACGCATGGCCGACCTGGTGCCGCAGGCGCGACGACTGGGGGCGCTGGAGCCGGCCGGCGTGCTGCTGGACCTGACGCCCCTCGCCGATGGAGCCCCGTTCGGCGAGGTCGCCTGGCGTCCGCGCCGGCGCGAGGAGCTCGCCGAGCTGCGCGCCGCCGCCGGCAGGCCGCTGTGGCTGGACGGCGTCGCGAGCCCCGCCGACGCGGAGGTCGCGGCGGAGGCAGGGCTGGACGGCATCGTCGTCCGCTCGGCGGTGGGCCGGCACCTCGGAGGGCCGGCCGTGGCGGAGGTCCTGCCCGAGATCCTGGACACCGTGGCGGGCATGCTGGGGGTGTACGTGGGCGGACCGGTCCGCGGCGGCGTGGACCTGTTCCGCTACCTGGCGCTGGGGGCCGAGGCGGTACTGCCCGACCCCGGGATCGGGCCCCGCCGGCTGGCCGCCGAGCTGGCGTACGCGATGCGGACCACCGGCTGCGCGACGCTCGAGGACATCGGCTACGAGGCGATGTTCGCGCCGCTCTGGGAGGAGAACGGGTGATCGCGTTCGTCGAGGGCGTCGTCGAGGAGGTCCGGGCCGGCGCTCTGGTGGTCCGGGCCGGCGCGTGGGGGGTCGAGGCGCTGGCGCCCGCGTCCACCACCGCCACCGCGCGGGTGGGCCAGGTGGTGCGCCTGCACACCCACCTCGTCGTGCGCGAGGACGCCTGGACGCTGTACGGATTCGGCGACGAGGTCGGGCTGCGGCTGTTCCGGCTGCTGCTCGGGGTGAGCGGCGTCGGGCCCAAGCTGGCGCTGGCGGTGCTCTCGCACCTGCCGCTGCAGGTGATCGCGAGCGCCGTCGTGAACGACGATCCGGCCCTGCTGGCCGCGGCCCCCGGGGTGGGCAAGCGCACGGCGGAGCGCATCGTGCTGGACCTCAAGTCGCGGATGCCGGACGACCTGCTGTTGCCGGCCGACGCGGACCGGGCCGCGCCGCGCTCCGCGTTCGGTGCCGAGGCCCAGGACGCCGTCGACGCGCTCATCGCGCTGGGCTACCGCGAGGCGTCGGTCAAGGCGACGGTGGCGGAGCTGGCCGGCGATCAGCCGGACGCCGCCGCCGAGACGCTGATCCGCAAGGCGCTGGCCAAGATGCGCTGAGCGCGCCCGCGCTCGAAGACCGCGCGCACCGAGCGTGATCCGCGCTCAGGCCCCCAGCGCGGTGGCGGGATCCACGACGTCCAGCCCGAACGTCTCGCCGACCGCGGGGTGCGTCACCTGGCCGCGATGCACGTTCAGCCCGCTCAGGAAGCCGGGGTCGCGCCGCAGCGCGTCCAGGCCCTTGTTCGCGAGCCGCTCGGCGTACGCCAGCGTCTGGTAGCTGAGCGCCCGCGTGCTGGTGTTGGGCACCGCGCCCGGCATGTTCGCCACGCCGTAGTGCACGACGCCGTCCACCACGTACGTCGGGTCGTCGTGGGTGGTGGCGTGGATCGTCTCGACGCAGCCGCCCTGATCGACGGCGACGTCGACGATCACGCTGCCGGGACGCATCTCGGCCAGAAGGTCGCGCGGGACCAGCCGCGGCGCGCGGGCGCCCGGGATCAGCACCGCGCCGACCAGCAGGTCGGCGCGCGCGGTGGCGGTCGCGACGGTGCCGACGTTGCTCATCACCGTCTCGACCCGGCCGCCGAACACGTCGTCGAGGTACTGCAGACGGCGGTGATCCACGTCGAGCAGCGTCACGCGCGCGCCCAGTCCGACCGCCATCTTCGCGGCGTTGATGCCCACCACGCCGCCGCCCAAGATGACGACCTCGCCCGCCGCGACGCCGGGGACGCCGCCCAGCAGCACCCCGCGCCCTCCCAAGAACCGCTCCAGGTGGTACGCCCCCACCTGCGGCGCCATACGGCCGGCCACCTCGCTCATCGGCGTCAGCAGCGGCAGCCCGCCCTGGCTCCCCTCGACCGTCTCGTACGCGATCGCCGTAGTGCCCGCCTCGATCAGGGCATCGGTCAGCCCGCGATCTGCCGCGAGGTGGAGGTAGGTGAACAGGATCAGGTCGTCGCGCAGATGGCCGTACTCCGACGGGACGGGCTCCTTGACCTTCAGGACCAGCGACGCCGCCCACGCCGTCGCGGCGTCGGGGACGATGCGGGCGCCCACCCTGCGGTAGTCCTCGTCCGGAAAGCCGCTGCCGTCGCCCGCGCCGGTCTGCACGCGCACGTCGTGACCCGCCGCGATCAGCGTCCGGACGGCCGCCGGGGTGGCCGCCACGCGGTACTCGTGTCGCTTCGTCTCCTTGGGAATGCCGATGTCCATGGGTCGCTCCAGGTCGCCGGAACCGGCGCCGCGTCGTGAGAATTGGTCGAAGATGCCTTCCGCCAGTCTAGCCAGCGCTCGTCTCGTCCGCGGCCGGTGTCCCCGTCGGGCCGTGTTCCGGGTCGGACGTCGGAACGTTCCACACCCGCCGCAGCCGCATGCCGCCGGGGGCGAGGTCCGCGATCGCGGCCAGCCGGCCTTCCGGATCGAGCAGCGCGACCGCGCCCTCGCCCGGGACCGTGCCCACCGGCAGGCGCTGCCCTTGACGCACGCGGGCCGCGTCGTCCGCGCTCAGGCGCACGCTGGGCAGCGGCAGGGCGTCGGCCTCCGCGATGCCGGGATCGTCCGCCAGCGCGTCCAGCGGCACCGCGTCCTCGAGGCCCACGGAGCCGACCCGCGTCCGCACCAGGCCGGCGAGGTGGGCCGGCACGCTCAGCGCCTCGCCCAGATCCCGCGCGAACGCCCGGACGTAGGTGCCGGCCGCCACCTCGACCGACAGCAACGCCACCGGAAGCCCCGCCAGCGGCGGCGGAAGCTCGAACGTCCGACCGTCGGGGTCCGGCCGCCAGCCGTTCTGGGTCGGCCCGAACCGTCTGGGCAGGGTCTCCCGGTCCCCGAACGCAAGCAGCTCGATCCTGCGGTACGCCGCCGGACGCGCCGGCAACGGCGTCACCTCCTCGTCTCCGCGCCGGGCGGCGCGGTAGGCGGCCTCGCCGCCCGTCTTGATCGCGCTGAAGCGCGGAGGAACCTGCTCGCTCAGCTCCAGGAACCGGGGCAGCGCACCCCGGATCGCGTCCGGGTCGACCGGCCCCGGGTCGGCCCGCTCGGTGATCGGCCCCTCGGCGTCCCAGGTGGGCGTCGCGGCGCCGAACGCGACCCACGCCAGGTACGCCTTGTCGGAGCCCGTCAGCCAGGTCGAGAGCTTCGTGGCGTCCTCGGCGAGCAGCAGCAGCACGCCGGTGGCCAACGGATCCAGGGTCCCTGCATGACCGACCCTGCGCGTCTTCAGCGCACGCCGGGCGCGCGCCACGACGTCGTGCGAGGTGGGACCGAGCGGCTTGTCGACGACGTGAACGGGCATCGCCGGCATGCTACCCGGGGCAGCGGTCCGAGACGTGGGCGCGACGGGCCTCGCCCCCGGTCGGCAGGCATGATGGGGGGTATGCGACGCATCGTGTCCGTGCTCGTCCTCGCCTTCGCAGCCGCGTTCCTGGGCTCGGCGGCCGCGCAGGCGCCGTCCCTGCCCGGCGGCTGGGAAGGCTCCATCGATCCGAACGACCTCGACCTGTACGTCCGCCTCCGGTTCGAGAGCGGCCCCGCCGGCCCGACCGGCGAGCTGGACGTCCCGCTCCAGGGCGCGTTCGGGCTGCCCCTCGCCGCGATCGAGACGGGCGCCGACGGCACCGTCCGCTTCACCGCGCCGACGCTTCCCGCCGCGCCCACGTTCGTGGGTCGGTTCCGAGGCGACGACGCGATCGAGGGCGACTTCGTCCAGGGCGACGCGTCGGTTCCGTTCGCGCTGGAGCGGGCCGGCGAGCCTCCCGTGGTACGGACCCCGCCCGGCTGGGTGGGGACGTGGCGCGGCGTGCTGGCTCCCGAGCGTGCGCCGCTCCCGATGGTGCTGACGCTGAGCTCCGACGAGGGCCGGCTCAGGGGCACGCTCGATCTCCCGAGCCAGGGATTGACGGGGCTCGAGGCCCGGCCGCTCGCGGCCGTGAACGGGGCGGTGACGCTCAGCGTTCCCGCGCTTCCCGCCGACGCGACGCTGGGACTGCGGCGACAGGACGGAGCTCTTTCGGGGACGTTCCAGCAGGAGGGCGTGACGTTCTCGCTCACCTTCGTCCGCGACGGCGACGCGGCGGCGGGCTCGGCTGCGGAAGGCGCCGCGGCGGCGGGCGACGCCGAGCGTCCGCAGACCCCGCGCCCCCCGTTCCCCTACGCCACGCACGAGGTCGCGTTCGATGGCGCCGCCGGCTCCCTGAGCGGCACGCTGGCGCTGCCCGAGGGCGAGGGCGCGTATCCGGTCGTGGTGCTGCTGAACGGATCGGGCGCTCAGGACCGCGACGGGACGGTGCTGGGCCACCCGACGATGGCGGTGCTGGCCGACCACCTCGCGCGGAACGGGCTCGGATCGCTGCGCTGGGACGACCGAGGCGTCGGCGGCAGCGAGGGCGAGCTCGGCGCGGCCGGCCTGGACGGTCTGGCGGCGGACGCGACCGCCGCCGTGACGTTCCTCGCCGGCAGGGACGACGTCGACGGTCGGCGCATCGCCGTGCTGGGTCACAGCGAGGGCGGCCTGGTCGCGCCGCGCGTCGTGGCGGGCGACGCTCCGGTCGCGGCGATGGTGCTCCTCGCGGCACCCTCCGCGTCGGGCCTGGACGTGCTGGAGCTGCAGAACCGCCTGATCCTCGGCCAGCGTGGAGCCGGCGAGGACGAGATCGAGGCGCAGATCGCCTACCTGCGGGCGCTGCACGCCGCGCTCACGGAGGGCGATGCGGACGCGGCGCAGCGGCTCACGAGCGCGCGCGTGGAGGCGCAGCTCGCCGCCCTGCCGGAGGGCGAGGCGCCGACCGGCGCCGCCCGCGAGCGGTTCGTCGCGGCGCAGGTCGACACCGTCGTGACGCCCACCTTCCAAGACTTCCTGCTGGCCGAGCCCGGCGCCGTGCTGCGGCGCGCCGACGTTCCCACCCTGGCGGTGTTCGGACGTCAGGACGTGCAGGTCCCGGCCGTCCAGAACGAGGGCCCGATGCGGGCAGCGCTGCGCGAGGCCGGCGTGGACGACGCCACGGTCGTCACGCTGGGCGGGCTGAACCACCTGATGCAGCCCGCCCGGGTCGGAGGGCTGGACGAGTACGCCACCCTGCGGACGACCGTGGCGCCGGAGCTGCTGGACCTCGTGACCGAGTGGCTGGGCGCGCGCCTGGCGCAGTGATCGCTCCCGCTCGGCGCGCGCTACGGGACGCGTGGCGCCCCGTCACGGCCCTGCACGTGCGCACCGTCGTGCGCACCGTCGCGCGCGTCGTCGTTCTCGCCGTCACGCTCGCGGCGATCGCGCCGACGGTCGCCGGTGGCGCTCCCGCACCGGGCGACCAGCGTCCCTGGGTGCTGGACGCCGGCCGCGTGACGGTGATCGCGCCGGACGCCGCCTCGCTGGAGACGATTCGCGAGGTGGCTCGCCACGCCGACGCCGCGCTGGCCACCGCGGCCGCGCTCTTCGCGACGCCGGCGCCCCATGTGACCGTCGTGATCCGGCGCGACGACGACGTGTACAACGCCTGGGTGGACCCGCTGGGCGGACCGGTCGTGACGGTGCCGCTGCAGCCGCCCTGGCCCGGCGAGGTGGGCTCGGGCGCGCCGGACCCGTTTCGCCTGCTGCTGGTGCACGAGATGATCCACGCCGTGCACTTCGGCGGCCGTCCCGGGTCGCTTCCCGTGCCTACCGGGGTGGTCGGCGCCGACCTGCCGTGGCCGCCCCCCATGTGGCTGCTCGAGGGCGTGGCGGTCTGGGCCGAGAGCCGGGCCGTTCCGGGCGGCGGCGGGCGGCTGGACGATCCGGACGCCCGCGCCGTCATCCGGGCGCTGGCGGACAGCGACGGCTGGCCCACGCTGGCGGACGCGGCACGGCTGCCGAGCGAGGCGTGGCCGGGGGGACGGACGCGCTACCTGCTGGGCGGCGCGTTCGTGGCGCAGCTGATCGATCGTGCCGGGCTGCCGGCCTTCCGCGACGCGCTGCGTCGCTTCGAGACGGCGCCGCCGTGGACGGGCTTCGACGACGCTTGGCGGGAGGTCGTCGGCGGCGATCTCGAGGTCGCGTGGGCCGCGCTGCGCGCGCAGCTCCGCGCCGAGGCGAGGGCGCTGGAAGACGACGTGGGCGAGAACGTGCTCGACCGATGGGCGGGACCGTCGTCGCAGGCTCGGCAGCCCGCCAGGTCGCCCGCCAGGTCGCCGGCCAGATCGCCGGCCAGATCGCCGGACGGTGCGCGGCTCGCGTGGGTCGAGGGACGGACCGTCCGCGTCGCGACGGTCGGGACCGACGGCGAGCTGTCGGAAGCCGCGGCCGTGCAGCTCCGTTCCACGCCCCGGGGTCCGGCTTGGCGCGATGCGGACACGCTGGTCTACGTCCGGCTACGCGACGGACCGCACGGGCGGTACGGCGAGCTGCACGAGCTGCGCCTGGCGACCGGCGCCGAGCGGAGGCTCACGCATGGGGCGCGCGCCCACGCCGCCGCGCCGCTGCCCGACGGTTGCATCGCGTTCGTCCGCGATGACGGCCTCGGACCGTCCACCGTGCGGCGCTGGTGCGCCGGCGGTCCGGACGCCGGCACCGACGTGTGGTCGGCCCCGGCTGGGGTCCGGATCGTGGGCCTGGCCGCGTCGCCCGCCGGTCGCGTGGCGGCCATCCTGGACCGCGCGGGCCAGCGATCCCTGATCGCGTGGCCGCCCCTCGACGCCTCGGTCGCTGGAGCGCCGCGACGGTGGCCCGAGCCGGACCCGGTGCCCGTCGCGCTGGGACATGCGTTGCGCGACCCGGTCTGGGAGGGCGAGTCGGCCGTCTGGCTGGTCGCGGCGGCGGACACGGACAGGACAGGCGCGTGGCGCGTCGAGGTGGCGACCGGGCGGGCCGAGCTGCTGGCCGCTCCCCGCCACGGCGTCGTGGACCTGACGCCCGGCGTGATCGCGGCCCGGCGTGCCGGGGGTCCGGTGCTGGCGCGCGTCCTGGAGGCGCCGCTACGGAGCGTATCCGGTCGCGTCGACAGCCCGGCCTTCGAGCCCGCCGTCTCCGAACGGAAGCACGCCGAGCTGGAGGACGCCGGGCCGGAGGACGCCGGGACGACCGGCTTCGAGCCGCGTGACGCGAGCACGGCGCGCCTCGACGCCGCGGCGGCGCGGCCGTACGACCCGCGCCGCGGACTGCGGGTGCTGGGCTGGCTCCCCGACGATCTGGGCGTCGGTGGCATTGGGGCCAGGCTCGTCGCAGCCGAGCCGACGCGGCGCTACGCGATCGAGGCGGTCGCCGGTCGCGTGCCGACGGGGGACGGCGCCTGGGGTCGGCCGGCGTTCGGGATCTCGCTGCAGGCGGGTCGTGCCAGCCTCGTCCCCACGCCTGCGCCACGCGATCCCCTCGCGGTCACGCTCCGGCTCGGCCTGCTTCCCTTCGCCCCCCACCGGGCACCGCTGGAACGGCCTCGACCCCACCTCGAGCTGGCCGTCGACGCCACCATGGTCGTCGAGCCCGCCGTTCGGATGGGGGCGCGTCTCGTCACGCGCGTGGCGGACGACGGAGCCGTCCGCAGCGGTGGCTCGCTACGGATCGCCGCGTCGGACGGCGTGGCGGACGGATGGGGCGTCCCGAGGGGAGGCTGGGCGGCGGCGGCCACGTTTCGGAACGATCCGGTTCGGAGCGATCCGGTGCGGGGCGATCGCTCCAGCGGCGCCTGGCTCGACGCGGCCGCCTGGACGCATGCCGGCCTCCCCGGCGACCCGACGGCCGAGGCGACGATCCGGGCCGGTTGGCGTCCGCCCGCGCCGGTGCCGGCGACCGCGTTCGCGAACGTCGCGGCGTCCACGACGCTCGGGCTGGGCTGGACCGTGCCGGTGGGCGCGCACCTGGCCGACGGGCGCTGGGCGCTGGAGCGCGTTCGTCTCGCTCCCCGTCTGCGGCTGGGTGCGGGCGAGACCTCCGCGTTGGGCGTCGAGGCGCTCGTCGCCGCCGACCTGGTGCTGGGGTACGGCGCCACGGCGTCGCTGGCGCTCGAGGGCGGCGTGGCGTGGAGCGGCGCGGACGGCCGTCCGGGCGCGTGGCTGAGGTGGCGCGTGCCGGGCCTGCGCTGAGGGACGGTGGCCGGCGAGCTCGCGACGATCGCCGCGCGCCCTAGCGGCGCGCGACCCGCTGCTAGCATGGGCCGGATGGTCACCACGCCGCAAGCGAGCCTGTTCGCGAGCGCCGACGAGCCCCTCGCAGCCCGGATGCGCCCCCGCACGATCGACGAGTTCGTCGGTCAGGAGCACGTGCTGGGGCCGGGCCGGCTGTTGCGGCGCGCGATCGTGGCCGACCGGCTGTCCAGCGTGATCTTCCACGGTCCGCCCGGCACCGGCAAGACGACGCTGGCCCGCGTCGTGGCCGGCTCCACGAAGGCCGAGTTCGTGGCGTTGAACGCGGTGCTGTCGGGCGTCAAGGACATCCGCGAGCAGGTGGCGGCGGCCGCCGATCGTCAGCAGGTCGGAAGGCGGACGCTGCTGTTCATCGACGAGGTCCACCGCTTCAACAAGGCGCAGCAGGACGCGTTGCTGCCCTCGGTCGAGGCGGGCACGGTGACGTTCATCGGCGCGACGACGGAGAATCCGTACTTCGAGGTGAACCCGGCGCTGGTGTCGCGCAGCCGCGTGTTCCAGCTCGTTCCGTTGAACGAGGACGATCTTCGACGCGTCGCGCGCGCTGCGCTGACGGACGTCGAGCGCGGCTACGGACGTCTGGACGTCGTTCTGGACGACGACGCGCTCGATCACCTGGTGAACATCGCGAACGGCGACGCGCGCTCGCTCCTGAACGCGCTGGAGCTCGCGGTCGTGACGACCGAGCCGGACGCGTCCGGCCGCATCCGGATCGATCGGCCCACCGCCGAGGAGTCGATCCAGCGGCGTGCCGTGCTGTACGACAAGGAGGGCGACGCCCACTTCGACGTGATCAGCGCGTTCATCAAGAGCGTGCGCGGCTCCGATCCCGACGCGGCGCTGTACTGGCTGGCGAAGATGGTGCAGGCCGGCGAGGATCCCCGCTTCGTGCTGCGGAGGCTCCGGATCCTGGCGTCGGAGGACATCGGCCTGGCGGACCCGCAGGCGCTGGTGCATACCGAGGCGGCGGCGCAGGCGTTCGAGGCGGTCGGCATGCCCGAGGGCCGCTACCACCTCGCCCAGGCCACGCTGTACCTGGCCACCGCGCCGAAGTCGAACAGCACGATGGCGTTCTTCGACGCGCTGGCCGCCGTGCAGCGCGAGGGTCGGGGCGAGGTCCCGAGCCACCTCAAGGACGCGAGCCGCGATGCGGAGGGGTTCGGCCACGGGCAGGGCTACCTGTATCCGCACGCGTACCGCGACCACTGGGTGGCGCAGCAGTACCTTCCCGACGCGCTGCAGGGCCGGCTCTTCTATCAGCCCAGCGATCAGGGTGCGGAGGCCGAGATCCGGACGGCCGTCGCCCGGCGGCGCGAGGCGCAGCTCGCGGCGATGCTGGACGAGGACACGCAGGCGCCGCCCGAGATCCTGTCGTGGAGTCCCGGCGATGCCGCCCGCGATCGCTGGGCCGCGCGAACGCTTTCGGGTCGCGGCGAGCGGATGGCGGCGCTCCGCGACGCGGCGTTCGACCGGCTCGGGGTGGCGCGGCACCACCGCGTCCTGGACCTGACGGGCGGGTCGGGCTGGACGACGTTCGAGGCGCTCAGGCGTGCGCCGGAGGGGGAGACGTGGGCGGTCGCGGAGGACGAGCGCTCGGCCGACACGATCCGTGGCCAGACCGCGACCCTGCCCGAGCTGGAGCGGCCGGTGGTGGTCGTCGCGGACGTCGCGTCGGCCGCCGCCGAGGTTCGCCGCGCCGCCGCCCAGCGTTCCGACTCGGCGCAGGCGGAAGGCACCTTCGATCGCATCCTCGCCGTGCGCGTGCTGGCGAAGCTCCAGGAGATCGACGCGCTCGCGCAGCTGAGGAGCCTGCTGGCGCCGGGCGGGCGGGCGGTGTTCGGCGACGCGCTTCCCGGCGCCGGCACGCGCCTTCATCAGGTCGTGGACCTCGCAGGACTCGCTGCCGCGGTCGCCGACGCCGTTCGGGAGGCCGAGGAGGCGGCGTACCGCGAGGCCGGCGACGCCCGGTTCCGCTACGACGTTCGGGCCGGGACGGACCTGCTCGAGGCCGCCGGGTTCACGGTGACGCGCGCGGAGACCGTGGTCGCCGACGAGGTGCGTCGGTTTCCGCCGCGGGCGCTGGACGGCTGGTTCGGGCCGGAAGCTCCGTTCCGGGCGCGACTGGCGGCGCTGGGCGTCGGGAGCGCCGACGTCGCGGACGTGGAGCGGCGCTTCCGCTCGGCGCTGCAGGAGCGGGACGTGCCGTGGCGCGTGGCGTGGGCGTGGCTGCGTGCGGAGGCGGGCTAGGAGGAGGCCTGTCCCGGACGCCGGCGCGCCGCGCCGATGCGGCGCGCCGGCGTCCCTGCGCTACTTCGACTCGGACAGCGCGAACCCGCGCATGAACTGCTCCTGAAGCAGCATGAACACCAGCAGCGGCGGGACCAGGCTCAGCGTGGCGCCGGCCATGACGTAGCCCCACTCGACGCCCTCGCCCGTTCCGATGATCAGGTTCAGGCCGACCTGGACCACCTGCAGCTCTTCGCGGCGAATGATCACCTTGGGCCACAGGTACTGGTTCCAGACGTACACGAACTCGATCACCGCCAGCGCGCCGATCGTGTTCCAGCTCATCGGCACCAGCACCTTCTGCAGGAACTGGAACGGCGTGGCGCCGTCGATGCGGGCGGCGTCCGCCAGGCTGCGCGGGATCGACATGAAGTGCTGGCGGAACAGGAACGTGCCCGTGGCCGAGGCCAGGAACGGCACGATCAGCGCCCAGTAGGTGTTCGCCCAGCCGTAGCCGTACTGGGCCGGCTCGAAGAGCATCTTGTCGGGTCTGCGAATCCACTCGGAAAAGTCGGCCCAGGTCTGCGGCGGCTGCAGGCTGATCACGTCGAAGAGCGGAACGATCAGCACCTCGACCGGGATCATCAACGTCAGCAGGATCAGGCCGAAGATCACGCGCTTGAACGGGAAGCGGAAGAACACCAGCGCCATGCCGGCCATCAGCGACAGCGTCGTCTTCCCGACGGTCACGGCGGCCGCGACGATCAGCGAGTTCCGCATGAACGTCAGCAGGTTCGCGTTCAGGAACACGTTCCGCACGTTCTCGACGAACGCGGTGCCCGGGATCAGGCTGGGCGAGAGCACCTGACTCCGGATCTGCGTGGCCTTGACCAGCGCGAACAGGATCGGGAACGCGACGATGAGGCTGGCGATGATCAGGATCAGGTGAAGCAGCCAGGCCCGACGGTGCAGCATCAGTTCGCTCCGTACTGCACGCGGCGGCTGCCGTAGCGGAACTGGAGGACGGTGATGATGGCGGTGAACAGCAGGATGATGTTGCCCAGCGCCGCGGCGAGGCCGGTGTTGCCGCTCCCGCCGAAGCCGTCGATCGTCACCTGGTAGATCATCGTGGTGGTGATGCCGGCCGCGTCGACCGGCGAGGGTCCGACCGGCCCGCCCTTCGTCACGATGTCGATCAGGCCGAACGACTCGAAGAACGCGAACGTCAGGTTCGTGAACAGCAGGAAGAAGGTCATGGGCGACAGCATCGGAACGGTGATCCGGAAGAAGCGCTGGATCGGACTGGCGCCGTCGATGGCGGCGGCCTCGTTCAGCTCCTTCGGCACGTTCTGGAGCGCCGCTAAGTAGAAGACGATGTTGTAGCCGAGGTTCTTCCAGACCGAGGCGATCACGACCAGCGCGAACGCCAGCGTCGGGGTGTCCAGCCAGCGCGGCCGGATCCCGAACACGGTGCCCAGCACCTCGTTCACGCTACCGACGTCGGGGTTGAACATGAACAGGAAGATCGTTCCGGCGACGGCCGGCGACAGCGCGAACGGCCAGATCAGCAGCAGTCGGTAGACGCGCGCGCCGCGGATCGGACTGCTGGCCAGGGTGGCCAGGACGATCGCGATCGACAACCCGATGCCGACCACCAGGGCCCCGTACACGAAGGTCTGGATCACGACCTGGATGTACTTGTCCGCCAGCGGCCCGGTGAACATCAGCCGGAAGTTGTCGAAGCCGATGAACTGCCGCGTGCCCAGGAACAGGTTCGACCGGTGGAGCGACAGCACCCACGCTTGGATCGCCGGGTAGTAGATGAACCCCAGCAGGATGATGAACGACGGGAGCAGAAGCAGCCACGGCAGCACCCGGCTGGTGAACACGGCATTGTCCTTCATGCCGAAGAGCGTACCTCGTCACGGGAGGAGGCGGGCCGTGATCGGCCCGCCTCCTCCTCGTGCATCGGTTCTGGCGTCGCGCGGTCAGCGCGACCGGTCGACCTCAGAAGTTGGCGTTGTACTCCGCGAGGCGGGCGTCGGCCTCTTCCTTGGCCTGCGTCATCGCCTGCTCGACGCTGGCGCTACCGTTGTAGATGCGCTGCAGCGCTTCGCCGATGATGGTGCGGGTCTCGAGGAACGTTCCGAGCAGCGCGCCGGCGGTGGCCTGGTTGGGGATCGTCTCGAGCAGCTGCTCGAACGCGACGGCGAAGTTGGGCTCTTCCTCGAACCAGCCTTCGGACTCGAGGATGTCGACCGACTCGGTCACGACGGGGTAGTAGCCGGTGAGCTTGTGCCAGCTGACCATGTTCTCGGGGTTCGTCATGAACAGCGCGAAGTCGCGGGCGAGCTCGAGCTCTTGCTGGGGGTGTCCGTCGGTCAGCCAGACGCTGGCGCCGCCGATGACCACGCCGTTGCGCTCGACGCCGTCGGGGATCGGGAGCAGGCCGGTCTTGACGTCGAAGCCGTTGTCGGCCGCGGCGCGGGTGATGTTGCCGGCGTCGGCGGTGGAGGTGATGAAGAACACCGCTTCCTGGCCGGCGAAGATCGCCTCGGAGCCGCTCCAGTCCTCGAGCGTGCCGGTGTAGCTGTACCAGCCGCCTTCGGCGAGATCGGCCATGAACTGGCCGACGCGGATCGATGCGTCGCTGTCCAGCAGGACCTCGGTGGCGCGGGCGTCACGGCCGTTGCCGTTGTTGACCAGGACGGCGCCCTGCTCGGCGACCCACTGCTCGAACATCCACGAGTGCAGCGGGAAGGTGATGCAGTTCGCTTCCAGGCCGGCGGCGTCGATGGCCTCGCAGGCGCTCAGGAGCTCACCGAAG
>Ga0102934_1002001_pt1 | contig 14257 bp, 9 predicted proteins | sample SalPonR2_A_D1_MG_FD_78175 | JGI IMG/M metagenome (GOLD analysis project Ga0102934, IMG submission 78175) | Salt pond soil microbial communities from South San Francisco under conditions of wetland restoration - Salt Pond MetaG R2_A_D1_MG | ecosystem: Environmental > Aquatic > Marine > Intertidal... | reverse complement strand
TTCAGGTGTGTGGACTGTCATCCCCAACTCACCTCGCCCAATCTCTTCCGAAGCGCGGTCTAAAAAAGGCCGCTGACCACCGGGCCTCCCAACCCGTATTCCGTGGCTGACCCTTGTGTAGCACTCGGGGAACCATAGGTCAAGAGTTGTTTCGTCCGAATATGAGACAGATCACTCTGCCCCGAGGCTACCGTGGGGGCATCGCTTGTACGATGTCCAGATCATGGCCTCGCCCATTGCCCGCGTGAAGCAGCGCTATCCAGGGATCAACGTCTTGAGTGACGTTCAAGCCCATGCCCTGCTGGGCGAGTTTCAGGCAGGCATTGACCTGTTCAATAGCCTTGCAGCACCCAACAAGCACGACCACCGTTGGCTTGGAGTCTGCCACTTCTCAAGCTTCGACGACGATCAAGCGGTTGTCGCCTACATGAAGGCAATTGAGATGCACAGCCAAGAGGCCCGCATCAATCTTGCTCATTCGCTCGCGTTTGTGGACCGTGCTGAGGAAATCTCAGAGCAACTAGAACAAGTCAATTTCGAGACCCTCTCAACCTACGACCGAGTCTTCTATCTCAGGGTGAAGAGCCTAAATGACGAGCGAAACGGCCAACTGATGGTGGCCCTCCGGCAAGCTGAGTACGCGTGGCGTCTCGTCCAGGGAGCTCCAGAGTTCCCGCTCCTGGCACCACAACTTCTCAATCAACTTGGGATTCTGCACGGTCGAATTGGTCGGGCTCAGCGGGCGCTCTGGTACCTTGATCGCAATCTTGAACTCACAGCAGGAGAAGATAATCTATCCGTACACCTGACTCGAATCCGCGTGTTGAGCAGCCTTGGCCTTCTCCAGAAGGCCCGAGAGGAGTTTGCCCAGCTTGCTGACGTGCCGGAGCAGTATCGTGCCATCTCTCATGTACGGTCAGCCGAACTCTCGTGGGCGGAAGGCGACATCTCTGAAGCTATTCGGAGGTACGAGGAGGCAGCTTCCCTCGCCCGCCGGTTGCAGCAGGGCTTCGAGGAGTTCCAAGCTTCGCTTGACTTGGCGGTTCTTCTTGCTAGGTTCACCGACCGTGATCTCGACGAGCCGCTGTCTAGAGCACAGGTGCAGATCTCCGATCGGTCCGATCGGCTCATGTATCGCTTTCGAGAGATCCTACTGTTCCTCTGGAAGAACAAGTACACGCCTGCACATGTTGCCAACGAACTCACCACCGTGTCCTCAAGCCTTAACGACATGGGGCTACTGCAAGAACAGGGCTGGGTCGACGCCCACGCTGCGCATGCCCTTGCAGTATCGGGACATCGAGAACGCGCGAAAGACGTCCTGGACAGCCTGTGCGCTCTCGGAGCAACCCTGCAGAATTCCGCATTCCTGTCAAGAGAATGGCTACTAATGCCAAACTTCAGGGCAGAAGTCGAGATCACTCATCCAGAGATTGTCCGATCCGTACCTACTGGCACCGACCAGTCTTTCAGTCCTTGGCTAAGACCCAAGTAAGAATTGTGTAAGGCGGGCTCTCTAGAATACTGATGTGGATTCGAGGTGACTCTCCCCTTGTCATTGCCTCGCTCCCATTCTCTTCCGAACGGCGGACCCCGTACCTCCCATACGGGGTCTGCGCCTTTTGTGCCCCGTTGATTCGGTGGGAATCTGCGGTGTCCGATGGGAGCCTCGTGCCGCGTGCGCGACACCGGAGCGCGGTGCCTGCGTGGGTCACTTTCCTTGCGGTGGGGTCGCGATTTGTGGTTTAATCGATATTTGCGTAAGCATCCCACGCTAGGAGGATCCCCCTTTCATGGACGACCAGAAAAACCCGGCCGAGGAACGCCCGATCCCGGCCACCGACCAAGCCCCGGAGGAAAGTGCGAGCCAGGCCCCATCTGCGGTCGCCGAGCAGGGCGAAAGCGCCGCGGAGGCACACGACACGAACTCGTCAAACGGCTCCTCCGATGCGTCCGCCACTGAACCAGCAGCCGCCGTGAGCTCCGACATGGAAGAAATGACCATGGAGGACGTTCTGGCAGCCAGCGACGAGCAGCTCGCTCGCAAGCCCGTCCATCGCGGCATGATCACCAACGGTGAAGTCATCATGCTGGCGCAGGACGGCATCATCGTCGACGTAGGCGCGAAGATCGAAGGGTTGCTGCCGTACAACCAGCTCTTCGAGTTCGATGCCGACGCCGACGAAGCAGCCAAGTACTTCAAGCCCGGTGACGAGATCCAGGTGTACGTCGTGCGTTCGGACGTTCCGAACAACACGATCATCCTGTCCAAGAAGCGCGCGGACCAAGAGCGCGCCTGGAACCTGCTCCAGGAGATCTTCGAAGCCGAGAAGCCGGTCGAGGTCGAGATCGTCGAGAAGGTCAAGGGCGGCCTCGTCGCCAACCTCGGCATTCGCGCGTTCCTGCCTGCCAGCCAAGTCGACATTCGTCGGGTCAACGATCTCAGCCCGTTCGTGGGCCAGCGGATCCGCGTCAAGATCATCGAGCTGAACCGGCGCCGCAACCGCGTCATCATCTCGCGACGCGCGATTCTCGAGGAAGAGATCAAGGAACAGAAGGCCGAAACGCTCCAGAAGCTCGAGCCCGGCCTGCGACTCGACGGCGAAGTGGTCGAGATCACGGACTTCGGCGCCTTCGTCAACCTCGGCGGCATCGACGGACTGGTCCACCGCAGCGAGCTCACGCACGGCCGTTTCAACCATCCACGCGATGTCGTGAAGGTCGGCGAGAAGGTCAAGGTCGAGGTTCTCGACATGGACCTCGAGCGCGAGCGCATCAACCTGTCGATGAAGACGCTCGTCTCGAACCCCTGGGAAGACGTTCTCTCGCGCTACCAGATCGGTGAGAGGGTGTCCGGCAAGGTCACGAACCTCACGCAGTTCGGAGCGTTCGTCGAGATCGAGCCCGGTCTCGAAGGCCTGATCCACGTCAGCGAGATGAGCTGGACCAAGCGCGTCCGTCACCCCAAGGAAGTTCTGACCGAGGGTGACGAGGTCGAGGCGATGATCCTCAAGATCGACACGAACCAGCAACGGATCTCGCTCGGACTCCGTCAGACCCAGCCCGATCCGTGGAGCTCGCTGCCGGACCGCTACCCGCCCGGTACCGAGATCACCGGCCCGATCACCGGCATCACGGACTTCGGCGTGTTCATGGAGATCGAGGAAGGCATCGAAGGTCTCGTGCACATCAGCGAGCTCGCGCACGAGCACGTCGAGAGCATCACCGATCACTTCCAGAGGGGCGACGAGATCACGGCCGTGATCCTCAACATCGACCCGGTCGAGCAGCGCGCCAGCCTCTCCCGCAAGCGTCTTCTCCCCTACACCGCGACCAGCCTCGACGCGATGCCGACGGGCGCCCCCGCGGCGCGAGCCGGTCAGCGGAAGGGCCGACGCGGCGGACGACGCAGCGCGGAGATCGACTACGACTACAGCTACGCCGAAACTGGCGGAGGTCAGTCGCGGGCGACCACGAAGCTCGGCGACGTGTACGCGGACCTGTTCGCGCAGTTCGGACTCGGCGAAGGCACGGAAGAAGCCGCTCCGGAAGAACCCGCTACCGAAGCGAGCGCGCCCGATGAGACCCCATCGGCCGAAGCCGAAGCGACGCCGACCGCTGACGAAGCCGTCGCAGGCGAAGCTGGTGCGGAAGAGGCGTCCCGCCTCCAAGAGGTCCCGTCCAGCGAAGCGGAAGCCGAAGCCGTCGCCCCCGAGGTGACCAGCGAAGCGGAAGCTCCTGCCGAGCAGGCAGAGGAGCCCGTTCGGACCGAGCAAGCGGCCGCGGCCGCCCAGGCCGAAGCGACCAGCGATACGGCGGCCTCGGAAGAAGTACCGTCGGAAACGACGGAGAGCGCGATCGACGCAGCCGAAGCCGCAGCGATGCTGACCGCCGCGTTCCGCGAAGGCAAGCGCCCGAAGAAGGGCGAAGAAGAAGAGCAGGACGACGAGAAGAAGGAAGGCCAAGAAGAGGCCTGATCTCGACTCCCGCTCGCAGGGCGCGTGTCGCGCCGAGGCCGACGGCTTCGGACACGGCGCCACCCGACGAGCACCATGAACCACGAGATGCGCCCCGCCGATTCGACCGGCGGGGCGCATCTCGTTCGCGTCGGGGAGCGTTCGCTCGACTCACATCCTGCGCAGGCGATCGATCCGCTCCTGAATCGGTGGATGGGTCGACCACCAGCCCGTCGCGTTCAGACGAGCGATCGGGTTGACGATGAACATGTGTCGCACGCCTTCGCTGGCTTGCAGCGGCGCACCGGTGTAGTCACGCAGCTTGCCGAGCGCACCGGCGAGCCCCTCGGGATTGCGCGTGATGTACGCCGCGGTCGCGTCCGCGAGGTACTCGCGTCGTCTGCTGACCGCGAAGTGCAGCAACGTCGCCATGATCGGCGCGACCACCATCAGCGCCAGCACGGCGATCATCGCGAACAGCTGCCCGCGTCCGCCCCCCGACGAGCGGCGGCGACCGAAACGCGCCCAGCGCCAGACCAGATCGCGAATCACCACGATCGCGCCCACGGTCGCTGCCAAGAACGACATGAACCGCACGTCGTAGTTCCGGATGTGCGCCATCTCGTGGGCGACGACGCCTTCGAGCTGCTGCCGGTCCAACAGGTCCAGCAGACCCGTCGTCACCGCGATCGCGGCCTTCGAAGGGTCGCGGCCCGTCGCGAACGCGTTCGGCGCACGGTCGTCGATCACGAACACGCGCGGTATCGGAACGCCCGCCCCGATCGCAACGGCCTCGGCGACGTTCACCAGGTAGCGCTGCTCCTCACGGCTCGCGCGGCGGGCGCCCGCCGCGGCCAACGCGATCCGGTCGCTGTACGCCCACGCGACGGCGCTCTGGACCCCCGCGACCGCGACACCCACCCCGACGAACACGCCGGCCCCCGCCGGATCGAAGGCGAGGGCCAGCAGCCAAGCGATCAGCGCGAGGACCGCAGCGAGCGCCAGGAACAACAGCCACGATGCCCGCCTGTTCGCGGCCTGCGTAGCGTACAGATCGATTCGCCGCCCGGTGACGCGATCGGTCATGACGTCCGGGACGCGCGCGGATCCGGGCTTCGTCACGGCTCAGCTCAAGCGAACGAGACCTGCGGGGTCTCGCGGTCGCCCTCTGCGATCTCCAGGAAAACGTGCTCCTTCTTGCCCATCGGACCCGCGATGAACACGCCCGGCACCGTCTCGATCGCGTTGTTGTACTGCAGCACCGCGTCGTTGTAGAACTGCCTGGCGTACGCGATCTTGTTCTCCACCGCCGACAGCTCCTCCTGCAGCAGCTGGAAGTTCTCGTTCGCCTTCAGCTCAGGATACGCCTCGCTGATCGCGAATAGTCGTCCCAACGCCTGGCTCATCATGTTCGCCGCTTCCGCGCCCTCGTCCGGCGTCTGAGCGTTCATCATGGCTTGGCGAGAGCGTGCGACCTCCTCGAACACGCCTTTCTCGTGAGACGCGTAGCCCTTGACGGTCTCGACCAGGTTCGGCACGAGATCCGCGCGACGCTTCAGCTGCACGTCGATCTGGCTCCAGGCGTTCTCGAACCGATTCTCCAGCGTGATGATGCGGTTGTAGATGGCGACGACGAAGGCGACGATCGCCGCCAGAACGACCAGCGTGATCAGAACTCCCATTTCGACCTCCTGGTCGACAGTGTAAGCCGCCTGGACGCGCCGCGGCGTGTGGATTCACTCGCGACCGAGCCTGAACGACCTGTTCAGTCGCGCGAGCGGGTGCGGATGACGCCGCCCCCCAGCAGCCGATCGCCGTCGTAGAGCACCAGCGACTGACCGACCGTGACCGCGAACTGGGGCGCGTCGAATCGGACGGAGAGCGTGCCGTCCACCAGCTCGGCCTCCGCCGGGACGGGCGTCTGCCGGTAACGCACCTGCGCCGTCACGCGCGTGGGCAGCTCTTCCGGATCGCACAGCAGGTTCACGCGATCGGCGGCGGCCGTCGTCCATTCGCACATCTCCCGCGGCCCGACGACGACCGTGTTCGTCTCCGGCTCGAGGTCGATCACGAAACGGGGCTCGTGCGACTTGAACAGGCCCAGCCCACGCTTCTGACCGATCGTGTAGAACTGGACGCCGTCGTGGCGCCCGACGAGCTCCCGCTCGCGCGACGCGTCGACGACCTGTCCGGGCTTCGCTTCGCTGTTGCGCTGGAGGTGGTCCCGGACCGAGTCGGCGACGAAGCACAAGCCCGACGAGCTCTTCTTGTACGCCGTGGCGAAGCCGCGCTCGGCCGCCATGCGACGGACCTCGGGCTTCGTCCTGTCGCCCAACGGAAACAGCAGGTACGGAAGCACCTCCCGCGGCAACGCCCACAAGAAGTACGTCTGATCCTTGTCGTCGTCCAGGCCGCGATGCAGCTCGACGCCACGCGCGCCGTCGACCCGGCGGACGAAGTGCCCGGTCGCCAGGAACGACGCACCCAGCGCCTGGGCACGGGCGGCGAGGCGACCGAACTTGATCTCGCGGTTGCACCACACGCACGGATTGGGCGTCTCGCCCGCCTCGTAGGTGGGCACGAACGGCTCGACCACGACCTGGTCGAACACCTCGCGCGCGTCGAGCATGTAGAACGGAACGTCCAGACCGTCGGCGATGCGCCTGGCGTCGTACGCCGCCTGCGGGCTGCAGCACAGGTCGTACGCGCCGGCCTCGCGATCGTCGGGCCAGAACCGCAGCATCGATCCCACCACCTCGAACCCCTGTTCGTGCAGCAGCGAGGCCGCGACCGACGAGTCCACGCCGCCCGACATCGCGACGAGCACCTTCGGCCGGTCGGTCGTGTCGGCCGACGAGGGGGAAAGCGAGCGGGCGGAGGCAGCGGGCACGTCGATCATCACGGCCGCTCATGGTATCCGACAGGTCCCCACCTCGCAGGCGGCGCAGACGACGATCGCCGCGAGGTTGGTATCCTCGGAGTGGAGGTCGATCGTGAGGATCGTACGCATCGTTCAGATCGTGATCCTGATCGTCGCCGTCGTGTACGTCGCGATCGTGCAGAACGCGAATCCCGACGCGCTGGCGCTTCCCGGACTGCTGCCGCTACCGGTGTGGCTGGTCGTGGCCCTGACCGCCATCCTCGCGTTCCTCGCCGGGTGGGTCCCCGCGACCGTTCGTGCCTGGAGGCTCCGGCGCGAGGTGGGCCGGCTCGAGCGCCGGGTGGCCGATCTCGAGTCCCACGTCCCCAGCTACGACCGTGCGCCCGCCGCCCCGGTGATCCCGGATCGTGCTCCGCCGGCCGTCGCCGCGGAGGGCGAGCCCAAGGAAGCGGGCTCCGAGATCGAGGACGCCGAGCGTACGGACAGGTGACGGTCGACGCCCTCAGCCTGTCCACGCTCGCCTTGGACGAGTCCCCAGGGCACCCGACCGTACGTTGGAGCGCCCGACCCACCGCGCCGCCTGCCGAGGTCGAGCGCATCGTCACCCGGTTGGGCGTCCCGCCGCTGCTCGCTTCGGTGCTGTGGGCGCGCGGCGTTGCGGGCGAGGAGGCGCAACGCGCGCTCGATCCGGCGCTCGTCCCGTCGGCGATTCCGACGCTCGACGCCGCGGCCGATCGGATCAAGAGCGCCCTCGAGCGGGGCGAGCGCATCCTCGTCCACGGCGACTACGACGCCGACGGCATCACGGGCACCGCGATCCTCCTGCTGGGCCTGCGAGCGCTGGGAGGTCGCGTCGAGCCGTTCCTCCCCAATCGTCTGACCCACGGGTACGGCGTTCACCCGGACCTGGTCGACGGTCATGCCCAGCGTTGCGACCTCTTCGTGACCGTGGACTGCGGCATCACGAACGTCGCCGAGATCGAACGTCTGACGTCGAGCTCCACGGACGTCATCGTCACCGACCATCACACCCCCGGCGACCGACTCCCGGACGCGCTGATCGTTCACCCGAGGCTCGCGGCGGACGGCCGCCAAGGACCGCCCGCCGGCCCCGGCGAGCCGACCGGTGCGGGCGTCGCGTACCACCTGCTCTGGCGACTGCACGCCCGGCTGGGACTCGAGGACCCGCTGGCGTACGCCGATCTCGCGACGATCGGCACCGTCGCCGACGTCGCGCCGCTGCTGGGCGAGAACCGGGCGCTGGTGCGCGAGGGGCTCGCGCGGATGGAGACGTCCGCCTGGCCGGGCGTTCGCGCGATGATGAGGCAGTCGAGGGTGAAGGGCGCTCCGACGGCGCGGGACGTCGCGTTCGCCTTGGCTCCGAGACTGAACGCGTCGGGCCGGCTGGGCGAGCCGGAGCGAGGACTGGAGCTGCTGGTCAGTGGCAGCGAACGCAAGGCGCGCGAGCTCGCCGTCTACCTCGACGCGCGCAACGACGAGCGTAGGCGGATCCAGGACGAGATGTTCGAGGCCGCGCTGGCCCAGGTGGACGCCGCCGCCCCGGCGATCGTCGTCGGCGACGACGCCTGGCACCCCGGCGTGATGGGCATCGTCGCCAGCAAGCTGCTCGAGCGCTTCTACCGGCCGGCGTTCATCATGGCGCGCGGCCAGGGAAGCGTCCGCAGCACGCCGGGCATCTCCGCCGTCGACGCGCTCAGATCGACCGGCCACGAGCTCGTCCGCTACGGCGGTCACGCCGCCGCGGCCGGCTTCGCGATCCGGCCGGAGCGAACGGCGGCGTTTCGCGAAGGCATCTACGCGTTCGTCGCCGGCCACCCGCGGCCGGTTCCGGAGATCACGGCGGACGCGCTCCTTGCACCGCATCAGGTCGACGAGGACCTGTGGCGGGCCGTTCAGCGTCTCGAGCCGTTCGGCGAGGGCCATCCGGCGCCCAGGTTCGCGCTGTGCGACGTGCTCGAGACCTCCAGGGCGGTGGGTCGCGACGGGCGCCACCTGCAGCTGCGGGTGCGGGACGTCAAGGGCGTCGCGTGGAACCTGGGAGAGCGGGCGACTTCACTACGTCCCGGCCTCGCGGTCCAAGCCGCCGCGACGCTGAACGAGAACGTGTGGAACGATCGACGCTCGATCGAGTTCGTGGCCGAGGACGTACGTGCCGCCGAACCGCTGTCGCTGACGGTCCGGCCGGGCACGATCGACGACCCTCGGTCGTCGGCGAGCCGCTCCGAGACGATCCGACGAGGTCGCCCGGACGCGGCCGGAGCCGGCCGGGTGCTGTCGCGCCTGCCGCTGGGCGACGACCCGCTCCGTGCGCACGAGCCACTGGCGCGCCTCCTGGCGGACCGGTCGCCGCTCTGGTTCGACCTGAACGCCGACGCGCAAGCCGAGCTCGAGCGCACCGCGCGTCGCTACCCGACGGTGCACGACGTGCGGCGTGCCTGGCTCGCGATCCGTGCCGGCCGATCGCCCGGTCTGGGAAGCGACGCGACGGCGCTGGCCAGACGGATCCTGGACGAGCTCGAGCTGATCGACGGGCACGGCCGCGCACGCGTGGGCGCGCGCCGCGACCCTTACGGCTCGGCCACGCTGGTCGCCGGCCTGCTCCAGAGGTACCGCCTCGAGACGGTGCTGAACGCCTACCGGCACCTGGACGATCCCGGGTTTGCACGGACGGTGACGACGCTCTACCCGGCCCCCTGACGCGCTGGCCGGCCCGTGCGCCACCGAACCGCCGTGGCATACTGCCGCCATGACCGCGACCGCATGGCCGCCCCGGGATCCTTCGTCCTCCCTCGACGACGCTGCCCTGGCGGCCCTCGAGCGCGACCTGCGGGCGGAGATCCGCGGTGAGGTGCGGTTCGACGATCGGGCGCGGGCGCTGTACGCGACCGACGCGAGTCCGTACGAGATCGCGCCGTTCGGGGTCGTGGTTCCGCTGGACCGCGACGACGTGGTGACCTGCGTGCGCGTGTGCGCGCGGCACCGCGCTCCGGTCCTTCCCCGCGGCGGCGGGACGAGCCTTGCCGGGCAGGCGGTGGGACGGGCCGTCGTGATCGACGTGAGCAAGCACCTGACCGGGATCCTCGACGTCGACCCCGACGCCCGCACCGCGACGGTCGAGGCGGGCGTGATCCGCGACGCGCTGAACGACGCCGTGGCGACTGCGGGCCTGCAGTTCACGCCCGACGTGAGCACGACCAATCGTGCGGCGATCGGGGGCATGATCGCGAACAACTCGGCGGGCACGCGCTCGATCAAGTACGGGAAGTCGGTCGACCAGACGGTCGCCATGACGGTCGTGCTGAGCGACGGCAGCGTCGTGCGGCTGCGGAAGCTGGACGAGGAGGAACTGGACGCGACCTGCGCGCAGGACGATCTCGAGGGCGAGATCCACCGCACCGTGCGCCGGCTCGTGCGTGAGCACGAGGACGAGATCCGTGCGCGCTACCCGAAGGTGATGCGGCGGGTGGGCGGATACAACCTCGACGCGTTCACGGAGGGACGGCCGTTCAACCTCGCGAAGCTCGTCGCGGGCTCGGAAGGCACGCTGGCCGTGATTCTGGACGTCACGGTCAAGCTCGACCCCGTGCCCAAGCGCCGCATGCTGGCGATGCTGCACTTCGCGACCTTGAAGGCGTCGCTCGAGGCCGTGCCGTTCATCAACCGGCACGGACCGTCCGCTGTGGAGCTGCTCGATCGCGGCCTGTTCGAGCTCGCTGGACGTAACCCATCGCTCACGCCGCTGCTCGGGTGGCTCGAAGGCATGCCGGAGGCCGTGCTGATGGTCGAGTTCGACGGGGCGGACGAGCACGAGGTCCGGCGCGGGCTCGAAGCGCTGCGCGCCGATCCCGAGGTCGAGCGGCGCGTCTACCACGTCCATGAGGCGTGGAGCGAGCCGGAGCAGAAGCAGATCCTGCAGTTCCGCAAGGACGGTCTCGGGATCTACGCCACCGTGGAAGGGCGGCACAAGCCGACGCCGTTCATCGAGGATGCCGCCATCCCCGCCGAGCACCTCGCGGAGTACATCCCCGCCGTGCAGTCGCTCTGTCGGGATCTGGGCGTCGACACCGTGTTCTACGGCCACGCGTCGGTCGGGGTGATCCACACCCGCCCGCTGCTGGACCTGAAGACGGAGGAGGGGATCGAGCTGTACGCGCGCATCTCGGACGGCGCGTTCGCCCTCGTCCAGCGTTACGGCGGCTCATGGTCCGGCGAACACGGCGACGGGCTGATCCGAAGCCAGAAGAACCGTGAGCTGTTCGGCGACGAGCTGTACGAGGCGTTCCGAGAGCTCAAGGCCGCCTTCGATCCCCACGGGATCATGAACCCCGGCAAGATCACGGACGCCGTGCCGATGACGGAGAACCTTCGCTACGGCGCGGATTACCCGGCCGTCACGCTGGACACCGTGTTCGACTTCGGCGAGGACGGCTTCCTGGGCGCGGTCGAGGCGTGCACCGGCGTCGGCGCCTGCCGCAAGGTGGATGTCGGCACGATGTGTCCAAGCTACATGGCGACGCGGGACGAGGACCACTCGACGCGCGGCCGGGCCAACGTGCTGCGCGAGGCGCTGAACGGGCGGCTGCCCGGCGGACTCACCTCGAAGCAGGTGTACGACACCCTGGATCTGTGCCTGGAATGCAAGGCGTGCAAGGCAGAGTGCCCGAGCAGCGTCGACATGGCGAAGCTGAAGTACGAGTTCCTGCAACAGCACCACGACGTGCACGGCGTACCGCTCGGAACGCTGGCGATCGCGAACGTCGCCCGGGTCGCCCCGATCGGTCGGGCGCTCGCCCCGCTCGCCAACGCCCTGCTGCCGATGCCGGCGGTGCGGTGGACGATCGAGAAGGTGGTCGGCGTGGACCGCCGTCGCGAGCTGCCTGCGTACGCCGACGAAAGCCTGGCGAGCTGGTTCGGTCGCCGAGGCGTCCCCGCCACGACCGGGGAGGGGCGGCGGAGCGACGACCCGGTGGACAGCGCAGGCCCGGACGATGGGGACGGGCAGCGCCGGGTCGCGCTGTTCGCCGACACCTGGACGATGTTCAACGACACCGGTCCCGGAGAGGCCGCCGTCCGCGTGCTCGAGGCGCTCGGGTACCGGGTCGAGCTGGTGCCGTACGGCTGCTGCGGACGACCCCAGATCAGCAAGGGGCTGCTGCGCGACGCGAAACGCGCGGCCGCCCGGAACGTCGAGCGCCTCGCCCCCTACGTGCGTGCGGGCGTGCCGGTCGTGGGGCTCGAGCCGTCGTGCGTCACGGCGTTCACCGACGACTACCGCGATCTGCTCCCCGGCGACGCGACGAACGCCGTCGCCGACCACGTCCGCATGATCGACGTGTTCCTCGCGAAGGAGTGGTCGCAGGGCCGGATCGATCCCGACCGGGCGTTCGCGAGGTCGGACGCCTCCCTCCTGTTCCACGGCCACTGTCAGCAGAGGGCCGTGATGGGCACGGCCGCGGGGCGCGCCCTACTGGGATGGATCTCCGACCACGTCCAGGAGCTCGATGCGGGATGCTGCGGCATGGCCGGGAGCTTCGGCTACGGCCACTACGACGTGTCGATGAAGATCGGCGAGCGCCGGCTGTTCCCCGCCGTCCGCGAGCACGACGGGGAGACGGCGGCCAGCGGCTTCAGCTGCAGGCATCAGATCCACGACGGGACGAACGTTCGGGCGCGTCACCTGATCGAGATCTTGGCCGACGCGCTGATCGTTCCCGAGGGGGGACCACTCCTCGCGTCCGACGACGCTGCGGTTCGCTCAGGCCAGCGGCCTGGCCTCAGCTCACCGGAGTCCGGGGGATCGCCGCCGGCAGGCGACTGACGAACTCGTTGTTCAGCGCGCTCGAGAACTCGGAGAACGAGGCGACCGAGATGGCGTTCCGCTTCTGCCGTCCGACGAGGACGACCTCGTCGCCCACGTCGACGCCGGGAGCGTCGCTCACGTCGACCATCGTCACGTTCATGTTGACGAGACCCACGACGCGGGCCTTGCGTCCGCGGATCAGCACGTGCCCCCGGTTGGACAGCGCTCTCGGGTAGCCGTCGGAGTAACCGACCGGGAGAACGGCGACGGTCATGTCGCGCGGCGCCTGGTACGCCGTTCCGTAGCCGACGAAATCGCCGGCCGCGACGTGCTTGAGGTCCATCACGTCGGTCTTCCAGGTGAGCACGCGCTTGAGCGGGTTGTCGCGCTCTTTCCCGGTCTGCGACAGGTGCATGTTGTAGACGTCCGGGCTGGGCCAGAAGCCGTATTGGGCGGTGCCGACGCGAACCAGGTCGTACACCGTCTCCGGGAACGCCAGCGCCGCGGCGGAACACGCAGTGTGGCGAAGCTTCGCCTGCAGGCCCGCGGCCCGAACACGACGCTCGAACGCCCGGAAGCGCTGCTGCTGGACGACGATGCGGAACTGGTTCGCGAGCGACTCGATGCCCGCGAAGTGCGTCGCGAGGCCCTCGAACGCCAGGGCGTCGGGGTTCTCACGCAGCAGACGCACCGCCTCGCCGAACGGCTCGTCGGTCAGTCCGGTGCGATTGCCCCCGCTCTCGACCTCGAGATGGACGCGGGCCGGTCGACCGACGGCGCGGGCGACACGGAGCGCCGTCCGCAATCGGTCGACGTCGAACACGAAGAAGTCGATCTCGTGCCCGATCACCCAGGGGAGGTCCTCCGGGTAGAGGATCCCCATGATCATGATCCGGCCGTCGTGACCTCGCGCGTTCAAGACCTGGAGCGCCTCCTTGCTCGACGCGACCGAGAAGTGCCTCACGCCGGCATGCTCGGCCATGGGAACGAACGCCTCGATACCGTGGCCGAAGGCGTTCGCCTTCACGACCGAGCTGATGATGGGCGAAGGGCCGATCTTGCTCCGGAGGAACCGGAGGTTCGCGGCGAGTGCCGACCGGCTCAGGGTGATTCTGGACGAGTGACGGGGAGCGGCGGTCGTGCCGACGTCGACCGAATCCATGCGCCGCAGGCTAGCACCGCTCACCTGTCCGCGACGGGGGCGGGCGCCGCAGGACCGAGCCGCTCGAGGGCCTCGCCGGCGGCCGTGGCGGCCGCCAGCGCCGACGCGCTGACGCGAAACTCGGAAAGGTGGCCGGTGTCGCGGATCCAGGCGATGCGTGCGCGCCCGGGCTCGACCCCGCAGGTCGCGAGCGCCAAGCGCACGCAGCTCGCCGCGTCGGGCACGACGACGGGAAGGCGGGCGGACGCCAAGGAGGTGCTGGTGATGGCGTTCGTCCAGGTCGCGACCGGGTCGATCGCGTCCGCGAACGAGCGTGGAACGACGTCGGCGTGGCCCATGCCGATGGCGTTTCCTTCGCTGGCCTCGGTGAGCGACAGCAGTGCGATCCGCGTGGGGTCGGGCGGCTCGTGCAGGCCGGAAGGATGGCGACCGGTGAC
>Ga0102934_1001999_pt1 | contig 14267 bp, 13 predicted proteins | sample SalPonR2_A_D1_MG_FD_78175 | JGI IMG/M metagenome (GOLD analysis project Ga0102934, IMG submission 78175) | Salt pond soil microbial communities from South San Francisco under conditions of wetland restoration - Salt Pond MetaG R2_A_D1_MG | ecosystem: Environmental > Aquatic > Marine > Intertidal... | reverse complement strand
CGCTTCGTCGGACGTACCCAGCTTGCGCCGGGTCAGGGCGAGGTGTCCTTCGAGAGCGGCGATGCGGGCGCTGGCTTTTTCCAGCTCGGCATGGCGAGCGGCGAGATCGCGACCCGTTGCGGCCTGCGCGTCCCGCGCCAGCGCGAGGTCCGCCTCAGTCTGCAGCCGTGCGGCGACGGCCTCGTCCCGCTCGCCGGCGAAATTCTCCGCCCGGCGTTCGAGCACCGCGCCCCGCGCTTCTTCGTTGGCGAGGGCCTTGCGGGTGCGCTCCAGCGCCATTCGCAATTCCGCGATGTCTTCGGCCCGGCTGCGCGAAACCCGCTCGATCTCACGGGCGCGACCGGTCTCGGCCTGGAGCCGCGTCTGCAGGTCGGAAACCTCGATGCGCCGTGCGTCGAGATCGGCGAGGGCGCGTTCTTGACGCGCCTGCAGATCGGCGAGCGTCGTGTCGCGCGCGCTGAGCGTTTCCCGGGTTTCAAGGAGTTCCGCACTCAGCCCGGCTGCGCGGGCCTCGCTGTCGGCCAGCGCATTGCGGGTCATGGCGAGATCCTGTTCGAGGCGGCCGATTTCGGCGCGGGCCGCTTCGCCTTCCTCCGTCAGCGTCGCGATGCGCGTCATGCGCCGCCCGAGCTCGGCCATACCCGTAGCCTGCTTTTCGCGCATCGTCTCAAGGCGTTGCTCGATGCGCCTTTCGCGCATGGCGAGTTCCGCGCGCAGCGTATCGCGCTCGGCATTGAGTTCGGCCACGGATGCGGGCAATTGCGCTTCCACGCGTCTGCGCGCCAGCCGGTCCGCGCGCTCGTTGAGCGCCGGCACGATCATCAGCCCGAAAAGCGTCGAGACGAAAAATCCCAACGCGAAGATCATGATGGTCTCGATCACGCGGCAACGCGCCCTTACTCGATCCTGCGCAGGTTTCGACCATGCCACGCCATGCGCCTGACCGCCACCCCGCTTTCCGGGCTTTGCGTCAGAAGGGGTTCCAGGTCGGACTTTCGGTGAAGTTCAGATAGCCGATATTGATGCCCAGGCGCGCTCCGACACCGGAGCGGATCGGCACCACGATGATGTAGTTGGCCGAAAGAGCCGTCATGCCGAACCCGCCCACCACAAAGGCCGAGCCGTCCATGCCGAGGAAACGCTGGTAGATCGCGTCGGTCGACGGCAGTTCATAGACGAGCATCATCGTGCGCGAGCCTTCGCCGCCGAAATCGAAGCCGATCGAGGGACCCTGCCAGAACACGTTTCTGTTGCCCGCATTGCGCGTGTAGAGCACGCCTTCGCCGTAACGCAATCCGCCGATGAAGGCGCCACCTGCCTCCTGGCCGAGGATGTAGCCGTTGGGCTGGCCCCAGCGTGAAAAGGCTTCCTGCACCGTCAGCGCGAGGCCGCGCGAGATCGAGCCGAAAAAGGCATGGCCCTGTTCGATGATCTCCCGGGATTCGAATGTTTCGGGAGCATTGCGGGGGGTGGGTGCGACACCGCTGCCCGGCTGGCCCGGAGGCGGTAACGCGTTCTGCTGTGCGTTCCCCGCAGCAGCGAACGGCCCGGCGATCATCAGGGCGACCAGTGCCGGCAGCCAGAAGCGCAGGACGCTGCAGCTCCCGAGCGTGATGGCCGGGCGCATCATGAAACGGATTGAGCGCATGCGCGATCTCCTGCTCGCTATGTCGAATCGCCCGATAGTGACAATTCGAATGATTATCTGAACCCCGGTTTCAGCCCCGGAGCGCTACAACCCCCAGCCGGCGGAGATGTGTTCCGTCCGCGAAACCAAGCTTTAACCAAGAAGGGTAACATGGCGTTAACGCGCGAAAGCGGCTCGGCCTCATGCGAGGTGACGGAATTCTCCGCGAAGGCAGGATCGACGGGTGCATCATGGGCGTGCCTTCTGCGCCACGGCGTCCGGATTGCCGGGCTCGCCCTGGTGCTGGCTCTGCCGGGGCCCGGAGCCGATGCCCGTGCGGCCAGCCCCGATTCGACCGATGCCGGTGCGGCGCGCCTCGCCCTGCTGCCGCCGCTCGTCGGAGCGCAGCAAGGGGTGCGCCGGCATGATCATGCCGGGGTCGCGCTGGAGGGTTTCGACCCGGTCACCTATTTCCTGAGCGGCACCCCTCGCCCCGGCGATGCGATGCATGAAGCCGTCTGGAACGGTCACGCCTGGCGGTTTTCCAATGCGGCGAACCGCGCCGCCTTCCTGTCGCGACCCGATATCTATGCCCCGCGCCTGGGTGGCAACGATGCTCTCGCCATGACGGAAGGGCGCATGGTCGAGGCGCAGGCGCGGATCGCCGCGATCGTCGAGGGGCGGCTTTATCTGTTTCACACGCGTGTGGCCCGCGACGCCTTTCTCGATGATCCCGACGCTGCAGCCCGCGCGGAACGGGTCTGGCGCGAGAACCGCGAGCAGCTGGCGCGCCTGTAACGGTGCAATCGAGGCTTTTCAAGGGGCGCGAAGCCGGTTAGGGAACAACCGGTACGTCCTTGCGCGTGATTCGCGCATGTTGCCGGGGCGCCATCGGAGGCATGTTTCATGGCCAAGCTCGATCTCGATTCCCTCGATCTCGCCGCGCTGTTGTGCTCGCGGGTCTGCCATGACGTGATCAGCCCGGTCGGCGCAATCGTCAACGGGCTCGAGGTGATGGAGGACGAGAGCGATCCCGGCATGAAGGATTTTGCCCTCGATCTGATCCGCAAGAGCGCCCGCCAGGCCTCGGCCCGGCTGCAATTCGCCCGCATCGCCTTCGGGGCTGCTGGTTCTGCGGGCGCCGCGATCGATACCGGTGATGCCGAACAGGTCGCCAAGGGTTTCTTCCACGACGACAAGACGCGCCTCGTCTGGAATGCACAGCGCCAGCTTTTGCCGAAGAACCGCGTCAAGCTCCTGCTCAACCTCCTCGTCATGGCCGCCCAGGGGATTCCGCGCGGCGGCGAGATCGAGGTCACCATCACCGGTGACGAGAGCGCCTCTACCTTCCTGATCGCCGCCACCGGCAAGAATGCCCGGATCCCGCCGCACGCGCAGGCGCTGCTCGACGGCGAGCCGGAGGGTGACAGTGTCGACGCGCACGGGATCCAGTTCTACTATGCGGGCCTCGTCGCGCGCGCATCAGGCATGGCCGTTTCGCTCGACCTGGAAGGCGACGCCTTCAGGTTGCGTGCGGAATCCGAATAAAATCCGGAATCGCATCGAAGCATTGCAACGCGCCGGATGAACATTCTGTTAAGTATAATTCCGAGCAGATTTACCTTTTTTCCATATTCAGGAAACGGAACATAAAGAACTTCTGACGACACTCGAACTCCAGAAGCAGGCCCTGCGAGAGTAGAGTGACGTCATGGATGATCTTTTGCGCGAATTTCTGACCGAGACCGGCGAGCACCTCGATACGGTCGATGTCGAACTGGTTCGCTTCGAACAGGATCCCAACAACGAGACGATCCTGAGGAACATCTTCCGGCTCGTCCACACCATCAAGGGAACCTGCGGGTTCCTCGGCCTGCCGCGTCTCGAGGCGCTGGCGCATGCGGCCGAGACCCTGATGGGCAAGTTCCGTGACGGCCACCCGGTCACCACCGACGCCGTCTCGCTGATCCTGCAGACGCTGGACCGGATCAAGGAGATCGTGGCCGAGCTCGAGCGCACCGCCGCCGAGCCGGAGGGCGAGGATCAGGATCTGATCGGTGCGCTCGACGCGATGTCCAATGCCGATCCCGAGACGTTGCTGGCGAGCCGGTCCGACGGCGCGCAGGCCCCGTCCCGGGCATCCGTCGAAGCGGCGCCGGAAATGGCGTCGGAGGCAGCCGCCGCCGCATCGTCGGACGCGGCTGCCGTTGCAGAGACCGATGATGCTCCGGCCGCAGGCGGGTTCGTCTTCCAGCAGCTCGAGCGTGACCTTCTACCGGGTGAAATTCCCCTCGACGAGTTGGAGCGCGCCTTCATGGAAGCGCCCGGCCCTGATGACGAGGAGGGTGTGCTGGAAGAGATCGAGGCGCCGGTCGTGATGGAGGGCCGCGTGCTCGGCGAACCCGACGAGGCGCCGGTTGCGGCAGAGGTCGCCGAGGCGCCCGCAGCCGCTGCGGCACCCGTCGCCGACGACAGCCCGGCCGAAAGCAAGCCGGCGCCTGCTGCGAAGAAGCCCGAGGCGAAGGACAATCCCGGCAATGCCGGCGCCGAGCAGAACGTTGCCAAGGTCCAGACCATCCGCGTCAATGTCGATACGCTCGAACATCTGATGACGATGGTCTCCGAGCTGGTGCTCACCCGCAACCAGCTGCTCGAGATCGCCCGGCGCGAGGATGACAGCGGCTACAAGGTGCCGCTGCAGCGCCTCTCGCACGTCACCGCCGAGCTGCAGGAAGGCGTCATGAAGACGCGCATGCAGCCCATCGGCACCGCCTGGCAGAAACTGCCGCGCGTCATTCGTGATCTTTCTTCCGAACTTGGCAAAAAGATCGAGCTGGTGATGCAGGGCGCGGATACCGAGCTCGACCGCCAGGTGCTCGAAGTCATCAAGGACCCGCTGACACACATGATCCGCAACTCGGCGGATCATGGTATCGAGGATGCCGAGGCGCGCCGCGCCGCCGGCAAGCCCGAGCGCGGCACCATCCGTCTCAACGCCTATCATGAAGGTGGCACCATCACGATCGAGATCGCTGATGACGGCAAGGGCCTGAACTACGACGCGATCTCGCGCAAGATCGTCTCGCAGGGGCTCGCCACCGAGGCGGAAATCGAGCGGATGAGCGAAGCCCAGATGGCCAAGTACATCTTCCATCCCGGCTTCTCGACGGCTAACCAGGTCACCGCCGTTTCCGGGCGCGGTGTCGGCATGGACGTGGTCAAGACCAATATCGAGCTGATCGGCGGCACCGTCGAAATCCGCTCCGAGCAGGGCAAGGGCACTGTCTTCACCATCAAGATCCCGCTGACGCTGGCCATCGTGGCTGCCCTGATCGTCTCCGCTCAGGATCAGCGTTTCGCCATTCCGCAGGTTTCGGTTCTGGAACTCGTGCGTGTCAAGAACGGCTCGGATCACCAGATCGAGCGCATCAACGGGACCCCGGTGCTGCGCCTGCGCGACCGGCTTTTGCCGATCGTGCCGATCGGGAAGGTGCTCGGTCTCGACGGGGCGGAGGCCAATCCGGGCGATGAGGGCTTCGTCGTGGTCTCGCAGGTCGGGCGTCAGCGCTTTGGTATCCTGGTGGACGGCGTCTTCCACACCGAGGAAATCGTGGTCAAGCCGATGGCGACCAAGCTGCGCCATATCCCGATGTTCTCCGGCAACACCATCCTCGGCGACGGCGCCGTGGTGCTGATCATCGACCCCAACGGCATCGCTAAGATGGTCGGTCAGGGTACGGGCGACAACCAGTTCGGGGTCGAGGCAGCCGACGAGATGGAAGAGAGCAACGACAATGAATCGACGACACTGCTGGTCTTCCGTGGCGGTGGCGAGACCCACAAGGCGGTGCCGCTTTCGCTGGTCACACGCCTTGAGGAAATCGATGCGGCCAAGATCGAATGGGTCGGCGGACGCCCGCTGATCCAGTATCGTGGCAAGCTGATGCCACTGGTACCGGCCGATCCGGCCATCGCGATAAAGAGCGAGGGCCCGCAGGCGCTGGTCGTGTTCTCCGACGGGGAGCGGGCCATGGGGCTGGTGGTCGACGAGATCGTCGACATCATCGACGATGTGCTCGACATCGAACTCGTGGCAGACCGTCCCGATCTGCTCGGCTCCGCCGTGTTGCGCGGGCGCGCCACCGAGATCGTCAACGTGGTGCATTATCTGCCGCTGGCCCACGAGGACTGGACCTCCGGGGCACCGGTCAAGAATCCCAAGGATGCCCGCACCGTGCTGCTGGTGGATGATTCCTCCTTCTTCCGTGAAATGCTCAGCCCCGTGCTCAAGGCCGCCGGTTACCGTGTCATCACGGCGGCGGGGACCGAGCAGGCGCTTGCCGCCCTCAATGCCGACCGCCGCGTCGACGCGATCGTCGCCGATGTCGACATGCCGGGCCGCGACGGTTTCGCGCTGATCCGCGCCGTGCGGGCCCAGGCGCGGCTGTCGCGCCTGCCGGTGATCGCCCTGTCTTCCGCCGTCACGCCGGAGGCGATCGAGGAGGCGCGCAAGCTCGATATCTCGGAATTCATCGCGAAATTCGACCGGAGCGGCCTCGTCGCCGCTCTCGCCGAAACCGAAGCCCAGCTGGGAGAAGCCGCATGATGGCCGCCAACGTCAACGATGCCGGGCGCGACGGGCGCGCGGTGCAGGAATACGAGGAATTCGTCACCGTCATGCTGGGTGACCAGATGTTCGGTCTGCCGATCGACCGGGTGCACGATGTCTTCATCGCCTCCTCACTCACCACCGTGCCGCTGGCGCCGCGCGAGATCATGGGTCTGCTCAATCTGCGCGGTCGCGTCGTCACCGCCATGTGTCTGCGCCGCCGCCTCGGCCTGCCCGATCGCGACGAGGGCGCCCAGGACATGGCTGTCGGCCTCGAGCGCAACGGCGAATCCTACGGGTTGCTGGTCGATTCCGTCGGCGAGGTGATGAAGCTCTCCACCGAGACGCATGAGGCGAGCCCGGTCCACATGGATCAGGCCTGGGTCAAGCTCTCGCGCGGCGTTCACCGCCTTGACGGGCGGCTCCTGATCATCCTCGATGTCGATGCGGTTCTCGCCTTCGACGCCGAATCCCGCGCAGCCTGACGCTTCCGAGGAGGTCGTGATGAAGCATTGCCTGATCGTCGACGATTCAGCCGTCATTCGCAAGGTTGCGCGGCGCATTCTGGAGGGGCTCTCCTTCCGCACCTCGGAAGCCGAGGACGGCGAGCAGGCGCTGAACCGCTGCCGCTCCGAGATGCCGGACGCCGTCCTGCTCGACTGGAACATGCCCGTGATGGACGGCTATTCCTTCCTCCGGGCGTTGCGCGAGTTGCCCGGTGGTGAGGCGCCGAAAGTGGTGTTCTGCACCACAGAGAACGATGTCGGCAATATCGCGCGGGCCATGCGCGCCGGCGCGGACGAGTACATCATGAAACCCTTCGACAAGGAGATCATGACCGCCAAGATGCAGGAAGTCGGGCTCGTCTGAATCCTGTGCCGGCGCAATCCGTGCCGCCGCTTTCCGGCAGTGATGCCAGCTTGTTTCGCGCGCCGACCCGTTCGGGCAGCGCACCGGAGTCGATGAGTCCATGTCCATCGCGACAGCTTCGAATCAGGGATCCGTCACCGCAACGCCAATGCGGATCATGGTCGTCGACGACAGCGTCGTGATCCGCGGTCTGACGGCGCGCTGGCTCGAAGAGGCCGGCCACAAGGTGGTCGCGACCTGCAACAACGGCCGGGTCGCCGTCGACCAGATCGCCCGCGCAAAGCCGGAAATCGTGCTGCTCGACATCGAGATGCCGGAGATGGACGGCATCACCGCGCTGCCTTTGCTGCTGGCGAAATGCCCCGGCGTCTCCGTGGTCGTGGTCTCGACGCTCACCCAGCGCAATGCGCAGACTTCCCTGAAATGCCTCTCCCTCGGCGCTGTCGATTATCTTGCCAAACCCGAAAGCCATCGCGGTGTCTCCACCTCGGTGACCTTCCGGCATGATCTGATGATCAAGATCGAGGGTCTCGCCGCGCGCCATCGCGACGGCGTCGATGCCGCGATGACGCCGGCCATGTCTGCAGGGATGTCTGCAGGGATGTCCGCAGGCGGGGCAGGCGCGCGGCCGATGGCGGCGGCGCCGGGTGCCCGGACCTTCCGGGTCGAACGCGGCGCGCCGGCTGCAGCCGCCGCCGGATCGGGCGGGCGGCAATTCCTGCGCGCGCCACCGGCAGGAGGAGCGGGCGCATCCGCATCCGCATCCGCCCGGCACGGCCCGGCGGGGAATGTGCCGGCGGCAGCATCCTCATATGCCCGTGCGCCCGCCGCCCCTTCGCGTGCGGCGCCGACCCTGCGGCCCGTGGCCTCGAACACGCCCAAGCGCGTGCTCGTCGTGGGGGCATCGACGGGCGGTCCGCGCGCAGTGGGCGAGTTTCTCACGGGGCTGGGCCCGCAACTGCGCAATCTGCCGGTTCTGGTCGTACAGCACATGCCGCCGGTCTTCACCGCCGTCTTCGCCGAGCATCTGGGGGCCCAGACGGGGCTCCCTGCGGCCGAGGCGCAGGACGGGGAGGCCTTGCAGCCGGGACGGATCTATGTCGCGCCCGGCGGCAAGCATATGGGCTTGCGCCGCAATGGCGGCTCGGGCATCGCGCTGCGCCTCGATGACGGTGCGCCGGTGAATTTCTGCAAGCCGGCCGTCGATGTGCTGTTCTTCGACGCCGCGACGATCTTCGGGGCGCAGGTCCTCTCGGTGGTGCTCACGGGCGTGGGGTCCGACGGCACCCATGGCGCGCGCGCCATCGGCGAAGCGGGTGGTGCGGTGATCGTCCAGGACGAGGCGACGAGTACGGTCTGGGGCATGCCCGGATCGATCGCGAAGGCTGGCCTCGCCCATGAAATCCTGCCGCTGCGGGACATGGCTGGCGCGGCGCGACGCTTTTTGGGTGGGAGCAGGTAATGCTGGATGCCGATTTCGACTTTCTCCGCGCCTATCTGAAAGAGCGCTCCGGCCTCTCGCTTTCGGCGGAGAAACGCTATCTGATCGACAGCCGGCTCGGACCGGTCTGCCGGCGCTTCGCGCTGACCGGCGTGCCTGATCTGGTGACGAAGTTGCGCCAGGGTCGCGACCGCGCGCTGGAAACGGCGGTGGTCGAGGCGATGACCACCAACGAGACCTTCTTCTTCCGCGACAAGACGCCCTTCGACATCTTCAAGGACACGATCCTGCCGCAAATGCTTTCCGCGCGCGCGGGCAAGCGCAAGCTGCGCATCTGGTGTGCCGCCGCCTCTTCGGGGCAGGAGCCCTATTCGCTGGCGATGCTTCTCGACGAGGCGCGGACGAAGTTTGCCGGCTGGCAGATCGAGATCGTCGCGACCGATATCGCCGCCGAGGTGCTCGACAAGGCCAAGGCGGGGATCTACACCCAGTTCGAGGTGCAGCGCGGGCTGCCAATCCAGATGCTGCTGAAATATTTCCAGCAGAAAGGTGATAGCTGGCACATCTCGCCGGCGATCAAATCCATGGTCACCTTCAAGCAGATGAACCTGATCAAGGATTTCTCTCAGCTCGGCCATTTCGACGTGATCTATTGCCGCAACGTGCTGATCTATTTCGATCAGCCGACCAAGACCGACGTGCTCCGCCGGCTTTCGGCTGCGCTTGCGCCCGATGGCGTGTTGTTGCTCGGCGCTGCCGAGACCGTGATCGGTCTCACGGATGCGCTCGCGCCACACGCTTCGCAGCGTGGGCTCTATGTCGCTTCGGGAGCCGGGCGTGCGGGTGCGGGGCAACCGGCCACTGATGCCGGCAAGACCCGTGTGCCGGTCGGCGGATTGCGCATCGCCGCCGGAGGCTGAGCCCGGTGCCGGCGCTCAGCCATTCGTGTTCGGCCCGAAATTCGTGCAAATGCCGCGCTTGTCGCGTCGGTCTTGGCCTGTATAACAGTGTCTATTGTTCGAATCGGCTGCAAACGAGGGCGCGCCATGGCCAGCGATGCTGAACTGATCGCAGATCGGCGCAGAATGCGGCGCAAGCTGTCCTTCTGGCGCGCCCTCGGTTTCGCCGCCCTGCTCGGGGCGTTGATCGTGGTCGGCTGGCGCATTGCCGGGCCCGGCGATCTGGATTCGATACGCACGGCGCATATCGCGCGGGTCGAGATTTCCGGCGTGATCACCAATGACCGGCCCAGGATGGAGATGCTGGAGCGTATCGCCGAATCGCGGGCGGTGCGCGGCGTGATCGTGAGCATCAATTCCCCAGGCGGCACCGTCACGGGCGCGGAAGAGCTGTATCAGTCCCTGCGCGCGCTCGCACAGGACAAGCACGTGGTTGCTTTCGTCGACGGAACGGCGGCCTCCGGTGCCTATATCGCCGCGCTCGCAAGCGACCATATCGTCTCGCGCGAGACGGCGGTGGTCGGCTCGATCGGCACAGTGTTCCAGATGCCCAATGTCCGGGAACTGCTCGACAATATCGGCATCAGCATGCTCGAACTGCGCTCCACGCCGCTCAAGGCGGCGCCGAGCCCGACCGGCGAGATCGACGAGGAGGCCGTTGCGGCCCTGCGCGAACTGGTCGACGATACGTATGCATGGTTTCGCGAACTCGTCGCGGAACGCCGCGCGCTTGATGCGCAGGCCACGGCAGACGTCGCCGATGGGCGCGTCCATATCGGACGCCGGGCTCTGGCTCTTTCGCTCGTCGATGCCCTCGGCAACGAGGATGATGCGCTGGCTTGGCTGACAGAGGCGCATGACGTCGATTCCGATCTGCCGGTCGAGACCTGGCGCCCGTACCGGGAGCGTTCGGCCTTCGACCTGATGACAAGCGCGGCGTTCCTTGCCGATGTTGCGGGATTCGAGCGACTTTCGGGGCAGCTTTACGGTTTCGTTGGTCATCGCGAACGCATCGAACTTGACGGGCTGCTCGCCATCTGGCAGCCTGAGCTTGAAAATTAGATAAAATTCAAAGAATTAGCGCCGATGATCAAATCAGAACTGGTCCTGAGAATCGCCGAACAGAACCCGCATCTCTATCAGAGAGACGTGGAAAATATCGTGAATGCGATTCTCGACACGATCGTGGACGCGCTGGCGCGCGGTGACAGGGTCGAATTGCGCGGCTTCGGCGCGTTCTCCGTGAAGAAGCGCGATGCACGGATCGGGCGCAATCCGCGTACCGGCGAGACGGTTCCGGTTTCGGAGAAGGTGATTCCGGTCTTCAAGACCGGCAAGGAAATGCGCCTGCGGCTCAATGGCGGCAGCAGCGCTTCGGGCGCAGCAGGCGGTGAGCAGACGCAGCCCGCGATCGCGGCCCGCGCGGTTGATTGAGACGGAAGCGGGCCAGAATCCGCGCGAGACTGAGAAACAGATCAGGGAACGACGACGCTATGGCGGGTTTCATCAAGGCGCTCATCCTCATACCAGTTGGCTTCGTGATCATCCTGCTCGCCATCGCCAATCGTGCGCCGATCACCATTTCGTTCGATCCGTTTTCCGCATCCGACCCGCTCATGGCCATCTCGGCCCCGCTTTGGCTGGTGCTTTTCATTGCCCTGACCATCGGCGTCATGATCGGCGGCGTCGCGGCATGGCTGGTCCAGGGCAAGCACCGCAAACTGGAACGGCAATACAAGCGTGAATGTGATTCGCTGCGCAAGGAGGTCGATACCGCGCGCGAATCAACCCGCGCGAATCCGGGCGCGCTGACGGCACCGCAAGGGGGCAGCGCCATTACGGCACGCTCGTGAGGGCCTTGGACAGCCGCCGGTGTGATTCTGTTGCAAGTCTCGGTCGTGGCAAGTCACCCGGCACGCGAAATTCGACAGCATGGCTGGTGCGACTGAGGGCGCAGCGATATCCGCTGCCGTCCGTCGTGGTTCTGCCCGGCGATAAAGTCTGCGCGGACCGGCCCGCGGCATTTCCGGTCAAGGTCCGCTTTTGGGAACGCGGTCGCGCCCAGCTTCACGGAATTGGCGTAGAGCCCTGACGAAGCGCGACTTCCAAGCCCCATCCGACATGCTGCAGGCTTTGAGATCTGATTCAATTGCGTTCGATCATGGCTGCCTGACATTTCGGATCGAAGGCAGGCTGCATTTTCAAAATGGACACATTTTGTGCAATAATTCACAGTCCATGCGTTTGATCTGCGCGCTCGAAGCGAATTCTTCAGGCTTGACGTAACGTAAGTACCGGGACACGCTAGTGCGCGCTATGTCGAAAAAGAATATGAACACACATTCGGCATGACCGTTTCCAGAGGATCGAACTCGCGTTGGGAGAACAACATGAATCATTTCACCAAGGGGCTGCTCGTGGCCGGGGTCAGCCTCGGTTTCAGCTTTTCCGCCCAGGCCCAGAACTGGGACATGCCTACCCCCTACCCTGATGGGAATTATCTCACCCAGAACGTAATCCAGTTCGCCGAGGAAGTCGCCGAACTCACCGACGGCCGTCTGAACATCACGGTGCATAGCGGTGCCTCGCTCTTCAAGATGCCGGAGATCAAGCGTGCTGTGCGCACCGGGCAGGCCCAGATCGGCGAGATCCTGCTCTCGGCTTATGGGAACGAAAACCCGATCTTCGAGGTTGACGGCGTGCCGTTCCTCGCAGCCGGTTTCGACAATGCCGAGAAGCTGTGGCAGGCGCAGAAGCCGATCCTCGAGGAAGTCCTCGCCGAGGAAGACCTGATGGTGCTGTTCACGGGCGTCTGGCCGGGCCAGGGCCTCTACGCGCAGGAGCCCGTCGAGACCTTGGCGAATATGGAGGGCGTGCCCTTCCGCGCCTATAATGCGGCGACGTCGCGTCTGGCCGAGTTGATGGGCGCCGTTCCGACCACGGTGCAGTATGCCGAGGTGCCCCAGGCCTTCTCGACCGGTGTCGTTGATGCGATGCTGACCTCCGCCACGACGGGCGTGGATGTGAAGTCCTGGGATTTCCTCGAATATTACTACACCACGGATGCCATGCATCCCAAGAACCTGGTTTTCGTCAACCAGAGCGCCTTCGATGCACTCGACGCCGATATCCAGGAAGCCGTTCTGACCGCTGCGGCCAATGCCGAAGAACGCGTCTGGGCGCAGGCCCGTGAAGAGGGCGCCAAGGCCACGGCGGAACTCGCCGATAACGGCATGAATGTCGTCGAGCCCGGCGATGCGCTGGTCTCCGAACTCCAGGAAGTCGGGGCCCAGATGACCGAGGAATGGAGCGAGAAGGCCGGTGAGCGCGGTCAGCGTCTGATCGAAGCCTACGAGTCAATGTAATTGCTTCCATGATCGTGCGCACGCGGATCTCTGACGATCTGCGTGCGCATGCCTGCCGCACTCGAATAACGTGTCGTAAGAATCAGCCGAACCGCGGAGGTGTCGCGCATGGACGTGCTGCGTCGGGCGACCGATTTTGCCTATAAAACCTGCGGTATTGCAGCCGCGATCGCGCTTGCCGCCATTGCCGTTCTGATGCTTGCCCAGATCATCGGGCGTCTTTTCGGGATCATGGTGCCTGGCGTCAACGAAGCGGCGGCGTTCCTCCTCCCCACAACCAGCTTTCTGGCGCTGGCCTACGCCTTCCGGGCCGGCAGCCATATTCGCGTCTCGCTCGTTCTCCACATGTTGCCGGACAAGGCGCGGCGCGTGGCCGACCTGCTTTCGGTGGGCATCGGCGCACTGCTCATGGGCTTCTTCGCCAAATCGACCTGGGGGCTGATGCAGGATTCAATCCGCTTCAGTGAAGTTTCTGACGGCCTCTTGGCGATCCCGCTCGCCGTTCCGCAGGCGGCCATGTTTCTCGGCATCGCCATGCTGACGCTGGCGATGGTGGAAGAGTTCTTCAACATCCTGTCTGGCCGTACGCCGAGTTTCGACGACACACGCGACGTCGTCATGCGCGAACGCGAAGATGCATCAAACGACTGATTCACGAAAAGGACCGGGCCCTTGGATCTGTTGACGCAATCGATCATCCTGATCGTCCTGCTGTTCGCCTTTCTCGGCGGCGGATTGTGGGTGGCGATGGCGCTGGCAGCCCTCGGGCTCGTCAGCATCACCATGTTCAGCAGCGCGCCCGCTGGCCTGATCATGTCCACCAGCATCTGGGGCGGAACGGCGACCTGGACGGTGGCCTCGCTGCCGCTCTTCGTCTGGATGGGTGAAATCCTGTTTCGCACGAAGTTGTCCGAAGACATGTTCGCCGGACTCGCGCCCTGGCTCGGGCGGCTTCCCGGGCGGCTGGTGCATGTGAACATCCTCGGCTGCGCCGTCTTCGCCGCCGTCAGCGGATCCTCGGCGGCGACCGCGATGACGGTCGGCAAGATGTCGATCCCGGAATTGTCCAAACGCGGCTATGACGAGAAGCTCATCATCGGATCGCTGGCCGGCTCGGGTACGCTCGGCCTGCTGATCCCGCCTTCCATTATCCTGATTGTCTACGGCGTCTCTGCGGAAGTCTCGATCGTGCAGCTCTTCATCGCCGGCATTCTGCCTGGTGCGATGGTGGCGTCCCTGTTCATGCTCTATGTCGGTGGCTGGGCGCTGCTCAACCCATCGAAGATTCCGATCTCCGACATCAGGATGACGCTGAGGGAGAAGCTCTGGTCGTCCCGGCGGCTGATCCCGGTCATCCTGCTGATCGCTTTCGTGATCGGCTCGATTTATCGCGGCT
>Ga0102934_1001998_pt1 | contig 14272 bp, 12 predicted proteins | sample SalPonR2_A_D1_MG_FD_78175 | JGI IMG/M metagenome (GOLD analysis project Ga0102934, IMG submission 78175) | Salt pond soil microbial communities from South San Francisco under conditions of wetland restoration - Salt Pond MetaG R2_A_D1_MG | ecosystem: Environmental > Aquatic > Marine > Intertidal... | reverse complement strand
TTTTCGCGGCTGCCCGATTGACGAGTTTGATACGGCCGTCGAGATCATGGGTAAATACGCCGCCGGGCAGATTCTCCAAAACGGTGTTGGTGAGATTTTCCACGAGTTGGTGGTACCTTGCATTATCCGCCTCCAGCCGTATAACTCTTTGTTCCAGCTCTTCATAACTCGGTTTTTCTGGCATGGGGATCACCGGTGTGCTTCTGTGGGATTGCAAAGACCGTAATCATTTTCTTTTGCCGGATCCTGCGGGTGCCAAATAGATGGGGTGGTTCAAGGGCAGGTGGCAGGCGCAGCACCCTGCAGGTTTGCAATGGGGCCCCATCGGGCTTACCATTGCATAAAAACACTTGTATATGCTTTTCCCGCCTTTTTTCGCTCTGTTTACACGCTTGGCGCGTTGGATAAGGAAGAGTGATGATACGGATTCTTCTTGCCGATGATCATACCATTTTTCGGCAGGGTTTGAAAGAACTCCTTGCAAACACGGAGGACCTGGTTGTGGCAGAAGAGGCCGCCACAGGCCGGGAGGCGATTTCCCGGGCCAGGGAAAATGATATCGATTTGGTGTTGCTGGATATTTCCATGCCCGACATTCACGGAATTGATGTGCTGAAGTCCATCCGTCAGGCCCGTCCGGATATACCCGTTATTATCCTCTCCATGCATTCGGAGGTGGAATACGGCCTTCGCGCCCTGAAGGCCCACGCATCGGGATACCTTGTCAAGGACTGCAGGGCCGGGGACTTACTCTCTGCCATCCGCAAGGTGTACGCCGGCCAGAAATATATCAGTCCGCACCTGGCAGAACTCATTGCCGCAAAAACCTACGGTCATAAAGGCTTTGCACCACATGAAATCCTGTCAGACAGGGAGTACCAGATATTGGCCATGATAGCCGCCGGAAAACGGATCAAGGATATCGCCGGTATTCTCGGGCTCAGTCCCAAAACAGTCAGTACATACCGCCATCGCCTGCTTGGCAAGCTCCATATGGAGAGTAACGAGGATTTGTGCACGTATGCCCGCAACCATGGGCTGCTGGATTGACGCAGCCATCCGGGTCTTCCACTTTATGCCCCCACTTATGTAGGATCCTGTCTGACAAAAAAAACTGAAATACGCCTTATGGACGGGATGGCTCCTTGCGGTTAGGCTAAGTTTGATGGCTTCCGGGGGAAGCCAGAAATTATGCCCTGCATAAGAGGGAGATTGCATGAACGGAAAATGATTTTACCATGAGTATACGGGGGGTTTTCCAATGGCAAGAAACTTCCGAATCACCAGCCTTCGTAAGGACGGCGCCCTTCACCTCCGCCTGAGCGGCGATTTTGACGGCATGTCGGCGATGGAACTCATTTATGCCCTAAAGGAGCATATCGCCCTTGCCGGGACGATATTTATCGAAACCGACGGCCTGAGTACGCTGCTGCCGTTCGGCCGGGAGGTGTTTCAAAAAAACTTTTCCTTCTCCTCCCGGCTATCCCGGAAATTCGTGTTTCTCGGCAATCCGGGCCGCCAGCTCGCACCTTCGGGAATCAGCTGTATGCAAAACCGGGCAATGTAGAGCTCCCGGGGTTTCCTGACGCGGATCCGGCATGCCGAAGCCGGAATTCCGGGAGCCTTTCCCTCTATTTTAGTCAGGCATAGCAGGATCAGGGCTCAATGCCGCCGGTAAAATTTACCCGAAAACAGATGTTCTGTTCTACCCTCCTGAAGCGCTCTACTTTTCAGGCAAGAGCGGACTAGAAGTTAAAAACCCTGGCTTCTGCGGATATATCGATAATGGCCGGGGCGCCGCCCAGATACATGTTGGAGAAAAACCGGCTCTCGTCAACCTGACGAGATTTGGCACAGGGGATTCAGACCCCGACCGGGACTTCCTTTTCCACAAGGTAGGGCAAATAATCGTTGGGACAGTCGCCGGTAACCGTTTTGTGGCTTAAATCCCTTTCCGCATCCGCCCATTCCACGCCGTCGTCAATCAGGAACAAGTCCACCTGGTGGTTTTTGTCATAGGCCACCTTTGCAAACTGAAAACACCGGGTGGCGGCTTCATTGTCATCTTTGCTCAAAATAAAAAGAAAGCGGCTCATGAATGCATCCTCCTCGTGTTGGGTGAAAAACATTTGTACTGATCGGCAATTCCGGAAATACCGGAAAAATTCAATCTATGCCGATCCCTTCGGCGATGTCAAGCGGCTTGTTGCCACTTTCCTGCCCGAAGAGCGGAACCGGGGGACCTCATTTGACATTCATCCTGCTTCCCCTCATATTTATTATGAGCGGCCTGCTCGCCTGTTCTGCCCTGGCCGATTGTACACTTCGCCCATTTTAACGCGTAATGCAAAGGAGAAAAATTGTGGTAGCAAAAATCCTGATCAAAAGAAAAATTCCGCAAGGTCTTCAAAGCCAGTTGCTGCCCGTTCTCACCCAACTTCGGCAGAAGGCGGTGTCGCAGCCCGGCTACATTTCCGGGGAAACATTGAGAAGTCTCGAGGACCCGGAAGACTACCTGATTATCAGTACCTGGCAGTCTGTGGACAACTGGAAACAGTGGTGGGCCAGCCCGGAAAGAAAGGAACTCCAGGACAAGCTGGAAGACCTCCTCCCCGGACCAACCGAATACGAATTCTATCAGTTGGAATAATGTCTGTAAGCCCTTTTTAATCGGCCTCCGGATGTGAGGGGCCGGCATCCTGTTTCTTTGCGGAAAACCGGAGTGGCTGCATTTGTGTTGGATTCCGCATTTTTTTTGTCACACGCAGGCAGGGCAGGTGACAAAGCATCTGCAGAATCGCAAAGAGAGAGTTCTGATGGAAACATATGACGTGGTTGTCGTGGGGTCCGGAACAGCCGGGCAAACTGCTGCTCACACGCTTAAGGACTATGGAGCCTCTGTCGCTGTCATTGAAAACAGTGACAGGCCCGGGGGAATTTGTGCACTGGCCGGGTGTCAGGCCAAAAAGTGGTATTTTGAGGCCGCCGAGACCATGGCCAGGGCCCGGCATCTGGCCGGAAAAGGCGTTACCCGCCAACCGGAGATGGATTGGAGCATAATCCGCGATGAGAAACGTTCTTTTACAAGGGCCGTTCCCGAAGGGACCCGCAAGGGATTGAAGGGTGCGGGCATCCATTTCATTGAAGGGACCGCCGAATTTCAGGATAAGGCCGTGCTGGCGGTTAACGGAGAAAGGGTTGCTGCAAGGTATATCATTCTGGCAACCGGCGCCCACCCCATGTCGCTGCCGTTCGCAGGCGCTGAACACTTGACCGGGAGCAGCACATTTCTGGAGCTCGATCATCTTCCGCCGCGGATTGCTTTTGTGGGCGGGGGATTTATTTCTTTCGAATTCGCCCATTTTGCCGCTTATCTGGGGCAGTCGCAACAGATTCATATCCTTGAGGCGGCCCCGCGCCCGCTTGGCCCCTTTGACGCGGAGATGGCAGAACAGTTGATGAAGGCATCCCGCGCAGAGAATATCGATATTCATACGGATATGCAGGTCTCCGGAATAGAAAAATCCGGCAGCGGTTACACCGTTCATACCCGGGACGGCGGAAGTTTGCCTGTGGATATGGCGGTCCATGGGGCTGGTCGTGTCCCCTCAATTGAAGGCCTGGCACTGGAAAAGGGAGATGTTGCCTACAATCGCCGGGGAATTACGGTGGACAGGGAGATGCGAACGAGCAACCCCCGTGTTTTTGCCGTTGGCGACTGTGCAGCCAGCATCCAGCTGGCCCGGGTGGCGGACTATGAGGCTTGCGTTGCGGCGAAAAACATCCTCGCCGAGATGCATGGCGGAGAGGGGGCGTTGATGGATTATGGGGCCGTACCCACGGTCCTTTTTACTTATCCGCAGTATGCCATGGTCGGAGCTACGGAAGAGAGCCTGAGAGCCGGGGGGATCCCTTATTTTAAAAGTATGGACAGCAATCTCTCATGGCCCACCTACAGGCGCGTGGGAATGCGGAATGCCGCCTATAAGGTGCTCGTGGATGAAAACAGCCGGATTCTGGGTGCCCATATCATCTCCGACAATGCCGCCGGCCTGATCAACATTTTCAAACAAGCCATCGTCAGCGGCCAGAGTTCTGCTGAACTATACTGGAATCATGTGATGACCCCCTACCCAACCCGGGAGAGCGACATCACCTACATGCTTGCCCCCTTTATCGCCGATGATCCGCTGGCCGGCCTTTAAACCGCATTCTGTTTTTTCCCCTCCTTTTGTGAAAGCACGGATTGGGATAATGCTTGGGCGGAGCAAGCCATTGGGGCAATAGCGGGACACATAGCAGTCGGGCTTCGGCCGGAATTCTGGATCTCCGGCGGGAGAGGGGGCAGAAAAGAACTTCTGAGTAACTTTTATGCTGAAGGCGCTTACAAATAAAAAAAGGGCTTACAGAGAAAATCTGTAAGCCCTTGATTTTACAAGTGCCGAGGAGAGGAATCGAACCTCTGACACGGGGATTTTCAGTCACCTGCTCTACCGACTGAGCTACCTCGGCAAAAAGTTACTCTGTGTATAAAGAATAACCTCAAGCCCTGTCAAGGGCTTTTTTTGCCTGTATCGCCCAGAAGGTACTGGAGAAGCGCGCATGCCGTGATGGCGGCGGTTTCCGCCCGTAAAATCCGGGGCCCCATGGAAACCGATACAAGGCCGGCTGCAGCAGCCTGCCGGGCTTCGCTCTCCGCAAACCCGCCCTCCGGGCCGAGCAGGACAAAAACTTCCTGCACCCCCTGCATGGGCTGCACTGCCGAGTGCAGGGATTGATCGGCCTGCTCCCGGAAGATGATGCCGGCATCCGCCTTTTGACCCAGCGCCAGTGCTTCCTCAAAGGCTGCCGGGCGAGCGATTTCCGGAATCTGGTCCCGCCTGCTTTGTTTTACCGCCTCCGTGGCGATGCTTTCCCATCTTTGGAGCCTGGAATGCAGCCGTTTTTCCGGCGGCCGGGCGATGGAGCGCGCGGTCCATACGGGCAGAAACCGGCTCATCCCGAGTTCCGTAAGGTGGCGGACCAATGTGTCCATCTTTTTGTCCTTTAAAAATCCAATGGCTATGGTCATCTTCAGGCCGGACTCGGAACCGGAACGGTATTTGCGCAGGATTTCTGCTTGAATGACCTCGCCGGAAACGGAATGAATCCGGGCTTCATAGGCGTAGCCGGATCCGTCCACCAATTCCAGAAAATCGCCTGGTTTCATGCGCAAAACAGTTCGGATATGGCGGGCTTCCGTACCGGAAATTTCCGCTGCATCTCCCATAATTTGATCTTTGCCAATATGAAACCGCCGCATTATTTACCGTATCTTTATTTGATTTGCCCGGGGGAATACAGTTTCTATGTATTATGACTGCCTCGGGAGGTCAATGCCTCGGGCTGCAATTTTCTTGACATAAACGGCAGGTTTTGTTAAATAAATTATTGTATCAGATAGCTACACCCGCCAAACCTGCCATAAAAGGGGGCCGAATGGCCGATAATTCGGAAGATCGCCGCGAAAGGGGAACACAGGGCGTTCCGGCGGACGCCGCTGATGCCGACGAGCCGATCGATCTTGATGAACCGATTGACCTTGGTAAAACCATCGATCTTGACGAACCGATTGACCTCGATGATATCGCGGTGGGGACATCTGATGAAGACGAAGAAATCATTGAGCTTACCGAGGAAGTCGTTGATGAGGCTATAGGAGCGGTTTCCAGTGCAACCGGCTCAAGCAGTGATGACAGGGAGTTGGATCTCTCCGGGACCGGGGAGCTTTCCTGGGAGCAGGATATGCCGGAGGGTGGCGAAGACGGGCCCGGTGGCCTATGGCCGGAAGAAGGCTTTGGGGATACGGATCTTGAGAGCCCCGAGGATGACACAGCGGCTGACGATACCGAAGACAGGACCCTGGAAGCTGATATAAGCAGAAATTTGGATGATTTTTTTTCTGTCGAGGATAAGCCGGAAAAAGATTTTGACGGTGCCGCTGCCGGTCAGGATCAGGAAGGGGCGGTCCTGGCAACGCCGGAGATGCTCGATGCCGCTCTGGAGCGGGTTGTACAAAGGCTCTACGAGGACAAGATTGAAAAAATTCTGAAGGATATGATAGAGAAGCGGCTGTCTGAGGACATGAGCCAGTTGAAACAATATTTGCGGGAGGCTGCGGACAAATAAGGCTTCCGGCGGACAATCAGGAATAAAGAGGGATAGCTAGTGATGAATGGGGGTTGGTCCAATCCCCATTTTTTTCATTCGATTCAAGCCGATGGCGTGGGAAAAGGTTTTTTATGGCCCGGCGGCGGGATAAGGGGCTTTTTCCGGGACCATCAAATCAGGGGCAGGCCACCTATGGAAGAAGAAGTCATGAAGAAGGGCTATACAGCCGAAGAAGTGGAATCCCGATGGTACGCATACTGGGAGGAAAACGGCTTGTTCGCGGCATCGGAAGAGTCCGGAGCAAAGCCTTTCTCAATTGTTATTCCGCCGCCCAATGTAACCGGCGTTTTGCATATGGGCCATGCGTTAAATATTACCCTGCAGGACACCCTCTGTCGCTACAGGCGTCTGCGGGGGGACAACGTCCTCTGGATGCCGGGTACCGACCATGCCGGAATCGCCACACAGAATGTGGTGGAGAGAAGCCTTGCGGAAAAGGGCATTGATCGGCACCAGATCGGACGGGAAAAGTTCGTGGAAGCCGTATGGGAATGGCGCCGCAAATATGGTGATGCCATTATCAATCAACTCAAAAGTCTCGGCGCTTCCTGCGATTGGAGCCGGGAGCGCTTTACCATGGACAACGGGCTCTCGCGTGCGGTGCGCAAAGTGTTTGTGGAACTCTATGAACAGGGCCTGATTTACCGCGGCCATTATATTATCAACTGGTGTCCGCGCTGCCAGACCGCCCTTGCCGACCTGGAGGTCGAGCACGAAGAGGTTAACGGCCATATTTACCATATCCGCTATCCGCTTTCCGAAGGCGGCGGCGGACCGGTCGTCGCTACCACGCGGCCCGAAACCATGCTGGGAGACACAGCGGTTGCGGTAAACCCGGAAGACGAGCGCTACACGAATCTGCACGGCAAAACGCTTTGCCTGCCGCTTACCGGCCGGAGCATTCCGGTAATCACGGATTCCTATGTGGATATGAATTTCGGCACCGGCGCTCTCAAGGTCACACCGGCTCATGACCCGAACGATTTTGAAATCGGGCGGATTCATGAACTGGAGAGTTTGAAGGTTATCGGCGAAGACGGCTGCATGACCGGGGCGGCAGGTATCTCCTACCAGGGCATGGAGCGGTTTGCGTGCCGCCGGGCGGTTGTCGCCGACCTGGAGAAGGCCGGACTCCTGGAAAAAATCGAGGACTACCGCCACAGTATCGGACATTGCTACCGCTGCCAGACCCTGGTGGAACCCAACCTCTCCAGGCAATGGTTTGTCAGAACCGGACCGTTGGCAGAAAAAGCAGTGGATGCGGTCAAAAACGGCAAAACCGATATCATTCCGGAGAAATGGCAAAACGATTATTTCAAGTGGATGGAAAACATCCGGGATTGGTGTATTTCCCGTCAAATTTGGTGGGGCCATCCCATCCCGGCCTGGCAATGCACCGACTGCGGCGAGACAGTGGTGGCGTTCGAGACCCCGCAAAAGTGTCCGGCCTGCCAGAGCAGCCGGCTGCTCCAGGATCCGGATGTGCTCGATACTTGGTTTAGTTCCGCCCTGTGGCCTTTTTCCACCATGGGCTGGCCGGATGATACCCGGCTGTTGAGGACCTTTTACCCCACCTCGGTGCTGGTTACCGGATTCGACATCCTGTTTTTCTGGGTTGCCCGTATGATGATGATGGGCTGTCATTTTATGAAGGAGGTCCCGTTTCGCGATGTTTATGTCCATGCCTTGGTGCGGGATGAGGACGGCCGGAAAATGAGCAAATCCTCGGGCAATGTCATCGACCCCATGGCCGTTATTGAAACATACGGGACCGACGCTCTTCGCTTTACCCTGGCTGCATTTGCAGCTCAGGGCAGGGATATCAAACTCTCGGAAAAGCGTATTGAAGGCTACCGCAATTTTATCAACAAGCTGTGGAATGCGGCACGCCTGACGCTGACACATGTACGGGAAAAGCCGGTACCCGCCGGCCATGACAGCCGGGGCCTTGCCGACAGATGGATCATATCGCGCCTGAAAACGGTGGTCTCGGCAGTAGCCGAAGCTCTTGACGGTTATCATTTCAACACAGCAGCAAGCGAGATTTATCAGTTTATCTGGCACGAGTTCTGCGACTGGTATCTCGAAGCGGCCAAGCCCGCCCTGTACGGCAAATGGGGAGCCGGGCGGCAGGAATCTGCGCTTTTTACATCCTGGCGGGTGCTCCATGATATTCTGATAACGCTGCACTCCTTTACTCCCTTTGTGACCGAGGAAATCTGGCATCTGCTGCCGGGAACGCAGGGCTCCGTCATGCGGGCCGTCTACCCGCTCGATGATTCCGAGTTTGCCGAGCTGGCCCATGATCCGGCCGCAGAGGCGGATATGGAGACCCTGATGAATGTTGTCACGGCAATCCGAAATGTGCGGGGGGAGATGAATATTGCGCCGTCCCGGAACCTGGAGATTCTCGTTCAGACCGACAGCAAAAACGGTCAGCAGCTTTTGCAGGATAACCGGGGGCTGATATCGGGTCTTGCGCGGCTCGATGGGCTCGAAGTCGCTCCGGCCGGGGAGAAACCGGAAAAAACAGCTACTGCAATTGTCGGGGATATGGTAATCTCGGTGTATCTGGCCGGGGTCATTGACTTTGCCAGGGAAACCCGCCGCCTGGAAAAAGAGATCGGCAAGCTGGACAAGGAGATTGCCGGACTTTCCAAAAAACTGGAAAATGAGAATTTTGTCAATAAAGCACCGGCTGACGTGATTGAAAAGGCCCGCAGCCAGCGCTCCCAATATATGGAGAAGCTGGAGAAACTGCAGCAGAATCTGAATATGATCAAACCGATGGCCCAATAACCCATGCAATACACGGATTTTGCGCTGGCCCCGCATCATCTGGACCAGCTTATCGAAATGGCGATTGCAGAAGACATCGGCCCGGGTGACATCACCACAGCTGCCCTTGAAGAAAAGGCTGTGACGGGCAGAGGTGAAATCATTGCCAGGGAGCCTTTGGTTCTTGCCGGTATGGATGCGGCCCGCCGGGTTTTTGCGCGCATAGATCCCGGCCTCGGTTTTTCTGCCGGCATGGGCGACGGACAGGAAGCTGCGGCAGGGCAGACAGTGGCGGAGATTTCCGGCAATTTTGCTTCCCTTCTGCTTGGCGAGCGGATTGCCTTGAACTTTTTGCAGCACCTTTCCGGAATTGCCACCCATGTGCGCAGCTTCGTCGAAACGCTTGCCGGCCGGCCGGTAAAGCTGGTGGATACCCGCAAAACCATTCCCGGCTGGCGGGCGCTGGAAAAATATGCGGTCCGCATGGGAGGGGCGGGCAATCACCGAATGGGGCTCTATGACGGCATCCTGATCAAAGACAATCATATTGCCGCCTTTGGAAGTATCCGGGAGGCCGTCGCCAGGACCCGCAGGCGGGCTTCGCATCTCGTAAAAATAGAGGTTGAGGCGGCAAGCCACGAACAGGTGGATGAAGCGCTTGCAGCCGGTGCCGATGTGATTATGCTGGATAATATGGCTGACGCAGACATGGAGAAGGCGGTAACCCGGATCAATGGTCAGGCCCTGGTCGAGGTTTCCGGCCGGGTGGATCGCAGTGCCCTGTGCCGACTGGCCGATCTGGGGATTGACATTATCTCGGCGGGCGCCCTGATCCATGGGGCCCGCTTTGTGGATATCAGCATGCGGACCACGCCATGTAAGCAACAATAAAATTGCCCGGCAGGCTTGCTTCCGGCCACAGCCACGATCGCAAAAGAATACCGCCAATCCGGATAAGACATGATTCCCATCCGCGATACAATACCCTCCCGCAACTACCCTGTTGTTAATAACACACTGATCGGTATCAATGTTGTTGTCTATGTGCTGCAGTTGGCGCAGGGAGGGCGGATGTCCGAGTTTGTCTATACTTACGGCCTGGTGCCGGCAAAGTTTACAGTGCCCCATATCGCCGCCCATTTCAGCACGGGTCAGCTTTTGTTCTCGCTGCTCTCCTTCATGTTTCTTCATGGCGGTTTCCTGCATATTCTGGGCAACATGTGGTCGCTGTATATCTTTGGCGACAACGTCGAGGACCGCCTGGGATCTGTTTACTACCTGTTTTTTTTCCTGCTCTCCGGGTTTTTTTCCGGTCTTTGCCATTTTTTCCTGAACATACATTCCACAGCACCGGTGATCGGGGCAAGCGGGGCGATTGCCGGGGTGATGGGGGCCTATTTCATCCTGTATCCCACCTCCCGGATCCTGACGCTGATCCCCGTTTTGATCTTTCCCCTGTTCGTTGAAATCCCCGCATTTTTCTTTCTGGGCCTCTGGTTTTTGCTGCAGTTACTCAATGCGGCGGCAAGCGGGGGAGCCATGAGCGGTATTGCGTGGTGGGCCCATATCGGCGGATTCCTGTTCGGGATTGCCGCATTAAAGACACTGGGGGTAATGCCGGAGACCCGCTTTGGAGATACTCTCAGACGCGCGGTGATGCAGAAAAAAAAGTCCCCGCGCTTTCAGGTAATCCAGCCGCGGGGCGGTACAGGCAGCCGGGAGGAGAACAACCTCTATGACACGATCCGCATTACCCCTTACGAGGCTGCGGCGGGAGCAAAAAAAAGGATCAACATTCCGCGGGGACTCACCAACCGGTTTTTTAACGTGCTCATCCCCCCGGGAACCCGGGACGGCTCGATACTGCGGCTCAAAGGGCTGGGCAGAAAAGGCCCGGACGGCGAGCAGGGGGATCTTTATCTAACCGTGAGAATTCATCAGCCCTGGTAGACGTGATAGGTTGCGGTTTCCTGATCCGGCTGCCAGTAGGCAATGCAGTTGCGTCCCCTTTGCTTGGCGACATACATGGCTTTGTCCGCCCGTTTAATCAGGGCGCTTATGGAGTCTGCATCCGAGTATTCGGTAACGCCGATGCTTACGGTCACGCTGGATTCATCGATCAGGCCGGTCGTTTCCCTGTTGACAGCGTCCTTTATGCGTTCGGCCACCGTAACCGCTGCCTCACAATCGGTTTCCGGCAGCAGTACCGTGAACTCCTCGCCGCCGTAGCGGTATGCGGTGTCCATTGTGCGCATGCAGGACGTGATTTTGCGTCCTACCTGCCGGAGGATCCTGTCGCCTTCCAGGTGACCGTAAGTGTCATTGAAGCGTTTGAAATGGTCCAGATCAATCATTAAAATGGAGAAAGGCCTTTTGTAGCGCTGATACCGGTTGACTTCATTTTCGAGCTGGTTGTAGAAGTGCCGGCTGTTGAAGAGTTTTGTCAGATCATCCGTAATGGCCAGTTCCTGGAGCTGGTCCAGCATCAGCATGCGTTCCTTGGCAAGTCTGCGCTCGCGCAGTACCCGTTTTAACCGGAGTTTGAGCTCTTCAAATTTGATGGGCTTGAAGACAAAATCATCAGCACCTTTATTGATGGCTTCTTCATAGGTATAATCGCCGGTATAGCCGGTCATGACGATTACGTCAGAATCGTAGTGCGCCTTTATAAATTGCGTCAGTTCCAGGCCGTCCATGCCTTCCATCATAATATCGGTAATAATCACATCGGCATGCTTGTTGCGGATGACCTCCATGGCTTCTTCAGCACTGGCCGCGGCGTCAACCCGATAGTTAAGGATGGTCAAAAATTCCTGAATGGAATCCCGGACCGCCGGATCATCGTCAACAATTAAAATTCTGGCGGACATAGATCCTGTACCGTTGTTTGCCTGTTGGGGAGAATGCGGCATTGACATACTGCCGGATAATTGCTAAACAGGCGTGTTTTCAGCATAATTTTATTATTTTTTATCACAGCAAAGAAAATTCTGTCAATTTTCTTTTCTTTGAATTCGGATATGATGGACATTTTCATGGACAACATTCGCAACTTCAGCATAATCGCCCATATTGATCACGGCAAGTCGACGCTGTCCGACCGGCTGATCCAGACCGCGGAGCTGGTCTCCGATCGTGACTTTATAGACCAGATTCTGGATACCATGGACCTGGAGCGTGAGCGGGGCATTACCATCAAAAGCCAGACTATCTGTCTGCCTTATACGGCCAAGGACGGGCGCCTCTATTATCTGAACCTGATCGATACGCCGGGCCACGTCGATTTCAGCTATGAAGTCTCCCGCGCCCTTGCCTCCTGCGAAGGGGCTCTTCTTCTGGTGGACGCCACACAGGGAGTGGAGGCCCAGACGATTGCCAATATGTATCTGGCGGTGGAAAATGACCTGGAAATCATCCCGGTAATCAACAAGATCGATCTGCCCTCCGCGGAAATCGAGATGGTAAAAGAACAAATTGCCGTGGATCTGGGTCTGGAGCCGGACAGCGCCATCTTATGCTCTGCAAAGGAATGGATCGGTATCGGGGAGGTTTTTGAGGCCATCATTACGCAGCTCCCGCCCCCCCAGGGAGATCCGGAGGCTCCTCTGCGGGCGCTCATCTTTGATTCGCATTATGATCCCTACAGGGGCACCATCGTCCATTTCCGGGTTCTGGACGGCAAAGTGAAACCGGGGGATGAAATTCTTTTCATGTCCAATAATGCCGTCTATACAGTAGAAGAGGTGGGCATTTTCCAGTTAAAACGCATTGCCCAGAAGGAAGTCGCCGCCGGCCGGGTAGGCTATCTGATAGCAGGAATTAAAACCGTGAGCGATACCCGCTGCGGCGATACCATCACCCTGAAAAAACGGCCCTGCGAAAAGCCCCTCAGCGGATTCCAGGAATCCAAACCCGTGGTGTTTTCTTCCATTTATCCGGTATCCACCGATGAGTACCCGGATCTTGCGGCGGCGCTGGACAAGCTGAAGCTAAACGATGCCTCGTTGGTCTATGAGAAGGACTCCTCCGCCGCTCTGGGGTTCGGCTTTCGCTGCGGTTTTCTGGGGCTTTTGCACCTCGAGGTGGTGCAGCAGCGGCTGGAGCGCGAATATGACCTGTCTTTAATCATTACCGCGCCCTCTGTGGAGTATGAAATCGAATATACCGACGGTAGCACCGTCCTGATCGACAATCCCGCCAATTATCCGGATCCGGGCTCCATTGCAAGTACCCGGGAGCCCTTTATTCGTGCCAGCATTATCATCCCGGATTCCTACATGGGCACTGTCATGAACCTGTGCCTGGAACGCCGGGGCATCAACACGGATTACCAGTATTTTACCAGCAACCGCCTGGAAATGATTTTTGAAATGCCGCTCTCAGAAGTTGTCTACGACTTCTATGACAAGCTGAAAACCCTGACGCAGGGCTACGGCTCATTTGATTATGAAATCATCGACTACCGCGAATCCGATCTGGTCAAGCTTGACATCCTGGTAAACGGCGAGCGTGTGGATGCGCTCTCTCAATTGGTGCACAGGGACAAGGCGGTGGAGCGGGCCCGGTTTGCCTGCGAGAAACTGCGCGACGAGATCCCCCGCCACATGTTCAAAATCGCGCTTCAGGGCGCGATCGGCTCGAAAATCATCGCAAGAAAGACCATCAATGCCTACCGCAAGGACGTAACAGCCAAATGCTACGGAGGCGATGTGACCCGAAAGCGGAAGCTGCTGGAGAAGCAGAAGAAGGGCAAGAAGCGGATGAAAATGGCGGGAGATGTAATGATTCCGCAGTCAGCGTTTCTTGCTGTGCTGAAAAGCAAGGAATAGCCCCTTGCCCGGCCAACAGCCGTCAGCTTCTCAGGGCCCCTGGGCAATAGCTGACACCTAAACTGAGCGTTTCAAATTTTTAAAGGTTTTGTTTTTTTATTACTTTAAAGGACTTCAATCAATTTCAGCCTTAAAAATTTGAAACCCTCCGGGATTTCCAATTTTGCCGCATCTACTTTGTCAGCGGATGTCTCGCATAGTTGACTATAGCTCAACATCCGCTTCCTTGTATCTGCGACAAACTTGAAAATCGCTCAGTTTAGGTTCTAGAACAGGCCGTGCACTTTGCCGGTTTCCGGATCCACGTCAATTCTTCTGAATGCCGGGTTGGAGCCGGTGCCGGGCATCAACGGAATGGTGCCGGCCATGGGGCAGAGGAACTTGGCACCGGAGTAGATCAGGACGTCGCGGATGGGGAGCCGCCATCCCTTGGGCACGCCCTTCCAGGTCGGCTC
>Ga0102934_1001997_pt1 | contig 14274 bp, 17 predicted proteins | sample SalPonR2_A_D1_MG_FD_78175 | JGI IMG/M metagenome (GOLD analysis project Ga0102934, IMG submission 78175) | Salt pond soil microbial communities from South San Francisco under conditions of wetland restoration - Salt Pond MetaG R2_A_D1_MG | ecosystem: Environmental > Aquatic > Marine > Intertidal... | reverse complement strand
GCTGCGGTGCGTATCTCCCCGCCCGCGGCCTTGACCCGATCGGCCAGTTGAGCGGTGATCGCTCCCATGCCGCCGATCGGTACATCCCACTGCCCGGTGCCTTGCCCGATCACGTGATAGGCGAAGCAGATGTTCTGATGCAGTGAGGGATCGTGGGCGCTCGCGTACGTCCCGATCAACCCATCGGTGAGCACAATGCCCCGAAGGATGTCGTCGTCGAAGGTCGATTCGATCACTTCACCAAGTGGACGCTCCACGAAATCCCGCCAGTCCTCGGCGGGTACTCGTTGTTGCATCTCCTCGCGACTTACCAACGGCTCCAGCAAGGATGGGAACCAGGCGGACGCCAACCGTTCGGTGCGTGCGTAGAAGTCGATCCAGGCGTCGGCTTGGTCGGATCGGCCGGTGAAGTCGGTGATGCGAGTCCGCAGTTCGGCATCGTCGTCACTGGGAATAAGCAGCCCGCGTTTCGGCGAAGTGGGATCGGGGGTGTAGGACGCGATACTGCGTCGAGCTAGTGGCACCTCGATGTCCAGATCGTCGATGATTGTCGAGGGCAGCAGGGAAACCAGGTAGGAATACTTGCTCAACCGAGCCGGCAATCCCGCAAAGACCTCCGCGGATATCGCAGCGCCGCCGACCCTGTCGGTCGCCTCGAGCACCAAGACCCGGTAACCCGCTCGACTCAGATAGGCCGCGGTGATCAGCCCGTTGTGGCCGGCGCCGGCGACGATGCAATCGAACACCGCCCGATCATGCCGCATGCCTCGCGATTACGAACCAGGCGGTGGGATCCGCACTCCGTGTTCTCGCAGCCGCTCGGTTATGGCCGAGTAGCGCTCATCTATCTGCTCGCACACGTCTGGCTCGAAGTCCGATCGCCACCGTTGGTGGTGGGCACCTGAAGCGGTCACATTCTCCTGGAACCAAGCGACCATCGCAGGATCCTCTTCGACGCCAACAGCCGCGCATACGCGCGCCAGACTGCCCGACCTATCTCGATCTACTAGGTCCACGAGATCGATCTCGATGATCCGATCCGGGCGTGAAGACTGGACGGCTCGGTGGATGCGCAACATACGTTGCTCCCATTGGTCTAACGCATCGAAGACGTCATCTGGCCCGAAGCTCTGCTGGGTGAAAGACGCCGCGACATCCCGGCCATCTCTGTGCACGATGATGACCGTCGATTCGGGGTAGATGGGCTCCACCCGATCGGCCTTACGGGCATTAGCCGGGGTCGTGTCCACCCACCGGTCGGCCCCTATATTCGCCGCTACTTGGGACATGACTTCGCGAACCAGTGCGCGGGTGGCTTCGAGCGGCTCGGCGTCGAAGGCGTCGAGGTAGATCCCGCACAAGACCGCCAGTTCGTCCTCACCTATCGAGGTATGCAGCCCCACGTGCTCAGCGCGCCGGAACCACCGGTTGCGGATGCGATCTACCGCTAGTTCGGCTGCAGCCCGAGCCTTTGGACTACCTGGCTTGCGCAAGCCGACGGTCAGGGCATCAGTGAGTCCATCGTTGCCGGTGATGAAGCGGACTTCCATGGGTCGAGTCAGTGTGAGTTGAGGGTGGTGGTCGAGCAGATGGCCGACGATCGTGGAGCCGCTTCGACCGGTGCCCCCTACCAGGATCGGCTGTTCGGACAGTTCAGGATTCCCTGACATCACTACAAGTACAACCCAGTATCCGCCGTGGCATGCCGTCCCGCGGCGACGGCATGCAAATCACGTTCGCGCAGCAGGACGTAGTCGATTCCCTGCAACTCAACAGTTCCGCGATCTTCGGGTTCGAATAGCACGGAATCGCCGACTTCCACGCTTCGCACGTTCGGGCCTACCGCCACGACCTTCGCCCAATTGAGTCGCCGACCAACCTGCGCCGTTGCGGGGATGACGATGCCTCCACCGGATTTGCGTTCACCATCTTGCGATCCTTCGCGAACGAGCACTCGATCGTGCAGCAACTTGATCGGGACGGATCCATCCGAAGCGGGACGGGTGTCGGGAATCGCGCTGGTCGCCTGGTCGGCTGAGGTCAACGCCGCCGCCGACCCAACGCCTTCAGCGCGATGTAGCCCACCACGATGGCGCCGGCGATGGCCACCCGCTGGGGGCGCACTCCCCCGTATTCGTCGGTGAACCAGGACTTCGCTGCCCCAAGTCCCCGCTGGGCGAGCGCAGCCGGTGTCGTCTCCGCCTTCAACGCAACCAACGAGGACACCAATTCCTCGCGAGCCGCGACGACATTCGTCTGGAGATCGACCACGGACGCACTCACCTGTTTCGACTCAGGTGCCGAGCCGGGCTGCATCGCTACATCGGTCATGACTATCCCTCTCCCCTACCTGTCGCCACCTCAGCCTACGACGTAGGTGCTCGTGGAGTGCTCGTGGAGTGGTCGTGGTTGCGCCTTTGCGTTGCTCAGCGCACGACGGAAGAGGTTGGTACCGGCTCCACGTGCGAGTCCAGCCCGGCCGACCGGCGGCGCCTTGACCGTCCGGCGAAGGCGAACACGACCAGGAATATCGCGGCCCCGACCAGAACGATCATGGTTCCCGACGGGACATCGGCGTAGTAGCTCACATACATACCCACCAAGCCACTGACAGTGCCGATGCCTGTACTCCAGGCGAGCATCCGCCCGAAGGAATCGGTGAGCATGCGGGCCACGACTGCGGGAATGACCAACATCGCCGCGACCAAGGTGACGCCGATGACGGTCAGGGTTGCCAAAATCGACAGCGACAAGATCACCATCAGTTGAGCCTCGATGCGGTTGACCCGGATCCCCGAGACGTCGGCGACCTCAGGATCGAAGGTCGAGAACAACAGTGCTCGGTAGCGCAGGAAGACGAACGCCACCGCGAGCAGCGAGACAAGGACCAACCACAAGATCTGCTCCGGGGAGATTCCCAGGATGCTGCCGAACAGCGCGCTCTCGAAAGAAGGACCACTGGTCCCGAATCTGGCGAATAACGCCACGCCCAACGCGAAGGAGGCAGTGGTGATGACACCGATCGCCGCGTCAGCACCGAGCCGACTTCGTTTGGTGACCGTGTTGATAGCCAAGGCCGAGGCGATGCCCCACAGACCGGCTCCCAGCACGTAGAACTGAGCAGCGAACAACTGCACCGCAGCGAAGCCGCCGAAGATCGAGTGCGAGAGGCCGTGACCGATGTAGCTCATGCCGCGCAGGACGATGAAAACCCCGATGAAGCCGAGCAACGCACCCGAAAGGCCGGCAACGAGCAGGGCCTCCCGGAAGAAGATGTAGCCGAAGGGCTCAAGGAGCTGATCCACTACGGCTGCACCCGCATGAGGTGTTCGGGGCGCTCATCGACAACTACGCGCATTCCCAGGTGCTCGAGCACCTCCATCCGCGCCCCGAAGGTCTGCTCCAGTACCTCCGGTCGGATTACTTGCTCTGGGGTGCCATCGGCGATGACCCGATGGTTGACGCACACCAGGTGCGGCAGATGGGCGGCCATGCCATTCAAGTCGTGGGTGGTGAGGATGATCGCCACGCCATCGGCGTGCAGATCGGCGAGCAAGTGCAACACGTCGTGTCGAGTCGACACATCCACGCCACTAGTGGGCTCATCGAGTAGCAGCAGCTGCGGGCGGCGGTAGAGCGCTCGGGCTAGGAACATCCGCTGCTGCTGGCCGCCGGAGAGTTGACGGATTTGCCGATCGGCCAGTGCTTCGATCCCTAATCGCGCGAGCACCGCGTGCGCGCGATCTTTCTCCTCCGCGCTCGCCCAGGGCCAGATACGTCGTTGTTCACGCGCCGAGGAGCCGGACATCAGTACGCACTCGCGAACGGTGATCGGGAAGTCCCAATTCACGGTCTCTAGTTGAGGGACGTACGCGGTTCGCAGGCCCGGTTGGGTTGTGATCGTTCCGGATATCGGCTTCACGATGCCCAGCAACAGCCGCAACAAGGTCGTCTTGCCCGAGCCAGACGGCCCGACGATGCCGGTGAACTGGTCTTGGTGGACGTGCAGATCGACCGAATGCAGAACCGGCTCGTGACCGTAACCGGCCTCGACGTCGGTGAGTCGAATCAGCTCAGGACCGACCCCAGTTCCCGTCACTGGGGATAGTTTGCCGTATCCGGTACCGGGCTGGTGATGTCCACTGCCTCCACGTTCGGAGCCTCGCCCCCAAGACCCTCGATCATCGTCGCGAAGTTGTACTGCATAAGGCCCAGCCAAGAGTGGTTCGCATCGCCCGGTGCCCCCGGCAAATCGTCATCGCGCAAGGAGTCCTCGTAGTTAACCCCGGTCTCGTTGCCGATCTCTGCGAGCACGTCCGAGGGGAACACCTCGGAGCCGAAGATCGTGGGTACGCCCTCAGCATTGATCTGCTCGATCAAGGTCACAACCTCGGAGGGGGTGGGGTCGGCGAAGTCGCTGGGCTGCAGCGCCCCGACGACCTCCCAACCGTAATTGTCGGCGAAGTAGGCGTAGGCGTCGTGGTAGGTCACGAGCTTGAGCTGGCCCTCGGGAACGGTCTGCTGATCCTCGCGAATGGCGTCTGCGAGCACGTTGACCTGAGCCTCGAAGGACTCGAAGTTGGACTGGAACTGATCGGCACACTCAGGCGCTTGCTCGGTCAAGGTCTCGCGAACGATGTTCGCGTACTCGATCGCGAAGCCGGGATCGGTCCACAGATGCGGGTTCGGCTTGCCCTCCTCCTCGGGGAAGGAGAAGTCGTAGATGTACTCCTCCTCCGGCAGGGCGACGGTGCCGAGTTCGACCAGGATTGCGTCCTCGCGCATATTGGCTTCAGCCATCTCCAACGTGGGATCCTCGAGTTGCAAGCCGTTGATGAAGACGACGTCCGCATCGCTCAACAGCGCGGCAACCGAGGGGGCCGGCTCGAAGGTGTGCGAGTTCGTTCCCTCTGGAACGATGCCCTCGATATCCACACAATCGCCGCCCACGCGGGAGACGATCGAGGTGATGGGCGACACGGTGGTGGCAACCAGAATTGGATCGGACGAGCCCGCGTCCTCTTCGGCCGTACCTTCAGCAGCGTCTTCAGCGGTCTCGGTAGCGGTGGCTTCCGCAGTGGACTCACCGCTCGAATCCTCGTTTGAGCTCGAGCATCCAGCCAGGACGAGGGCGCTTGCGCCGGCAACAATCAGGACATTTCGGAGATTTGTTCGCACGGCAGGAGAGTAGAGCCAAATCTAAGTAGTTGCAAATTGTTCGCAATAGGTCCGCACCTACACTCTCGAGCGTGCCCAAACTCGCTCCCGGGGAACGTGCTCCCGCATTCAACTTGACCAGCGCACAAGGCGAGCAGGTCGCCCTGAAGGATCTAGCCGGTAGCCGGGTGCTGCTCTACGCGTACCCCGCCGCTATGACCCCCGGTTGCACCACCCAGGCGTGCGATTTCCGCGACAACTTGACCGTATTCGCCGATTCCGGGTTCGTCGTCGTCGGTATCTCACCCGACCCACCGGAAAAGCTCGCTGAGTTCGCCTCCGCCGAACGCCTGCCCTTCACGCTGCTATCCGACCCAGGGCATCGGGTCATGGAGAAGTACGGGGCTTGGGGTGAGAAGAAGCTGTACGGGAAGGTCGTGACCGGGGCGATCCGCTCCACTTTCGTCATCTCCAGCACGGGCAGGATCGAGCGCGCCTTCTACAACGTGAAGGCCACGGGCCACGTCGCGAAGCTGATCCGAGACCTGCAGCTCTAGGCCCCCACCGTCCGGCTTCGCCCCGCTTCTCCCCGCCTTCCCTGGCTTCGCCACGCTTCGCCCCCCCCCTTTCCCCGCCTTTCCCCGCTTCTCCTGCAGTTCGCGTCGCAAAGCGCCGCTGTTTGCGACGCGAACTGCAGGAGTCGATGCTGATCTAGACTGAAGCACCACGCGGAAGTGGCGAAATTGGTATACGCGCCAGGTTTAGGTCCTGGTGCCTTCGGGCGTGCGGGTTCGAGTCCCGCCTTCCGCACTCAAGCGCGTAGCGTCAGCGTGCACCGTTGCTTATTCGGACCCTTGACCCGGAGTTTCAGTCGGTCGTCGGAACGCGGAACCGTCCGCCAGACATCGAATTCACCCTCCCGATTGGTCTTACGCTTGATCCGGTGCAACACCTCACCGTCGGCGTCCCTGACGACGATGCGCCAGCGCTCACCCCGACGCTGCGAATAGACCTCCACGTCGACCTCGTGCTCCCGGGAATCCCGCTCCAACTTGGCGGTCACCAAAGCACTCCCGCAGCGCTTTTGCTCTCGGTCCAGCACAGTCGCTTGCGCTGGACCTGCTGCGCCCACGAGGCCTGCTCCCACCAGACCGGCTGCGGTCACCGTCGCCGCCACTCTTCGTCCGAACGACATCTGTTGCTCCCTTCATCTCCTGCTGTCATCGAAATCACCATCGGATGGCCACTAGCCCAGCGTGGGTGAAGGATGTGAGAGCGCTGTGAGGAACACCTGAGAGCAGACTTCAGGGAATCTTTAGAAGTACCCCGAGCGCTTCTTGGCCTCCATCGATTCCTCTCGTTCACCGTCCACGAGTCGACCGGCGCGCTCGCTGAAGCGGGTGGCCTCCATTTCGCTGACAAGGGCATCGATGTCCGAAGCGTCCGACTCGATCGCACCGGTTACCGGGTAGCAACCCAGTGTCCTGAAGCGAACAACGCGATCAACCAGTTCCTCACCTTCGAGAAGTGGCATGCGCTCGTCATCTGGAACCAAGAGCGTGCCCCCTCGGTCGACGGTCGGGCGTGACTGGGAGAAGTACAGGTCAACGACCGGGATCTGCTCACGGCGGATGTAGCGCCAAACGTCTAGTTCGGTCCAGTTAGACAACGGGAACACACGCATGGTTTGACCATTGACCAAATGGGTGTTGGCCGTCCGCCAGAACTCCGGCCGCTGACTTCGGGGTTCCCAACGCTGACCGGCTTCACGCAAAGAGAAGACTCTCTCCTTCGCCCGACTGCGCTCCTCATCACGCCGACCGCCTCCGATCGCGGCGTCGTAGCCAGCGCGCTCGAGTGCCTCCAGCAACGGGACCGTGCGCATGATCCTGGTGTACTCGTGGATGCCGTGCGACATCGGACTGACGCCCTGGGCGATGCCTTCGTCGTTTTGCGCCACGATCAGCTCGAACCCGATTTCGCGAGCCATCCGATCCCGATGGGCAATGACCTCCGCGAACTCCCACTGGCTGTCCACGTGCAGGCATGGATACGGAAGCCCCGCGGGGTAGAAAGCCTTCCTCGACAGGTGGAGCAGCACCGAGGAGTCCTTGCCGATGGAATACATCAGCACCGGGTTAGCGAAAGCAGCGGCTGTTTCCCGCAGGATCGCGATCGCCTCTGCTTCCAAGGCATCGAGGACTTCGTCCTCGGTCACCGTGGGTGTCATCGTCATGTCTTCGTTGCGATGATCATTCCCGCCGAGCACAAGAACATGCCGCGCCAGGAAGTGTCGGACTCCAAGTCAATCTGCGCCTGCCGGTACTCCTTGGGGTCGATACCCCCCGCGATCATGGGGTAGGTCGGGTGGAAGTTGTACCAGCGGTACGCCAGGTCCGTGAACCCTTCAGATTTCACGACTTCCGCCAATTCGAAGGGGTTGTTGAACTTGGAGAGGATCTCGTCGTATCCGTGCCCGTCTTCACGTCGACGTATCGGCGGCTTATCGACTGCCAAGCGCTGGTCGAGATCTGCCTCAACCGTATTGCGGAACTGATCGGGTACCGGCTCCATCAACTCCTCGAGGATGAACTCCTTGGTAAGTCGATTGAAGGTGAACATCGAGAACATCGAGTTGCGGAACTGCAGGATGAGCGTGCCCCCGGGTTTGAGGAAAAGCGACATCGCCTCGACGAACCAACGGTCATCGGCCACGTGGGGAATGACACCTAGTGCGATCACCGAATCGAACTGACCCACCCTCGCAGCTTCGGACTTGATAGCTTCCATGTCCCGAATATCGACTTCGGAGAGCCACTCGGCGTCCATGTCGTGCTGAATCAAGTTATTCCGTCCCAGTCGGACCATCTCGGGAGATAGATCGCTGCCGCAAACCTTGATACCGAGAGCTTCCCTGATGGCGATCATCGGGCTGGCCTCGCCTGCACCAAGGTCGTACACGCTTCCGACACCACGCTCTTTGAGGATGTCGATGACTTTTTGTAGACGAAAATAGTTCGCCGGGTACTCATCGTTCTTCCAGATCAGGTCCGGGTCGTATTGCTCGTGGTAGGTGGGTGCAGAACCGTCGTAATGTGCACTTACATCAGCCATCGATGTGATCTCCTCGAGTCAAGGTCAAAGTGTCGGCCAGAAGGGTTACGGCAGGTTAGCGGGACGATGCGCTTCCACGACGAAGGCAGAGCATAAGAACAAGCCCTTCCAGTCGGATGGTTCGTTCTCAAGCGCAATGGATTCCGCGCGGAACGCCGCTCCGAGTTCCTTCTCGAAACGTGGCATGGCCGCGTGGTAGTGGAATGGCCGAACTCTGATGTCCACGAATCCCGAGTCTTCGAACATCTCGTGAATGTTCAGCGGGTTGTGGTACTTGGCCTCGTGACCGCTGGGCTTGGCGGGCACGTCGACGTCGACTCGCTGCTTGAGAAAGTCGGCCGCCGCATCGCGCACTTCACCATGCACGTCACCGAGGAGATCGTCCATGATGAATTCGTAGGTGAAGCGATTGAAAGTCACCAGTGAGAAGAGCTTGTTGCGGCACTCCACGAAGACCGAGCCACCCGGCTTGACGAGGCTGTACATGTTCTCCAGAGCGACTCGCTCATGGCCAACATGCGGCAGAACGCCCATGGCAAGCAAGGAGTCGTAGGGACCGCTGCGCCGGGCGTTACTCAGGGACACGGAATCCTCGATATCCGCCCAAGATGCTCGCTCTGCTGGCAGTCCGGAGTTGACCATCGCTAGAGCACTAGTTTCGACCATCGAGGGATCGATATCCACCCCGTACATATCCAGTCCTGCTGCCGTAAAGATCGGAATGGCACGTCCACCACCGACGCCGATCTCAATGAGGGAATTGGCGCCCTGGTCGTGCAGGGCATTGAGCACTTGGCGAAAAGCGAAGTGATTGGCTGGATAGCCACCCTCGAGATCGGGATCCCACAGTCGCTGGTACTGCTCGGAGGTGATGGATGCAGCGTCACTCGTCATTCCGGTTGCCTTCCCTATGTAGGTAATATTTGACAGGAAATATCTTTCCTGTATTTTCTATCATATGAGAGACCAAGGTGCGAATCGCCACCCCGTCACTGTCATCGAAGGCGACGGGGTGGGGCCGGAAGTTGTCGGCGCTGCCCTCATGCTCATGGACGCTACCGGGGTTTCCTTAGAGTGTGAATTCACCGCTGCTGGCGGGCGAGCCTTCGAGCGCGGCATCGTCAGCGGGGTACCGCGAGAGACCCTCGAATCCATCGAACGCAACCAGGTGGTCCTCAAGGGACCACTGGCCACACCCATCGCCGAGGGCGGCAAGAGCGCGAACGTCACCTTGCGCAAGATGTTCGAGACTTTCGCCAACATCCGGCCCGCGCGCGAACTTCCCGGCATTCCAAGTCCCTACGCCGGACGCGGGGTGGACATGGTGATCGTCCGGGAGAACGTCGAGGATCTCTACGCCGGCATCGAGCACATGCAAACACCGAACGTCGCACAGTGCTTGAAATTGATCAGCAAGTTGGGCTCGCGTCGGATCGCACATGCAGGTCTCGCGCTAGCTGAAGCCCAAGACCGAACGCGGGTCACCGTCGCCACGAAGGCGAACATCATGAAACTCACCGAAGGTCTGTTCAAGCGGGAATTCGAATACGCGGCGCGGGACTATCCGAATCTCGACATCGACCACATGCTCATCGACAACTGCGCCCATCAGATGGTCATTCGCCCCGAGCAGTTCGATGTGATCGTCACAACCAATATGAATGGTGACATCCTCAGCGACCTCGCTAGCGGACTGGTCGGCGGACTCGGCTTCGCTCCATCGGCCAACATCGGTTACGACGTAGCAATGTTCGAGGCGGTGCATGGAACCGCACCCGACATCGCCGGCACGGATCAGGTGAACCCGACGGCGATGATCCTGTCCGCCGTGATGCTGCTTCGACACCTGTCGGAGTTCACCGCAGCCGAGCGGCTCGAGCAGGCACTCTTGCGCACCCTGGAGCAAGGAGTCCACACGCCCGATGTCCAAGGGAACTCACCCGTAGGCACGCACGCATTCGCCGAAGCAGTAGCCGGCAATCTCGGCGAGACATCCTCGGTGCCCTCTCGTAGTCACCAGGACCTGAAGATGCCGGTCATAGCCAACGGCGATGTCGACGCCTCCCCGGGGTCTCGCACGAAGGTGGGAGTCGATGTATTCATCGAAGCCAGCGAACCACCAGCGCGGGTTGCCGAGCAACTTCGTGCAGCGACCGCGGGCACTTCCTTCTCACTGCAGATGCTGTCCAATCGCGGCACCCAGGTGTGGCCGGATCCGGGAAATACACCCAGTTGCGTCGATCACTACCGCTGCCGGTTCGCCTTCGATGGAACCTCGCTTTGGAACGACGACGCAGTCATCCACCTGCTCACGTGCGTGGGGTCGGTGTACCGATGGATGCACGTGGAAAAGCTCGAGGAGCATGACGGCTCCGCGACCTTCACCCGCGCCCAAGGCCAAAACTAGTTGGCATCGTGCACCATAAGGCCATGGTCGACTCTCCTGCTGGCTCCGAGGAAGACAGACATTGGACGCTGCTCACCAATCACGGCCGCGTGCTCCTCTTAATTGCGCAACGTCCCGATGCCCGCATCCGTGACCTGGCAGACAGTGCCGGCATCACCGAGCGGACCGCGCAAACGATCGTCACCGAACTCGAACACGCCGGCTACATCTCGAAGGAACGTAGCGGTCGGCGTAACGTCTATACGGTGAATCGCCGGCAGCCTTTCCGCCATCCCGCGGAATCCGACCACAAGATCGGCGAACTAATCGATCTGTTCACCGATCACGAATAGCGGTGACCGTCGACTACGCCGGTCAGGTCGTGGCCTTCGCGACTCGGCATCGCAAGGAACTAGCCGTGGCGCCGGTGTTCCGCGACAGGCTTGGCGCGACGATCGAGGTAGCAGACGTGGATACCGATGCCTTCGGAACCTTCGCCGGCGACGTGCCCCGCACGCAATCACCGCTAGACACCGCTTTGGCCAAGGCCGAGGCCGGCCTGGCGGCCACCACGCGAAAACTCGGGCTGGCCAGCGAAGGAACCATCGGCCCGGACCCCACGTTGCCACTGACCACGTCTGACATTGAGATCCTCGTGTTCCGCGATACCGAGGCAAACATCACTATCAGTCAGCAGCACCGCAGTTACGAGATCGTGGCCGTGCGAACGCAAGCAAGGCCGACCGATGATCTCGAGGAGTTCCTGGTGCGAGCGGATTTCCCGCGACACGGACTCATCGTCAAGCCTCCGACAGGATGCACTGGGCCGATCACCAAGGGCATAGTCGACGAAATCGCGCTCGATCGAGCGGTTCGCCGGACTAGCGAACTGACTGGCGTCGCCATCATCGAGAGCGATTTGCGGGCCCACTTCTCCCCTAGCCGCATGGCCAACATCGCCGAGTGCGCCCGGCAGTTGGCCGAACGCATAACTACCCCGTGCCCGGAATGCGCGAGTCCAGGCTGGGGTCCGCTAGCACCAGCGCGTGGTTTGCCCTGCTCGAATTGCCGAACCCACATCCCGACCGCGGTTCGGGCCGACGTTTCCGGCTGCGTGAGGTGTCCGGCGGTTCGCGAGTCCCCGCGACCAGACCAGACAGTCGATCCACGCTGGTGCCCTGTCTGTAACCCTTAACCGGACAGGTGAGAGATGACTCATGGCCGCTTCAGCGAGTCCTCATCTTGAGCCTCCACGCTTGATGCCTGATGATCAATACCGTCCCGGAAGGAGAAAGATGCGACAACTGACTCGATTGGCAATCGCCGGCATCGCCGCTGGGGGCCTGACCATCGGCATGACCGGTCCTGCATTGGCGAATACCTCCGACGCCAACCTTCGACCCGACGACATGCTGGGCTTGCAGATCGTCGACGACGATGACGACGACTCCGATCCCCTCGACGGGGACTGCCGCTGGGTCCCGGACAACACCCGGGACAACACCCGCGACAGCAAGCGGGACATGACCCGAGATGCGACTACTGACGGCATTGATACTCGCCCGGGATTTACCCTCACTTGCACGAACAGTGAGCCGAGTGACAACACGCGAAGTGGCCCCACTCGCGGTGATGACACCCGGGACGCGACTCGAAGCGTCGACTTCACCCGTGATTTGACGAACACCAACACCAATACCCGTGGGCGCTGACATACCCGAGGGACCGGACTCCTGGGATGCGGCAGAGGGGGATGAACTCGTCCCTCACTGCCGCATCCAATCCAAACTCGGCGGTGGGCACGCCTACGAGGCCTACGCCTGCTTCGATGAGCGGCTGCTGGCATCGGTTGTGATCAAGATCGTCAGACCGAACCAAATCGACGATCCCGCCACACTTCGGATGCTTTCCCGGGAAGTGCGCATCCTCGGTTCACTGAACCACCCGGTGATCGTCCGCGGACTGCACGCCCAAGTCGATGGACCTCGGCCCTATCTCGCGATGGAACGGGTCCCTGGCCCACGCTTGTCCACTTTGATCCGCAAATACGGGCCTTTGTCGATGGAGCAGGTGTTGCCGCTAGGGATGCAGATCTCGTCGGCCTTGCACTACTTGCACGCAACACAGGTCGTGCACCTAGACGTCAAGCCAAGCAACATCATCATGGACACAGTCCCACGACTCATCGACTTCAGCATCGCCCGCTCGATCGATCAGGCCGCCGAACTAGACCATGTTGTCGGCACCGATCGGTACCTCGCCCCGGAACAGGCCGAGCCACGAGGCCCCGACAAGGTAGGCCCCGCAAGTGACATCTGGGGCCTGGGAGCAACGCTCTTCGAGGCGATCACTTGTCGTCCCCTAGTAGGCACGAGCGAGCAGTGCGGGGAGCGCACACAACCGATTTCAGACTACGTGCCCGGGGTACCCGATGAGTTGGAGGCAATCATCCTGCGCTGCCTGCAGCTCGAGCCGAATGATCGGCCGACACCGGTGGAAATATTCGACGCCCTCGACCCGCTCGCCGCGCGCCTACCGAAACCTCGGCTCACCCACCTGCGCTAGCAGTTGAAGCCTGCAACGTTCCAATCCGGAAGACTTCCAGCCATTCTCGCGGCTCGCCCGGACCCGCATGCTCGCTCAGAAAATCCGCCGTGGCATCGATGCCGCACATCTCGATGACTGCCTGGCTGCCGGCGGGGTGCCGCTCGATGAATGCCGTGAGGTCGTACACCGCCCCTTCGACGATCGACCAGCAATCCCCTGCGGTGTTGTGCCGGGCCACTTCCTGCAGTGATATCGGACGCTCACGCTGCTGCGTGGAAGCGATCGGAGTCTTTGCCTGCTCGAAGGTGCCGGCCCATGCAGCCTCAGCACCGGAATGACCGGCCGCGTATGTCACACCTGCCATTGCCACGGCCGAGGCGACCACGATTCCAGCGAGGATGCGGGCGATGGACTGCGGCAGGCCCGTTCGCCGCCACCACACCCAGACCACGGTGGCGCCAAGCGTGATGAGCGAAGCGGTGACCAGGTAGTTGCCCCAACGCGCGTGTTGTTCCGGTAGGCCGATCGCGGCCGCAAGCGAATCACCTGAACTTTTCGCGATGATGCTCGTGACCGAGGTGACGACCAGACTTCCGATGGCCGCCCACTGCAACGGAAGGCGCCAGGACCGCACGAAAACCGCCCCGAGGAGAAGGATCACGGACATCGGTGCGAAAACCACGACGGCATGCACAACCAGCGGATGCGCGGGCAAGGCGGTGATCGTTGCGAACGTACCGAATGGCAGGAAAAAGACGATCGCCGGAAGGATTAATGCGAAGGCCAGAACGATCGATAACGGGGCCGACTCTCGGATGCGTGATGCGAGGGTCGGGCTCTCAGCCGACGAATTCGCGTCGGGGGTTTCAATCATGGACACAGTCGCCGACGGTAGATCCGTGCTCTTAGAATCACATGAGGCCAACCTGAAAGGCCCTCTCAGACTAAGCCAGCGCGCGCGGCAGCCTGATTCCGATCACGGTCCCGCGTTCGCTGCTCTCCAGATTCACGGTGCCCCCCTGCGCTCGAGTCAGCGATTGCACCACCGCCAAGCCGAGTCCGGAGATTCG
>Ga0102934_1001996_pt1 | contig 14277 bp, 3 predicted proteins | sample SalPonR2_A_D1_MG_FD_78175 | JGI IMG/M metagenome (GOLD analysis project Ga0102934, IMG submission 78175) | Salt pond soil microbial communities from South San Francisco under conditions of wetland restoration - Salt Pond MetaG R2_A_D1_MG | ecosystem: Environmental > Aquatic > Marine > Intertidal... | reverse complement strand
GGCTCGGCCTTTGCTCCCTTTTCCACTTGACTGACGTGTTACAGGTTTTGAGCGGTGATCAATTTGTCCTTTTTGATCCATGTGGCTCGCACCTTGTGTCGGAGGTCGAAGTGGAGCGTCTACGGCACCAAGATTCTCAAGAAAGAGAGCCGCACAATGTAGAGGGATCGCGACGTAAATCATCCTCACCCGAACGGGAAAAAGAACAGGAGCCTATTGCGCGAAGGTACACCTTGGGGGGCCAAAACCTTCACACACGCTTTTTGGATCAATTTGCCCCGTTCATGAGTTTGCCTTCATGGACTTCAATCGAAGATAAGTGGTGCCTACCGGAGGATTCCTCCTTCTGCTTCACAGGCACCGTCTTTCGTTGTCCCTTGCGACTTAACGAATCAGCATTATCTTCCCTGATTCCTGTCCTAAATGAATTGGAACCTACGTTGTCTCGGATTTCGAATTCGGCCCCAGCTTCACTTTTGTTCAGCTTGAGTCTGAAGACAATCTCTGCTGCAAAGTGGTCAAGGGACGCTACTGTCTCACATCCACTCATGTGCACCACACTGATCGACCCATCTGTGGCAGTGCTACATCGAGAACGCCGCAAACTGTTGGAAAACAAAGATTGGCGGAGATTCAGGCTATCTCACCTGTGGAAGGGTGGCAATCCTGCACCCATGGATATACAAGTCGTGGAGTTCGCATGCGAGGCGGGAGACAAACAACCGTGGCGGGAGCAATGGCTTTTGCTTGATACATTGGCACACGGAGCCTCCCGAGAGGCTGCCATGTCCGAAGCTTCACGGATTATTTCTGATAACCCATTGCTTCCACTCGTTTCGGCGGCTGCCCGTCTAGAAATACGACATGATGATGTTCCTCATGGGAAAGGAGATCGGTGGTCGGCGTCCCGTCCTGGTCGCGCATATTCTGTATCTGACACGGGCAGTGGTTTGGGTTTCCCTTGTCACGTGAATGCGCCATTCTTTCTGTGCGACGCGTTGCAGCCTATTTTGAAAGAACGTGTGTCCACAGGTCGTGTGAGTGGTGTGTCAGGTGGAAGTGTGTGGCGAGGTAATGGTGTGGAGAAGTTGACTCTGTGCTTGAAGTGGAACAATGCACTTATGAGCACACTCTGTGACGAAGTTATCCCGGCATTGATGGCATCGCTGCGGGAACTGACACTACAGACTGACGGCTGTGGAAGAGGGCTGTATGAGTACTGGCCGTATTTGAATGACGTTGCCAAACGGTTGCGAGGGCGGGTGCAAGCTTCCGGTTTATACGACCGTCTGGGAAATGGATCGTACTTTTTGTTGGACCAGCAGCCTCCAGGAAGCAAGAAAGGCCTTGACAGCAGGGGCAAAGGGACCTCGGGGCGATTTGTAAAGGTAGGAGATGCCATCTTTTTCAACAACGAAGTAGGCAGCCCGGAACTTGAGTCATTTGTGGGCAAATTATTCCCACTATTCAATATTCCTTACCGAGTGGCCCGCGAGCTCCAAGATAGGCAATTTGCCATCAAAGAGGTAAAACCAGCACTTCTTCGACGAAAGCTTCATTCTTCATCCCTACAGATATATCAAGAAATCATTTCCAAGCCTACCCTAGCTTTGGAGTTGCTCGTATATTGCCTTAGCGACTGTCTAACTACACATGTAGAAGCAGAAGGATTGACTGTCTGCCGTAGTCGTTGGAATGATTTAGCAGGCCTACCACTGCTGCTTTTAGAGGATGGATCAGTCGTCCAAGTTCCTTCATCGAAAAGTAAGACCGGTGGGTACATCCTGGGCAATGAGGCGCAAAAGTCTCTTCTTCCTCATTGCAAGAACATATTCATCGCAAGTCGAACGGTGGAATGTTTGGGGAAATTGAAGGACGAACCCAACTTTTTAGCCGCTGTGGGCTTCCGTAAATTCAACCCTCAAGACTTGGCATCCAATCTTGACACAATACTGCCACCCTCATGGAAAAACCTGGTCCGTTTACAGATTGATTGGGATCGTATCCCTTATCCCTTGAATCCATTGTGGTTCTATCGCTTTTGGCGGGAGATGCCATTGGCGCAGGCAACTGAGTTGCTGGCATCGTGGCCCTTGGTGCCGATATGCAACAGCACAGCGGCTGGCACCTCCCCACGTCGAGGAAGCATCGAACTGGTCTCTTGCGTGCTGTCCTTACACGTGCTTCGCCTTTTGCCAGACTTTTATGACACACGACTACGGGCTGACTTAGAGGCTCAAGATGCCGAAGCGTCCAGAAGTGCTATGCGGACTTGTGAAAGTAATCAAATTAGAGCTGACGTGGCCTTCCTTTCGAAGACCGTGACTGTCGGTGAAGAAGCTCTGGCTTGTAATAAATCGCTTAAATCTCACCCCCGTGACATCTGCCTAGACATGGAGGACCTGGAGAAGTTGTCGCGGGCTTGTGAGGAAATGCTTCTTAACCGAAATCCGCATGGGGAACGAGTCTCTTCTGTCGGCGGAAATTCGCCTGCACCTGGCATTCCCTCTTCATCTTTATCGGAAAGTGCCGAGTCGCAGGATGCAGGAAGCCCGATTTTGTCACCTGTTTCCGCAAATGTCCCCGAGGAGGGGATGCGAGAACGTGTTCTTGCCAATCAGAATCATCCTAATGTTCGCATGGAGAATACGAATGAAAGAGACGCTTCCGATGGGTCTCAGGATGCCGAAGAGGGAAGGCCAGAGCATCTGAATACTTTAATGGGACATGTGTCGATGACCAAAGCTGAGCATGAGAAAAGACTTGAGTTGTTGAGACTACTCAGCCGTGCTCGGGCCCCGCTCCTGGAGCTGGCATTTTTCCCGAAGGCAGTGGTCGACTCGCTCGTAACCGCAGATAATCGCGATGTGACCCGCGCAATCATCACCTGCATGCATGTCTTTAAAGAGGGTTTGAAGCTTGACAATTTGTCGGGAGCGGAGATAGATCACATGATTCGGCGGTGCACCACCTCAAGTCAGGATGGCAACGTGGCTACGGCGCTGACAGTATCCGAGTTGGAAAAGCTTCGACAATTGCCCTTTTTCGAGACAATAACGGGAAATCGCGTTCCGCTCGTACAAGAGAACGGACCCTATGTCGTTCTGGACGACCGGCAGATAGGTCGCGACCGCTTTTTGGATGAGATCATGGCGATTATCGACATGTCTACAACGTTTCGTCAATTTAGTGACCGCCCAGGATCAGTAGTTGTGCAGAGGACAAGGTTCGAAGTGAATAGCTGTGATAACTCTCCCGCTTTGACTGAGTGCAAGGTACTCAAGCGGAAGACGGCCCTCGAAGATCTGTACCAGGACCTGGGCGTTGCGACTCTGAAAAAGACCGAGATTTTAACTCGATTGTTGATTCCAGATTTGGCTTTGATGGATCCCGGGTTGCGCAGCCGCGTCCTCGATTTAATAAAAAATATGTGGATATCGGAAAAACTGGCTTCTGATACGGCATTGGTAGAAGCCTTGACAGCGACCAAATTTATCGCAACCGAGAAAGGCGATCTTGCTATGGCGTCTGCCTTTTTGGATCCACGAAATGAACTCTTACGGGAAGTTTTTGAAGATGAACCATCTGTCTTTCCTCCGGGAGAATTCGGAAGCCGCGACTGGCTTCCCATTTTGGGTGTGCTTGGCTTGAAGACTAAATGTGATGGTAAAATCTTTTTGGAATGCGCAAAACAATGTGAGAAGCTTGCTTCCCTGGATCCCTTGCCCTTTGCTACCGCGTGGAAGGCTGCAAAGCTTATGGCGTATTTTGTGGCCCCAGATGGAGATCTATGTGCTGACAAAGGGTTGACTAGAGAGCTAGCTCCTATCCGTTGCGTGCCAGTAGAGCGTCCTGGATTGGACATGATGGGCTCTTGCACAACCTCAGAGCAATATCAAGGGGAAATGGCTAGTAGTGGCGCAGGGGAGGCCAAACCAGTTGGTGACATGCTCATGGCTCCCAGCCGAAAGTACCAACTGGTCAGTTTCGCACAAGCTGCCCCCGCAAAGGATGGGAACCTGGTGTGGTCAATTGCACCTGTCCTGTTGCCACACTTGGTACCTCCCCAACTCTGCTGGTCAATTTTAGGCCTTGTATCACCGCCCTCTTGCGAGCTGGTCGTACAGCATCTCATAAATTTGTGTACGGGCATATCAATGCCAACAAGAACGAGGCGAGCGACGATGGTTTACGCCGATGATGCTTTGCCTGATGATGGAGAATGCTCGGCACTGGACCGGTGGACCTATAGAGAACCACCGACTGTCGTTTTTCAAAGCATTTTCAGGTACTTAGAGGAGCATTGGGAAGGTCTTCCACCCAAAAGCATCAGCTTGCTCAAACAACTTCCATGTGTACCTGTCGGGAACCGTCTCGTTAAGGCTGCTCGACTTTATTTCCGCCTCACACAAGACTTGTCGCCATTTATGTTCGAGGTTCCACGAGCTTTTGGAGCGTATGACACCCTTTTTACAGCGCTGGGCACGCGAGTCAGTCCTACTGTGCAGGATTATTCATCCCTATTAATGGAGGTACAAGGAGAATGCGGGAATTGCGCACTGAATCCTAACGAGTTAGAGGCTGTACTGAAAATTGTAACATTGTTGGCAGAAACCTTGTCGATGCAGCAGAATGGGCTGAGAAAAGGAGAGGGAGGGATAGGTGGTAATGGGCTACTTCACAGCTTGAATCTAAGTCTTCCAGATGACCGCTCCGTGCTTGTGGCTTTGGATATGGTCCTCTCTGATGATGCATCCTGGTTGCGCGGTCGCGTTCACGCTCATCGTTTGCGCGTCGTGCACCCGCGTTTATCGCAGGAGTTGTGTCAGCTCTTTGGTGTATCTCGAATCTCTGAAGTTGTACATGAGGAACTTGAGGCTGATTTTGTTCCTGAGACAGTCAGCACTTTTTCCACCGCAACGGGCGACCCTGCATTACTATCAGCCACGCTAACTTCCCACGAATTTGCCCATGCTCTGGCGTGTCTTCTGCTCACGCAACAGCAACGAGGTGTTGCGAGTAGAGGGACATTTCTACTTTCATCACGGCTTTCGCGCCCGTGTAGCGAGGGCTCGGATCGGAATTCAGTTACACTCGAGGATTTGATAAACAAAATTCGGGGAACATTAAGAGGCTTTGAGGTGAAATTTGTGAGGGCACTCCGCTCCCGTTTTCTTCGTCGGCATGACGGAAGCGACGAGGAGGAGGACATCACGTCACAATCGGAGGGTTCTATCGAATACGTCGACCGCGCCAACCGTATTATAATGCTGGCGGTCACTTCATTACCGTCGTCCATAGCGCCCGCATACGTCCTGGCGCTGGCTGTAGCGCAAATTTTCGATTTGGGCGGCCGGGATGAGGAATGGCTCGTCGCCCCCATGTCGGCTTTGCTGGCCACATATCCACCAGAAGACATCTCCCAGGTGATGAATCTTCTCCGTTTGAAATCACGGGATGAGATTCTGGCGCAACACATGCACCGCGGCGCTCCTGGTCAGCATCTTCTTGACATTGACAGGCAACGATTGATTTTTCGACCTATGCGCATCTACACTGAAGGTGAAATTGTGGCTTGGCAGTCAGGGGAGCGAAATGCGGCCAATACATTCGTCACAGAGGGGGAAGATTCAATGGAAACTCTCCGGTATGGAGTTGTTGTGTCGGATGCTGGAACAGAGGACGATAGTGAGCGTCCGGGCATGGCCGCAGGTAATAGAGGTTCAGTGCGGCCTTTGTTAATCCGTACGGCATTCAACAAGGTGCAAGAGATGTTGTCCACGCAAGTTTACTCCTTTTCAGCCACCAGGAAGGGGAACTCTGTACCGGAAAAGGATCGAGCTTTGCCTGCAACGGAGCGGTTTAGAACTCAGGCCAAGCTTTCGAAGCTTCGCCTGTTGCAAGACGTGAAAGAGGAGGAAAAAGAAAAGGCAGTGTGTCCCAGGGACATCACAGCGATCGATCTTCCGGCTCCTGTTGGGGGTCATCAGCTTCTTGCTGCTGTGGACGATATACTGTCACGCGTAAACTTGACGCTCGAGGAGGACGCAAAAGAGGTACTGGCTCGCAATATCCGTTTGCAGCGAGACTTGGAGTCAGCGCGCGATGAGACCCAGTCGGTCCGGGAAGAGATGCTTGAGCTCTCTGCGAAGCTTGAATCGATAAAATCAGCCTTTCAGTGTCACATTTGTTTCCAACGAAATGTGAATGAAATTCTCGCTCCTTGCGGGCACACCACATGTACTAGCTGCCGAGAGAGCGTCAGAGTCTGCCCTTTTTGTCGGGAAGCAATCAAATCCTTCTTTCCGTTTCACACGAACAATTTTTTTGACCGCTGAATTCAATACGCAAGGAAACGAAAAGATGAGGCCACGATTTTCCACGGTGAATTTGTTTACGGTCTTAGTCAGAATATAGTAATGTGAAAGAGAAGAAAAACAGCCTGCAAGGCTTGCAGGCGTCAAGTTACATACGTGAACTATACATGTAGACATAGTTTCTATATTTCCAGGGTCCAATGCACAGATCAATGTGAAAAGCTCGTCATGCGTCTGAGTGAAAGTTTGCACTTCAAGATGATCGCTAAGTGCAGTTCAGTCTTAAAGAATCATAAGCAGTGCAGAATCTGTTGGTTTACATTCTTTGCTTTACAAAATCGCTCTCACAGTGTGTTTTAAAATTTTAAGGCGTGTTTTCTCTTTTTTGTCATTCATAACTTCGCGCGAACGGCACCTACGTTGTATCTTTCAATAAGATTGCAGACTGTACATTCTTCTATGTCCAGTCCTTTTTGCGGTACGATCACCCTCGAGACACCCTTTTAGCCACTACAAGCACTTCTCTTTCAGCTGCATCATCCGTGACTTTGAGATTGTATCAAGATACCTATCTTCCCGGTTGGGCACGTAACACTTCCTGCCCCCGGCCCCAGATCGAAACTGGAGCTTGTGTAATCATACGAAGAAGGCATCAGCCCTCCTTCCGCCTGACTCAATCCCATCTCATCCTTCTCCTTCTGAGAGACTCGCGCATTCAGACGCCGCAGCAGAGGAAGGCTCACCAAAAGCTTGCCTGGGTACCAACCTCGTTGCCATCGCTTTTCCAAATGCGACTTACTACGAGAGAAATCAGAATTTACGAAAGACACCTTATCCGTGTCTGTCACGTCCTCTCCCTCTTCTTCCTCAGGCGGTGATAATATAGCAGTAAGGTGCTCCCCATTCTGGCTTTTATACCTCGAGGTCCTGAAATAACCACGATCATATTCGACGGCGATATCGACAGGTGACGGGAAGAAGGATAAGCGGAGGTAAATAAATATGTAGTCTACAATGACGCAAACGGTGGGCACGAGTACAACACCGATGAGCCAGAATGAGGGATGGTTTGCCGCCTGTCTAGGAACCCCGTAGAAAGCCCCCCCCGTGACCGGTAGGGCACCGTATACAGCCAAAAACAGACAAAACAACAAGGCACTTCCAAAAAAGAAGAAGAAGTTGACCCATGTCCATGTGTAAGTATTGGTAGCAGCCTTGCCGAGCATTCCAAGCAGCATGCCTGTGAAAGTGATGAGGCCCAGCATGTACAAATCGTCCACCCCGCCAGAGGCCGACAAAACTTGATACGGAGTACTCATAGCTCCAAAAGAGAACCCAAAAATCAACACGGAATCTAAGATTGCTTGTACAAGCCATAGGGCCATTTGCCCCATATTGAGATCCAAATTTTCTCGACCGCTCATGTAGACCCAGCGAAAACTATAGCCAGTCCTTGATGAGGTGGTAGGAAACGATTTCTGACTCGTCGCAAATCCAACGGTTGTGTGAAGATTCTCGTCATTAAGACTGGGTTCTTCTGAGATATTATCATCTGATTTATCTGGTCCACTCCCGGCATCCTCCCTGGCTCCACCCTCGATGGTTTCTGCGGAAATGTCTCTGTCAAAGAGACCAAAACTAGATGGTCACATGTACAAGAAGCGAAGTTTGAAATGAGTAAGGGTAATAAGCATCGAGTTTTAACCCCACATGACAAGTTTCTCACCAAATAGGCGGCATGGCCAGCATGAAGTTATAAGACGTGTAGACATAGTCTTCGAACAGTGACTGCCCCGAAAAGCCCGTCAGCCAGGTGTAGGCAAATAGAACGAAAGTTAGAACAATGTTTTTGTAGAAAGAATAGAGAATGACTTTCGACGTCCGACGGTACGACCAACGCCCGTGCTTTAGGAGAAGAGGCTCGATGAATCGAAATTGACTTATGGCGAAATCAGCAGAATTAACAGCTGTGACAGGATGAGGGGAATGTAAGTAATAGTAAACAGGTAAGACATATACAGTCAATCAAGAAAGAGCCAATCGAGCATCTTCCTCAGTCCTGCCTCCCTCAGGCCTAAGCAATACCTTGTCGTCCCTCCCTGCCACTGATACCCACGCCAACTTGTGCCTCTTGTATCATGGCCACATCGTTTGCACCATCTCCAATAGCCAATGTGATGGGTTTGGGATGTTTGACACCTTTCTTGACCAGCCGGATTAACATGCGTTTCTGCGCAGGGCTCACTCGACAGGCGACAACGGACTTGCAGAGTCTCGCAACCCGCAGCAGAAGTCTCTCCATCTCCCAGTCTCCGAAGATCCGGCCTAGGGAAGGACCATCCACGACGAGGGCAAGGTGGTCTGTCTGCACATCTTGCAAGGGGTTGCTGGACGTAACCGAGTGGCGCAAAAAGTTCTCCTCCCATCCGCCCACATGATACTCTTCCCTTCCGTCCTCCTCGCCGTCTTCCACCAACGGCTCCAGAAGCATATCGTTGACGTTTGTCCCTGCTTCTTCCACACCCGCCCCGCTGTTGAACAGCTTCGTGTAAAACGATGGTCTTTGACGCCGTCTACTCCTCTCCACACGTCTCTTTTGCCACATCCTCCACAGCGGTTTCACTCCTACATTACCGAGTCCTCCCCGAGAAGAACCAGTCAGTCCATCGACCAAGGTATCATCCTCAATTAAACATTCAAAGTGCGCGACAAGCTTTCGAAGCTGCTGCCGCAGTGCTGCAGTGCTCTCGGCCTCCGTCCTCGGGGTCTTCTCACTCCCTTCGCCCTTGTGGTCGACCACCTTGATCAGGACCATCTCCGAATGCAACAGCCTGCACGAATACGCAATGTTGATGGCTGTCTCCACTTTATCTCCTGTCAGCACCCAAACTTTGATACCAGCCTCCAACAGGTGGGCAATCGTCTCGGGCACCCCCTCCTGTAGCTTGTCCTCAATGGCTGTGGCCCCTATCACCGTCAGCTCCCGCTCGACGCCCTCCGCAACCTGAGCCATCAACTCGTCTCGTCGTTCCACTGCCGTAGCCGCTTTTTCGTACTCCACGAGCCATGCCTTAAACTCTTCTTCTTCCAATTCTCTTCGCGCCAGGACCAGCGTCCGCAACCCCTCGGAGGCGAACTCGGAGAGGTGGGCGTCCAGAACCTCTCGCGCACCCCCCAGGAAATTCGACGCCCTCTCAAAAACCACACTGTCCGCGCCTTTCATCAAGAGGACAACCTTGCCCTCACCCGGCCTTCGCACAATCACGGACATGCGTTTCCGCGTGGACGTGAAAGGGAGAGTGGCGAGCACCTGATAGGTGAGACGTCGGCCGAGAGGGGCCTCAACCAGGGCTTCCGTGGAAGACCGTCCATCGAATCTCCAACCCAGCTCGACTGCCGCCGCTTCGACCAACGCCTCCTCGTCCGGAGATTCCGCTTGGTACCTCCCTCCGTTGCCTTTCTTGTTCGGCACTCCCGCCTCCGCAGCTTGCGTGTCCCGACGGTCCCCATGAGAGGGGGGCGGGGAAGCCGCATCTACAACCACGGTGTGACACACGGCAAGACACTCCGCAAAGTATTGTGCGACATTTCCGGTAGAATCCTTGGTTTTTTGAATGGCCTGGTCAGCCAGTTCCTTCAACGGCTGCCCACGACCCACAAAACGACTTGACACCTCTGTAGGCAGATTTGCGTGCGACGTGGCTTTCGAAGAAGGACTCTTGCTTCCGCTTTTGCAACTCCCTTCACTTGTTCTTTCCTCTTCTGCTTGAATAGACTGCCCATTCTCTTTCCCCGAACATCGCTCTTCTACTTTGTTAGACGTGTTTTCCATATTGCCGAAGATTTCCCCTCCCACAGAGCACCTGCGGAACTCCATGATATTCCGCGTGAGCGTCCCCGTCTTGTCGCTGAAGACGTAGCGCACCGACCCCAGGTCCCCATTCATGTTGCTAGTGCGCGCAAGGGCCGGTGTATCCGAGGAGGAGTCGTACATGCTGAGGTCTTGATCGATGTAAAACGCTTGGATATAGTTGACCATCTCCACGGTGACGTACAACGAAATGGGCACTGTGAGGAGGATAAAGGCGCCAAAGGTGAGAGATCGTGCCAAATGTCACTAAACAATGACATGGGGGACATGCGAATCAGTGTCATGCACACAAGCCGTGTGACCGGGTATATACCGTGCGCAGGGCCGCCATCACACAGGAGACATTTGACGACTAACCCTCCCAACCCATCGCCTGTCTATCAGGACCACGCACCAAAATTGTTGTAAAGAAGCAGGAAGGTAATCCACATACCCAGATCCGACGCGTCTGTGTCGGAGGGCTGGCAATTCATCCGCAAGAAAGAGCTGGGTGCGTCCAGGTAGTTCATGCATAAATAGTGCAACTGGCTCTGACGGCCGTCGGTCCACACCAGGTACGCCGCAAGCGTGACAGTGACGAGCAGCACTTGCAAGCCCAGAATCAGGTAAAGGAGTCGATTGGTCGTGACTTCGATTGCGGAGAGCTTGCTGGGCGCGGTGCGCGAGTTCATGACAATCTTGGTCTGGGCGCCGGTGTAAACAGCCAGGCCGAGTGCCCACTGGGTGTTGCGGAGTCGAGAACCCCGCAGTAAGAGATTGGCTTGACTCACGGCGACACGCCTTCTCTCCCCGGGGCCTTTGCTCAGCAGCGTCAGCGTCCCTGTGTAGGAGTGGATGCGCGCGTTAGGAGCCTCGCACACCATGGCAGCCGCCCACGCCTGGAGCTCCTCGGCCTTCCGGAATGCCGGTCCGCCCCCATCCTCCGCCGTCCTGGCCGCTTCCTTGATCTTCAGATTCGTCTCCCCATCGATGTTGCTCGTCTCTACGTAGCAGTTGCCGCCTGCGTCCGACGAGGTCAGGAGGACCAGGTCGGCTGGGATTTCCTCCCTGTCCCGGACTTGGACCACGCGCCCCACGCCGATGTCCCTCCAGCGCACCTCCTCGATCTCTCCATTCTCATCGCGTCCTGCGCCCCGGCACCCGGGGCGGTCAAGGCGCACGACGCGTGCGATGCGGTTGTTCGTCTTTTGGTCGGCCGTATGGCGTTTCAGGTCCTCGAAGGCCTCCTTCCCCATAGTGATCGTCAGGACCACGCAGAGAGGAATCAAGGTCGTGTACGGGGTAAGGGGCGACTCGTAGAAATCGGAGTAAGTGCCGATCAGCATCAAGACTGTCACCACAAGAAAATAAATGTTTGCCAGGCGTCGAAATTGCTCGAAGAGGGCTCGCGGTATGAAAGTGAACAGGTTGTACTTGGCCGTGCTTACGCTGTTGTCCGGGTACTTCACTCGCTTCGGCTTCCCACTCTTTGTCTCACGCGTATGTTCTGGATAGTCCGCTGTCAAAACGTGAAAATGACGTGTTGGAGCGATCCGTGCTTCGTCTGAGGTCTCGGAGGAGGCAGTAGATGGACAGGGACGGTATTCATCGGGGGAGCGCGGTTTAAACCATCGCACAAGCGCCACGACGGAAGACGGCAGGCACCATTGTTGCCTCGGAGACCCGCGTACCATGGCCAGCTCATTGGAGTGGGGTGTTGACTGAATCGAGGGCTGTGATGGTGGTTTGAAATATGGTGTCACCGGCCCCGCCACGCCCCCGTCGCCTTGGCTCATATTTAAAAAGATTGATGTGATGCTGGTGGTCTAGGAAATCATGATATGCGACCGTAGCAGTTGCGCGCTCAAGTTGCCCGCCTGTTGTCGTTCGTGTGCGAGACATGCGTGAGGAAATTGGATGTTTCAGTCCTTCTCAGGCCCCCGATAAGCGCCTATGTCACAGGTGGAGGGCTAAGTTTGAAACCCCGAGAAGGGCGAACAACGGCGAGCGGAAGGGACACAGGAGGTCAGTGGCCACGGGGCCCCGCATGGAGTCTCTATTGAAGCCCCCCCGGCCCAAGAAGCCCTTTCAACGTATTCTCGAGCATGCGATAGAAGCCTTTTGCCACGGGAGGGCACCATTTGTTCCCGCCGGTGCGCGATCGGCAAATAAAATGTCTCTATCAGTATAGTATCTAATACGTGGGCGTCGCCCCCCCTTATTTTAATTGCACGTAAATGACCCAGGAACAGGCCACCATGCCTCCGAAAGCAGGTAAAAAAGCCAACGGAGGCGGCGTGGTGGGGCGGGCTTTGATGCGAAAACATCAGCAGCAAGGTCCAGCAGTAGTCGGGGCGCTTGAGCAGCAGCAACTAGATGGACGAAAGCAATTGTCATCCGTTTTGGAGATGAATTCCTTGGACGATTTCTTGGATACAGCCATGATGGCGCAGCGGGATTTTTCTGCCATTAAAGAGCGGGATCTGCTCGTGCTCGACGCAAAAACGGGTGGATTGACCAGCATTTTGCCGCGCGGGCAGGTCACGCCAGGCACGGACAAAGGAATGACTACCTTCGCTTTCCGCCAGCTCAAAGTCCCGCGTCGACCTAAATGGCACACGGGCATGTCTGCAGCTGCCTTGGATCGAGCAGAAAAGGCCTCGTTCTTGGAATGGCGGCGGGAGATCGCCCAGCTGGAGGAGACATCGGGAGAGAGGGCCAAAGTGACCCCGTTCGAGAAGAATTTAGAGGTTTGGCGGCAGCTTTGGCGGGTCTTGGAGCGGAGCCACGTGATTGTGCAGATTGTCGATGCCCGTGATCCATTATTCTACTACTCGGAAGACCTGCATGCCTACGCGGCGGAAATGCATCCGGCCAGGGAGCGCTTGGTGTTGGTGAACAAGGCAGACTATCTGACGCCGGCCCAGCGGGGGGAATGGGCCGCTTACTTTCAGAAGCGCGGATGGAACCATGCCTTCTTTTCGGCGCGAAGAGCGCAAGAATTGTTGACGGTTCAGGCGAGAGAAGAAAGGTTAAAGGAACTGGAAGGGCGGGATGGGGAGGAGGAGGAGGAGGAGGAGGAGGAGGAGGGGGAAGAGGAAGAAGAAGAAGAGGAGGAGGAGAAGGAGGAGGAGGAAGCGGGAGAGGAGAAGGAGGAAGGGGAAGAGAGGATCAGAAGAAGGAAGGAGAGAGGAGGAGGGGAGGAAGGAGAAGCGGGGGGACCGTCTGCCCCTGTCAAGGTGTCGTGCTCGCGCGGGGAAAAGGAGGAGGAGCCGGAGAGCAAGACGACGACCTTCCCGCCCATCCTGACGAGGACGGAGCTGATTGCCCGCCTGAAGGGGCTGGCGGCCCGCGTGGGCGGGGCCTTTGCGGCGGCCGCCCTGGAGGCCGGGCACGCGGCGGGGAAGCCCACCGTGGGCATGGTGGGTTTCCCCAACGTGGGGAAGAGCTCGGTGATCAACGTGCTGATGGGGGTGACGCCCTTGGAGCACGACCGGGTCCGCGTGGCCGTCTCGAGCACGCCGGGGAAGACGAAGCACTTCCAGACCCTCCCCCTCGACCCCGAGACCATGCTTTGCGACTGCCCGGGCCTCGTCTTCCCCTCCTTCGTGGCCACCACGGCGGACATGGTCTGTGCGGGCGTCCTTCCCATCAACCAGCTCCGCGAGCACATGGCTCCCGTCGAATTGCTCTGCCGCCGCCTGCCTGGCCCCCTTCTCCGCCGCGCCTACGGCCTCAAGGAGCAAGCAAAGGACGGGGAGGAGACGCCTGCGTGGGCGTCGGCGAAAGAGAGCAAAGGTAGCTCGAGTGGCTGCGAGACGGCGCGGACGTTCTTGGGGGACCTGTGCGGGGCCCGCGGGTACTGGACGCAAGGCTCGGGCGTGGCGGACGTGAACCGGGCGGCCCGGATGGTCTTGCGCGACTACGTGGAGGGCAGGCTGGTGTATAGCCACCCGCCTCCGGGGCTGACGGCGGAGGAAGGCAGGGCGTTCGAGGCGGCGACGAGGGGGCGGGGCGGGGGAAAGGGCCCAGGTCTGAGCGAGGGGTTGAGGAGGCTGGCTCTAGGGGAGGGGAGGGACAAGGAGGAGGGAGGGGGGATGGGAGGGGGGG
>Ga0102934_1001995_pt1 | contig 14279 bp, 13 predicted proteins | sample SalPonR2_A_D1_MG_FD_78175 | JGI IMG/M metagenome (GOLD analysis project Ga0102934, IMG submission 78175) | Salt pond soil microbial communities from South San Francisco under conditions of wetland restoration - Salt Pond MetaG R2_A_D1_MG | ecosystem: Environmental > Aquatic > Marine > Intertidal... | reverse complement strand
TGGTTGTTTTGATGAAGAGTTTAAAGAGTGGAGTAATAAATTATTTGATGCATTCAAGAGCGGAAAAATAATTCCGGTTATTTCTGATTTAACTCTGGATGAACTCGAGGAAGCTCCCAAAATGGTGTTAGATAATTACAAATCAATTCCGGAAGATAATATTGAATTTGTTTTTACTTCTGAAGAGACAAAAGAACTTGCAAACAAATATATATTGAACAGGGTTGTTTCAAAAAGAAGCATTGAAGATGCTGAACATATTGCAATTGCTACGATGGAAAAAGTAAATGTACTTGCAAGCTGGAATTTTAAACATATAGTTAAACTTGAAAAAATACACGGCTATAATGCTGTTAATCTTATGTATGGATATCAAATGCTTGAAATAAGAACTCCAAGGGAGGTAATAGATGAATAAAACATTTGATTGTGTAAAATTTCAAAGAGAAGCAAGAAAAAAAATAAGCAAAAAAATTAATGAAAACCCTGAAAAATTCATGCAGAAACTAAAAAAAAAATATAAACATTTAAGAAATAAAAAACAAAATAAACTTCAAACTGATTATAAATAATTTTTACTTAACATGACCGGCGGCTCTGTGCCGAAACAGGTATACCTTGGGCTGTAAGTTGGTATCATAGCTGATTATTCTGCTTGTTGTTTTAGCCACGTTTTACAGGCAAAGGTAAAAAAAGAGATCGTGGTTTGTGCAAGGGGAACGGCTTTACGGAAATGCTCAGCCAGGCGTCCGTGCCTGAATAAGGAGCCGTCCTCCGTGGCGGCTTAATAAGATTGTTTGTGCAGATAAAACTAAAACAAACTGTATAACAGTGCCGCTCTTGACAGAGACGACTGGCTGTCATGTGTACGGGCAAGTATACAGTGGCTAAAAGATTGCAACAATTAGAAAAACTTTGCCATACGGATACCGCTTGATTTTATGGCGGCCTGTAAAATAATTGACGAGAATATAATTTAATGTTATCATTTAACCAGTAAGTCCGAAAAATTAGACATACTGGTTAAATAATGAGGAAAATAAATTTGTATAATATGCCTGCGGAATTCGATTATAACCTTCTGCTGGCGGCATTATCAGCATATAAAAATCCCAGAGACAAGATCCGTTCATTGATCAATGACGGGGAAATTATCAGGATAAAAAAAGGCATTTATGTATTGGGAAATGAATACAAGAGACCTTATAATACATTTGTCCTGGCAAATCTTATTTACGGTCCCTCATATGTTTCAGGCCTGAGTGCGCTTTCATTTCATGGTGCCATACCCGAACGTGTGCATAGAGTATATAGCATTACACCAAACCGGAATAAAATTTTTACAACTAAAGCTGGTATTTTTGAATACAGGTATTGTCATATAGAAAAATACAGCACAGGTTTTGCATTATATAAAACTGACTCCCGGAAAAAGGCCTTAATAGCAACTCCGGAAAAGGCACTGACTGACCACATTGCCGGGCAAAAAGAAATTAAGACAAAGGCTGATATGAAATCATATTTATCCGGAATGCGTCTGGAAAAAGAGCTTTATGCTTCGTTAAATATTTCCCTGATGCGCAGGATTGCTGAAGTTTATAATAGTACAAGAATAAATATATTATTGGATACCTTAATAAGGATCACTAAAATATGTTAAATCAGTCTGTAATTGATATGCTTGGTAATTATGAGCTGAAATCCGTACAGGATCATGAGAATGCTTTAAAAGAGATAATCCAGGAAATTGCTCTTCTTGGTCTGTGGAGAGCAAAGTTTTTTGAAAAAGGTCTTTTCTACGGAGGAAGCGCCCTAAGGATCCTCTATAAACTGGACCGGTTTTCCGAAGATCTGGATCTGTCGCTCATAAAGCCGGATCCGGATTTTACAATAAGACCCTTTTTAACCTATATTAAAAAAGAACTAAAGTCATTCGGTTTTGAGGTGAGTATAGAACATAAGACTAATAAAAAAAAGAGCCAAATTGATGCGGCATTTATTAAAACCGATACTCTGCGTCATTTAATAAAAATAGATCCCGGTTTAAAGACCCATAGAAATGCTAAATTAAAAATAAAACTGGAAATTGACCGGGAGCCTCCGCCGGGTTTCAGCACAGAGGTGAAATATAATTTAACCCCTGTTCCTTTTTTCATAAAAACAATGTCCCTGCCGGATTTGTTTGCGGGTAAAATGCATGCCGCTCTATGCAGGAAAGGGGTTTTAAATATCAAAGGCCGTGACTGGTACGATCTGATATGGTTCCTTAAAAATAAAGTTAAATTAAATGCACATTACCTAACGGAACGGATGTACCAGACCGGGCATATCAATAAAAAAATACAATTGGATAAAAAGAAGATACTTGATCTAATATCCCGGAAAGCAGAAAAGATTAACTTTGAGGAAGCAAAAAAGGATCTCCTGCCCTTTTTAAAAAAGCAAAACTCTATTGACAGCCTGGCCCTTTGGAGTAAGGATTTTTTTTGTTCCGTATTTGATAATTCTCTTGAGATGGTGTCCTGAAAATCTGCCGGCCGGGAAGGGATTGTGTTCTTACCGCTCCAGGTCGCTCAGGCGGCGCCGGCAGGAGATGAGGATTATGATTAACGCTGACAGCAGTGATATATGTTTTTTCATTTTATGGCCTCCTGGCGGAATCAGCAGTTAATGGTAAGGTGCTGTATATTTTTATGCAAATACGACTCCTGTTTAGAAATACCGCAAGGCTCTGACATAACAGCTAGTGATTTTTGCGTACCAGTCATAGACGCCGCCTAATGAAAAGTTCCGTTTCCAGGCATAGTGCTCGTCCCTTTCTGAAGAAGTCCAGTAGTCCGCGTCTTGAAATCCGCCAACACCGTGAAATCTCAAGTTTTGATACATAAGTTCGATCTCGTCTTTTGATGCCAGGAACCAGTCAGTATATAAATTCGTCTCATAATTATAGCAAAGCTGGGCGGCCCTGCCGCTTTCTCCCATGGCTGCACTTGCCTGAACGATGACTATTGTATTTGTTTTACCATCTCCAATACCTTCAAGTTCAGGAGCTATTGCGGCATTAGAACCGTTTACATTAGAGTTATGAGTTCCAAAAAATACTCCACTATATTCTCCGGGTGCTGCCTCCAGATAGCGCCAGCCGTCGGAATAACTGCCTTTGTCATAAAATATCCACCCGCCTGCAGGTCCGCGGTCTCTTAAGGCAAGGTCCAGGTTTACATTTGATGTAAAAACACTGCCGAGTGATATATTACTGATGCGGTAGTATAATTCTCCTGTAACCACGCCCTTTGCGTCATAAATGCCGGTGACCATGGACCGGAAATCATTGGAGTTGCCGGTACCTGCAAAGTAACATATCTCGAAATTTGTCGACATAGGAAACGAATTGGATATATTCCCCGAGCAGTCAAAACCGCAAAATACAGGTATCTCAAAATAGCTGTTTATGCTGTCGGAGACAGGAGCTTTACCGAGTGAATATATGGCATTGGTAAATGAAATATAAACGGTCTTTTCTGTTTCTTGACAGGTCTTTAAGGTCCAGCTTTTATTTGCAGATACCGGCTCCCATCCCGCGCTGTCGCTCAGGTCAGGCTCGTTGCCTATCTTCATCTGTTCGGCAGTTGCCGGGTAATCGATTGTAAGTGTTACTCCCTTTACAGGTGTAGTAGCATCTCCGTCATTAATGGAAACAGCAGCTTTCCAGGGAAGAAAGGTAATATTGTTGGATATAGTTTTTATATAGCCAGTGGCAGAGTGAAACTCCACCAGAATAAATATATCTCTTATTGTATTTTCATATTCAATGGGGCATGAGAAGATATTGGATGCGGGGAATGTATACAGGTTTGTTGAATCTAACCTTTCTCCGCACCTGTATTTAACGGTATGGGGAGACGCGTCCACCTCGATTAAAAGGTTTGTATTTATTGTGTATTCTGCTCCTCCGTTTATGGTCATGCTGAATGGATAACTGTTCCATGCGGTCTGGTTGGGATCAGAGTCATAAAAGATCGAGTTGCTGTAAATAGATACTGACTGGTCGCCATTGTAGAAAATGAATCCGATGTAGAGTATGTTGGTAGCTTTATCGAACGGAAGGGAATATGTCAGCTGTCTGGCGAATTCGTACTGGGTACTGTCGGAAAGATCTGCGTTTGTAGATATCAGGACGTACTTTGCCTCGGGGCCGTCCATGGTAATGGATACATTCTGTTTTATAGTGGTTTGTTCTCCGCCGTTTATCTGGATTGTGTAGTCCCCTTCACCGTCTTTATTTCCGTCTTTTGTATCATATCCCTGGTAATTTTCAGCTCCGGAGTCTGTAGGATTATCGCGCTCTATGGGTTCAAGATCGTTAAGACCCCTTCGGCAGGATATAAAAATAAACAGAGTCATCAAAAAAAAAGTGATTTTTTTCTTCATTTTATTACCTCTATAATACAAATCCACTGTTTTTATCTTCCTAAAAATACCTGACAGCCCTTACATGATAATAATCATACTTGATCATAGTGCTAAAGGTGCCTGATCAATCGCTGTATTTCTTAACAAACTCTAATACTGAATACAAATTCATAAAACTTTACCGGAATTAAAATTCTCACCCTTCATACCCGGCTGTTTTAAAAGATATCAGGAAAAATGTTATAATTAGTTAATGATTTCCTTTTTAGACAATATGGCAGCGCAGGCCTTTTACTTGAATTTTATATTGGCAGCAGCAGCTTTGTTATTTCTTTTTCTACTCCGCGTTAGTATAGCTTTGGGCCATCGGCCTTTACATCATTTACTGGCATGGTTTCATCTGCTGCTTTGGTTAACTATGCTGCTGCTGTTTTTTCTGGTGTATTATTTTGATTATGCTTTGCCGCGTTATGCGGGTGAGTTCAAGATATACTATCTGCTGATGGTGGTTCTGTTTCTGGCATCTGGCGGAATAAATATACTTTTACTGCTGCCGGTATGGTATACTGCCAGCCGGTCCCGTTTCCCGGCGCATAAAATACTGGCCCGTATTTACTGGTATGCAGCTGTTATTTTTTATTTGACTTACATACAGCTTTTTTTGCTGGATTTTAAAATATGAAAAATAAACGTACAATATTTATCGGTGATGTACAGGGCTGTTATGATGAGCTGGTATTACTGCTGGCTGAACTTAACCCTGAAAAAGAGGACCGTGTTATTTTTCTCGGAGATCTTATTAACCGCGGCCCGCAACCGGTAAAAGTTCTCAGACTGGTCTATCATAATTATGAAAGTCTGATGGGTAATCAGGAAATAAACTATTTAAAGCATTATCAGGATGTAAAAAAATATAATGAAATATATCAAAAAATCGGGGAAAAGATACATAAATGGATATCCAGGCTGCCGTTCTATATAGAAGAAGACAATTTTATCGCTGTGCATGCCGGGCTGGAACCTGGTAAAACAGCTGCCCAAAGCCGTCCCCGCGTTTTATACTCGATCCGTACCTGGGACGGAAAGGGTAGGGATCTGCAGAACCCTGCTAATCCGCCCTGGTATGAATTTTATCAGGGTTCCAAACCGGTTATTTACGGTCACTGGGCAGCTGCCGGTCTTAATTTTATGGCCGGGGTTAAGGGCCTGGACAGTGGTTGTGTTTATGGAGGCAAACTGACCGCCTATATTCTGGAAACGGACAGGATAGTACAGGTTCCGGCGCGCAGGGTATATTATGATCCCTTTCGTAATTAATCTTTAAATATTGACAAATAAAACAGAAAAGAGTATATTAAATAAAGGGTATTTTTATGTTTAGAAAATTTACAATATTTATTTTAGTTATATTTACAATCTCTTTTTACAGCTGTAAAAATGATGATCAGGACAACCCCTCTTCCCCGGCTGCATCCTCCTCCTCCGGCAGTGAGAGCAGTGTATCATCTGAGAGCAGTTCTCTAACAAGCAGTTTTATTTCATCCAGTGCCGCCTCATCATCCTGGAGCAATGTAAACCAAAACGGGGGCATGCTGGTTACTGCTGCTGCGGTCACTGACGGTACTTACACTAATAATGCTATGAGTATGACTATAAGCGGCAGCACCATAAGCCTGGATGCCGGCTCTAACTTTTCTTTTACCAATGCTGCTTACACTTATAATACCCCGGCCTTTACAGCTGATATTCTGCATCAAAGTAATATTTTTACCAATATCTCCAATCAGGATACCAAAATTGCCATGAGTCTTTCTTTAAGTAATACTCCTTTATTTTCTTATGACAGTGGCAACCGTGTATCAGGCAGTATTGCCGGCGCTTATAAAAAGACCGGCGGCCCTTCCTGTGACGGTGTACCCGGTACTTACTCCAATTATATTAATTACTATATCTCTATGGAAATATTTATTACCAACACGTTTACCGGCGGCTGGATACCGCTGTCCAATGCTGCTTTTGCCGCGCCCGAGATACACGTGCTTGATATAAATTTACCTGATACATATACAGAGGTTATAACTACCAGCGATTTTGAAACCGGTGCTATGACTGCTGAGACTAACAGCGGTAGCTGGCTGCTTACCAATATAGCCGGTAATGATTATATGATTTTCCGGCAGCAGGTGCCTTCTGTAACCAGTTATACCAACCGCCTTTGCTGGGTTGATATTAACGGTACAGACTATGTATTTGATTATGGCGGTTCCCTTATCCGGCAGTAATCTTAAGATATAGCCGTAAAATAAATGCAAGTTTCAGCTTTTTGATTTTTTTATAATTACAATTTTTTTAAACCTTTTTTATTAAATTTAGCAGAGATTGCAATATCTTTTGAATAATACTAAACTAATAACAAATGTCACTAACTGTTGCAAAGTATTTTACTAAAGAGCATATACTGGCGCACAGTTTGGCCGCGTCACCGGTATTAACCGAGCAGGCAGTCCACTGCCTGCAGCTGGTAGCTGAGTTAAATGCTGCCGGCTTGCCCTTCCGCTTCAAAGGCGGTAACTCACTTTTAATTTTACTGGCTGAACCGCGCCGTTTTTCTATTGATGTAGATATAGCTACCGGTGTCAGCAAAGCAGAAATGAAAGCTGCGGTAGACGCAGTTATTGCTAAAAGTGATATCTTTTTAAAATATGAAATTCGCGAACACAAAACCAAACCCTGGCTGCCGATGATCAGTTTTTATATCTATTATACATCACATTTTACCCGGAAAGGGGAAAACTGTATAATGCTCGATGCAGTTTTAAAAAAGAGCCCCTATCCCGGACAGCGCATGGCCGTGGCCTGCGGTGAATTATATAATTCGGACCGGACAACAGAGGTGCCGGCTGTTGCCGGACTGCTTGCTGACAAGTTACTGACCCTGGGTCCTATGACTCTGGGTATTCCCCTGGGCAAAAACAAGGAGGGGCAGCGGCTGAAACATGTCAATGATGTCTCCCTCTTATTGACGCAAAAGCCGGATCTGGATAGCATCCGTACCAGTATACGGGCTTGTCTGGAACAGGAGAATGAACTGCAGCGTAAACCGCGTAGTTTGACTGAAGTTTATCAGGATACACTGCATACCTGTGCCTTGACGCTGGATAATATTAATTTTCCTGATATTAAAAATGAAACTACTGTACTGGATGAGCTGGCGCGCGGGGTGGATCCCTTTGCTGCTCATTTATTCAGTCATGATTATTCCTGGTCCAAACTGCAGCTAGATCTGGCCCGGACAGCTTTCTGTTTTACAGCAGTTGTCTATTCCGGGATACACCCCCCGGCTTTTATACAGCAGCTGGAGTTACCGAAAGATCCGCTGGCAGCACTGAAAAGCAATAACAGCCGTATCCGGCAACTGGCAGCAATTAATCCTGAAGCGGCATATTACTGGGATTGTACTGCTGTGTTAACTAAAGATACTTTTTAACTTATAACCACATTTTAACTCCTAGTATCTTGTGTATATTAGATATTTATTGTAATATAACCTGCTAATTTTCAGGAGTAAATATATGAAAGAAAAAGTTGAGGCAGCTCTTAAAGAGATACAGCCCTTATTGGCAGCTGACGGTGGCGGGGTGGAACTGGTTGAGGTTACTGCTGAGGGTGTTGTTAAAGTTAAACTGACCGGCGCCTGCGGCGGCTGTCCGCATGCGCAGATGACTTTAAAACAGGGTATTGAACGAAAAGTAAAAGAGGCGGTACCGGAGGTAAAAGCAGTCGAGGCTGTTTGATTCTCAGTTTAAATTTATCTCTGCTTTCCGTTTACTGGAAAAACCGTGGTTAAACTCTTCAAAGGTATGACGCGCGCAAATGTAAAGCGGTTTATCAAAACAGCCGCTTTCATGAAGTTCTTTTATATGTGCGAGCGCCTGGTCATGTCTGTTTAACTGGCCGTAATGTTTAGGCGAACGCATAGCATCATAGATATCTGCAATAGCCAGTATCTTGGACTGTATATGGGGCTTGATTTTCAAAGCGGGGTAGTGTTTTTGTTCATTTAGATAGTGATGCCCCAGTATATAAGCCAGTATATGCGGTACAGTCATTTTTGCCTGCTGTAATTTCTTAACTGATAATATGGGATGTTTCTGCATTAATTTCATTTCCGATTCAGATAACTTGCCCGGCTTGTTTAATATTTTATTGGGCAGACACAGCTTGCCGATATCCGAGTTTAAAGAGGCAATAGTCATGTGCTTGCGGCTTTGTCTGTCAAAATTGATCATAAGGGAAGGGTGTTTTTTAGTGAAGTCAATGGTGTTATAAGAATGCATTATATCATGCAGCCGCTCGATCAGCTGTTCCTTAATTTCCGAAGTATATTTTACCTGGATCAACTCTTTTTGCCGGTCAATATAAGCGAGCATTTGCCTGGAAAAATATACGCTTTTACTGCTTTGAGGATGCTTTTCCGTTCGTACAGGTATCCATTTCCCCAGGTTCTGTTTCTGATAAAAATCTTCTTTTAAAAACTGCAGTTTTTTTACAATAGCCAGTGTATAAAAGGCAGTAGAACAGGCATGAGCAAAAGTAACGTAATTGTCTTTGTTTTTTAAAATGTTGATCATATCAAAATAATCAGCTGCATAGCCGTTGTTTTCCAGCATGTTGTCATAAACCTCGGCTACATGGTTGGACAGAGCCTGGTTGTTTTTCGTAGTTACCTTGATTACATTTCCTATCATCTGTTTTTGATAAATATTTTTTATATGGTAAATATTTTTATTTAAGATTTTTTTGACCTTTTCAACCGGTTTAAAGGGAAGACTGTCAAGTTTTTTTTCCATGGTTTCCGGTTTTTCTTCCTGGTAATTTTCGTTCTGGGCTGAGGTCAGATTTTTCTGATCCGGGAGGTTAAAACTGTTTTGAGCCGCTTCAATCTCAACAAAAGCTTTATTAAGCTTGCCGGCTGATACTTTTTGTCCTTTATGGGCCAGGATGGTTCCCTGGGCATTGAAAATATTTACCGGCAGCGGTTTGCCCTGATACTGTTCCGGATTAAACTTTTGGGAGAAAAATACTTTAGTTTTCATAAAAACCCCTTAAACGTTTACATAAAAATACCATTAATTGTATAAAATGTCAACATATTTTGTAAAAAAAAACAATTTTTTTACAAAATATGTTTAAAAAACATTGCTGGTTATTTTAGTAGATGAAAAACCGTTTTTATGCAAAAGGATTTTCAGTTTTATAGGGCAATGATGCGGGCTGGTTATAATATATATTTTCTACTCCTAACATTTGCAACGCACTGAAAAGCGTTTTGCCGGCATGGGCAAAAGCAATTCCGGCATGGTGGGGAAAACGCTGGGCCAGCAGTATATGCCGGTAAAAACGGTCCATGTCCTTAACTGCAAAAGTGCCGATAGAGCCGAAAGATTTACAATCCATATCCAGTATTTCGCCCTGGGCCAGGTATGATTTAAGTACAGTATCTGCAGTAGACTGCAGGCGGAAAAGCGTAACAGCTCCCGGCCGCATGTTTCCTTCCAGAGTTCCTCTGGTAATATCAGGTTTTTTACCCGGTTCCATTAAACGGTGCATGATCACCTGGTGATTTATTTTGCCGGATACCAGACATTCAGAGCAGGTATTACCGCAGTGAAAGCCCATAAAAAGTTCTTCCTTTTTATAATTACCAATTACTTTTTTATTAGCTGCATAAAGGTCTGCCGGGACAGTATTGTTAATGTCCAGTAAAGTTGCCGGTTTTTCCGTAGCACAGGTAGCCATGTATTCACTTAGGGCGCCGTAAATATCAGTTTCACATGCCACCGGAATGCCGCGGCAGGCCAGGCGTGAATTAACGAAACAGGGTACAAAACCAAAGTAGCTTTCAAAAGCAGGCCAGCATTTATTGGCAAAAGCAGCGTAACTGGCAGCGCCCAGGTTTTCGTGATAAAACTTTACTAAAGCTGCCTCATAACGGGCCAGCTTATCCAGAAGGTCAGGGTAGGTATTGCCTGAACCCAGCTCATCTGCCATCTCTTTTTTTATACGCGGTATCTCCGGGTCATTAGCAGCGTTCATATACAGATCATAAAGATCCAATTCACTGTTTTCCATTATTTCCACTCCCATGTCATAGAGAGCTTTGATGGGCGCGTTGCAGGCCAGAAAATCCTGGGGACGAGGGCCAAAAGAAAATATTTTTAAATTTTTTACGCCAAGCCAGGTACGCGCTGCCGGAATAAAATCCTTAATCATATTTTTGATCTCTGCAGCAGAGCCTACCGGATACTCGGGCATATATACCGCCTGTTTACGCAGATCAAGGTTGTAGGACATATTCAGCATGCCGCAATAAGCATCGCCTCTGCCGTTGATCAGATCAGTGCCGCTTTCTTCACCCGCAGCGCAAAACATGACCGGTCCCTTAAAACGCTGCGCCAGCATGCTGGTTGGGGTTTCCGGACCAAAATTGCCCAGGTATATAACCAGCGTGTTTATATCCTTTTGTTCTATTTCCTGCAGGGCTTTAAGAGTGTCCTGCTCGTTTTCAATAATTGTTTCCAGACCTGCAGCCTTTATTTTATCCTTTTCAAGTTCCTGCATTAATTTTTGATGACGGCTACGGGATAACTCTATAGGAAAGCAGTCACGGCTGACAGCTATGACTCCCAGTTTAATTTCCGGTATATTTTTCATTTTTTTCTCCTTTAAATTTAAACTTTATTTTGTCCATAATAAGCATTATTACCATGTTTACGCTGGTAATGCTTGTTTATAAGGGTCTTTTTTAAAGAGGGTGTGTCAGGATTTATCTCTAAAGTAAACAGAGCCTGCCGGGCCAGTTCTTCGAGAACCACACTGTTATACACAGCTTTGGCAGCACTGCTTCCCCAGGTAAACGGGCCGTGACATGCTACCAAAACCATGGGAATATCCTGCGGCGAAAGTTGTTCAAACACTGCAGTTATCTGTTTTCCGGTTTCCTCTTCATAATCTTTTTGAATTTGATCGTCACTCATTACTGCTGTTACGGGTATATCTGCGGCAAGGTGATCAGCATGGGTGGTACCCATTACAGGGATGCTCCTTTGCGCCTGGGCCCAGGCTACAGCATAGGTGGAATGAGTGTGGGCAATACCGCCCAGATCGGGAAAACTGCGGTACAAAAGGGCATGGGTTTTCGTATCAGAGGAGGGGCGCAGATTACCCTCAATAATCCGGTTGTTCAGATCCACTACGACCATATCTGACGGTTTTAATTGCCGGTAAGGTACGCCGCTGGGTTTGATGGCAAATACTTTTTTTTGCGAATCAAACGCGCTGACATTTCCAAAAGTATATATGGCCAGGCCATGGGCCGGGATCTCCATGTTGGCTGTGTATGCTTCTTTTTTTAATTGTTTATAAGTTGCCATACGGCTCCTTTAGTTATTTTTTAAGAGAGAATTTTCAATGAATTCTCCCAGCTCGCTATAGCGGGAATACAGTTTTTCATACTGCGCTGCCCGGTCAGGATCAGGATGGTATTCCTTTACAAAACCGCTGCCCATTTTTTGTTGAGCTTGTTCTACTGAACTGTAAATACCGGCGGCAGTTGCTCCCAGCATGGCTGCTCCCAGAGCGCAGGCCTGATCACTGGCAGCTACCTTTATGCTCATGTTCATTACATCAGCCGTTACCTGCATTACATAATCTGATTTTTTAGCAATACCGCCCAGAGCAATAACTTCTTTGATAGGAATACCTTCCTCTTTAAAACGGTCGCTTATTTTGCGGGCGCCAAAAGCAGTGGCTTCAACCAGAGCTTTAAAGATGCGGGGGGCATCACTGCCCAGATTCAGATTGCTGATAGCACCTTTTAAAAGCTGGTTGGCAAAGGGAGTGCGTCTGCCGTTCATCCAGTCCAGGGCTGTAACTGCATTTTCAGCAACCGGAAGTTCAGCCGCTTTTTCACTCAGCAGCGGTATGATTTTGTCTGCGGTTTCCTCCAGGAGTTTATCCATGGTTTTTTTGTCTGTAATTTTACTAACGCGCGTTATATTTTGCAGGGGCCATAAAAGCAAATTTTTAAACCAGGCATAGATATCACCAAAAGCGGATTGCCCGGCTTCCATTCCCAGCATGCCGGGAATGATTGAACCGTCTACCTGGCCGCAGATACCTTTTACAAGTTTACCCTCTGTATCCGCAAGGGGAGCTACCAGCATGTCGCATGTAGAGGTTCCCATAACCTTACTCAGACTATAAGCTTTTATCTGGGAGCCAACCGCACCGGCATGCGCGTCAAATACGCCTACGTTTACAGCTACATCTTCATTTAATCCCAGTTTTTGCGCCCATTCCGCGGTCAGGGTACCGACTTTGGTGTCGCCGGTATAGGTATCTTTAAACAATCTGTCCCGCAGTCCGGCCAGCAGAGGATCTAGTTTGGTTAGAAACTCTTCAGCCGGAAGACCGCCCCAGTCCGGATGCCACATAGCTTTGTGCCCGGCTGCACACCGGCTGCGTATAAGCTGTTGCGGTGCTGTATTACCGGTCAATACTGCCGGCAGCCAGTCACATTGCTCTACCCAGGAAAAGGCTGCTTTTTGCATTTTTTTATCTGTGCGCAGTACGTGCAGTATTTTAGCCCAGAACCATTCAGAGGAGTAGATACCGCCTTCATATTTGGTATAGTCTTCACCACCCCAGTTTTTAGCCAGTTTATTAATCTCTCCGGCTTCTCCAACTGCTGTATGGTCTTTCCATAGTACAAACATAGCATCAGGGTTTTCCCTGAACTCCTCAGTCAGGGCCAGAGGTATGCCTTCTTTATTGACAGCGCAAATAGTTGAACCGGTTGTATCAATAGCCAGCCCTTTAATATTGTCAGCTATCCCGGGGCCTGCTGCTTTAACCGCAGCAGATACTGCTTTTTCCAGCCCTTCCAGATAATCGAGCGGATGTTGCCGGAACATGTTTTGGGCAGGGTCACAGTATTTTCCCTCCTGCCAGCGGGTGTAGTTGTGCACAGCGCTGTGCATCTCTGTGCCGTTACGGGCATCCACTATAATAGCTCTCACCGAATCAGTGCCGTAGTCAATTCCTATTATATATCTTTCAGCAGGCATAAGCTCTCCTTTCGTTATTTTTATAAAACAGATAATTTTCTTTGGTAATAATATCAATAGGCAGCAGATTGGCAGCAGCTGTTTTTTCAGAAAATAAACAACTGCGGTAGAGTATACGAATACTTTCGTAACCCTGTCTGAACGGCTGCTGACTTATTAAAAAATCAATGGTATTGTTTTTTAAATAGGGAATATTTTTGGGGAGAAGATCATAAGCAATAAGATGGATATGGTGCAGGCCTTTTTTTTCCAGAAAAACTGCTGTCTGAAACACAACAGAGTTGGGTATAAATATGCCGTTACTTTGAACAGGAGAATCTGTTTTTTTAAAAAATGATTCAATTTGCTCCCGGTCTTCCAGATTGGTAATCGTATGCAGGCAGTAGTTCAGTTCTGCAAAATAGTTAAGATGATCACAAAAACCTCTTATGCGGTTTTTAATATGTATGTCATCAAGCGGCGGCGATAAAATATCCACCCGGCCTTTATTAAAACATAACATAGCCATTAGTCTTGCTGCCAGGGTACCGCTGGTATAGGCATCCTGTCCGCTGAAGCATACTCTCGGCGCGGACGGAATATCAGCGTCAAAAAAAGCCAGTTTGATACACGGCGCCAGCTTTTGGGCAAAAGCAGCAGCCAGGTCGGTTATTACAGGCGCCATCAAGACAGCACTGTTTTTATCCTGTAATACGGCCGCGGCTGTTTTTTCAAAAGAGCTGCGGGAGTATTTATTGA
>Ga0102934_1001994_pt1 | contig 14283 bp, 14 predicted proteins | sample SalPonR2_A_D1_MG_FD_78175 | JGI IMG/M metagenome (GOLD analysis project Ga0102934, IMG submission 78175) | Salt pond soil microbial communities from South San Francisco under conditions of wetland restoration - Salt Pond MetaG R2_A_D1_MG | ecosystem: Environmental > Aquatic > Marine > Intertidal... | reverse complement strand
TGGATGCTTTTAGAAACTTTTGGTGTTTCGTCAATAGTTTTATAGTTTTAAAATATTTATTATTTTTTAAAAATTAGTCTTGACAAAAGTCCAATTTATTGCTATATTAAGAATAGTTTAATAAAGTAAATTTAAAATTAAATATTAAAAGGAGGATATTGTGAATTTATTAATGATTCCCTCAGAAGAAGTTAAAAGACACAATAAATTATCTGCTAATACTATAAAAAGACTAAATGCGGGCTTAGATCTTTGGTGGTCAGGCGGATTTGATAAAATTGTTTTAACTGGTGGAATTTATAATTCTTCTGATGTTCAATCTCGACCTGCCTCTGTGTTAATGAGGATTTACTTAATGGCTAATGGTGTTGATAAAAACAAAATTCTTGTTGAACGTAAATCGCTTGATACATTTGAAAATGTAAAAAATGTATTAGAAAAGTTAGAATATCTTGATATTGATCAGCTTAACATAACTGTAGTTACTCAATGGCAACATGCAATAAGGTTTTGGATCTGCTTTAGAAGTTATGGAATAAAAGTTGCTCTTTTTCCTTTGAAATACTCAGTTTCTTTATTCACTAGTTTAAAAGAATATTTTTTTATCCTTTATCATGTTTATGACAAAAAGGGTAGAAAATTTTTAGCTCGCTTGAATAGGAAGTTTAGAACACAATAAACTTAAAGCCCTGGGAAGAACCAGGGCTTTTTCTTTTGACAATGTGTTTAAATAGCTTAAAATAAAAGCATAAAATTTAATTTATTTTTATGAATTTAATATTAAGTTTACAAATAGCTTTAGGAATAAATATTTTATTTTTTGTTCCTGCTTTTATTTTTAAAACAGATAAACTAACTGATTTTAGTTATGGTTTAACCTTTTTTATAATAGCTTTGTTTGGCCTTTTAAACTCAGCAAAAAATTTAGTACACTTTATCTTATTTTTTATGATATTTTTTTGGAGTTTAAGATTGGTTTCTTATTTATTAATCAGGATTTTAAAAACTGGCAAAGATAAAAGATTTGATCAAATTAGACATAATTTTTTTAAATTTTTAGGTTTTTGGTTATTACAAGGAATAAGTGTTTGGGTTATAATAATTCCTAGCGTTTTATTGTTTAATGTTAAAGCTCTTGCAATAACTCCAATATCTATTTTAGGTGTTTTAATTTGGGGCTTAGGTTTAACAGTTGAGACAATAGCTGATTATCAAAAATTTAATTTTATTCATAGTAAAGAAAATAAAGGAAAATGGATAAAAGCTGGACTTTGGAAATATTCTCAGCATCCTAATTATTTTGGAGAAATTCTAAATTGGCTTGGGATATATATTTTTACTATAAGCTATTTAAGTATAGGGAATATTTTATTATCTTTTATTAGCCCTATTTTTATTACAATTTTACTTGTTTTTGTAACAGGTATTCCTAAAGCTGATCAAGCTAGTTTTAAAAGATGGGGTAAAAACCCTAATTATATAGAATATAAAAATAAGACTAATAAATTAATTCTTTGGCCTTTTTAAAAATTTACCTTAATAAAAGGTAAAATTTAATATAAAGTTTTCCACAATTATTTTAGCACTCACCCTTGACGAGTGCTAATTACTTTTTTATAATTAAAACATGACAAAAAGACAAGAAAAAATATTAAAATTAATTATTAAAAGCTATATTAACACAGCCGAACCTGTGGGGTCTAGCTTTTTAAAGAAAAAGTGTAAATTAGATATAAGTAGTGCTACTATTCGCAATGAAATGGCAGATTTGGCTGATGAAGGATTTTTGTCAAAGCCTCATGTTTCAGCTGGTAGGGTACCAACGCTTAAGGCTTTTAAGTATTATATTAATAATTTATTACAACCTAAAGATCTTAAAAAAAGTGAAAAAAAACGTTTTAAAAAATTAGCTAAAAATCACAAAGGAGAGGTCCAGGTAAAGGAAATATTAAAACAAGTAGTTGAAATTTCTCAGGAGTTAGGTATTTTAGTTTTTAATAAGCATAGCTTTTTTTATACTGGTTTTTCATATTTATTTGATCAACCAGAGTTTGAACAACATAAATCCGTTGCTACTATATCTCAAGTAGTAGACAGTATGGACAATATTATGGGAGAGTTATCTAATTATATTGATAGTGAAACTAAAATTCTTTTAGGAAAAGACAATCCTTTTAGTGAGTTTTGTGGAGCTGTTTTTACTAGTTTTAAGACCTCTGATAGTCCTCACAAAAAGATTATAGGGTTAATAGGACCAACAAGAATGAATTATGGTAAAAACCTTGCTTTACTTAATTATTCTAAAAAAGTATTAACTAAATAATAATTTTAAAATATGGCTAAATCTCAAACTAATAACCAAGATAGTAATAAATCTCAGAAAAAAGAAAAACAAGAGAAAAAAGAAAAACAAAAACAAAACAAAGAAAATAAAAATATTTCTGATTTAAAAGAAAAAATTGATGAGTTAGAAGAATTAACTAAAAAGTATTTAAATGGCTGGAAAAGAGCCCGAGCTGATTATCAAAATCGAGAAAAAGAAATAAGAAAAGAAAAAAAAGAATGGATGAAGTTTAGTAATTCCCAGCTTATAAAAGAACTTTTATATATATTAGATAGTTTTAATCACTCTTTAGATCAGGTTCCTGATGATCTGGCTGATAATGATTGGGTAAAAGGCATAGTTCAGATTTCAAGTCAATTTGAGCAATTTTTAAAGGGCCAGGGAGTAGAAAAAATTAAAACTATAGGTCAAGAATTTGATCCTAATCTTCATGAAGCGGTTGATTCCAGTAATGAGGAATTAAGTAAAAGCAATAAAATAAAAAAGGAAGTTCAAGCAGGCTATACCATGCATGATAAAGTTTTAAGACCAGCTAAAGTAATAATAGAATAAAATTTTAATATATAAATTTAAAAGGTCAATTTAATATTAACCCATTAACTAAAAAAAATATGGCTATTGTACCATTTCGCAATAATTGGCTTTTTGATCCTTGGGAGGAAATGGAAAAATTCTTTGATAATTGGCCGGAAGCAAAATCTGGTAAGTTTGCCCCAGCTGTTGATGTTTACAAGGATAAAGGGAATGTAGTTGTTGAATCATCACTTAGCGGGGTTGACCCTAAAGATGTTGATGTTAGCTTGGAAAAAAATGTTTTAACTATTAAAGGAAAAACTGAAAGAAAGTCAGAAGTGGATGAAAAAAATTATTATAGAAAAGAAATTCGTACGGGTAGATTTTACAGAAATATTAATTTACCAGCTAAAGTAGATAAGGATAAGATAAGGGCTGAATATAAAGATGGCACTCTTAAAATTAGTGCCCCTATTAAATCAGAACCTAAAAAAGAAAAAAAGGTTAAAATTGATGTGAAGTAGTTAGTTGATTGATTAATGAGCTCTGATAAATTTTTTATCAGGGCTAACCATCAGTTAATTAATTTAATTCAAAAAATTATGTCTAAAACAATTGGTATTGATTTAGGTACTTCTAATTCTGCTGCTTCATATATAGAAGGTGGCAAACCCAAAATGATTCCTTCTAAAGAAGGGACTACTATAGTAGGAGGTAAAGCTTTTCCTTCTTATGTTGCTTTTGACAAGGAAGGCGAACTTTTAGTAGGGGAGCCTGCTAGAAGACAATCAAGAGCTAACCCTGAAAAGACTATTTTTGCAGCTAAAAGAAAAATGGGTACAGATCATAAATATAAAATTGAGGACAAAGAATATACTCCTCAACAAATTTCTGCCTTTATTTTGCAAAAAATTAAAAAAGATGCTGAAGATTATTTAGGAGAAGAAGTAAATGAGGCAGTGATTACTGTACCGGCTTATTTTGATGATTCTCAAAGACAGGCTACTAAAGATGCTGGTAAAATTGCTGGTCTTGATGTGCTTCGTTTAGTTAATGAGCCTACGGCTGCATCTTTTGCTTATGGCTTAGATAAAGTAAAAGAAAAAGATCAAAAAGTAATAGTTTTTGATATGGGGGCTGGGACACTAGATGTTACTATCATGAATATTGCTAAAGTAGAAGTAGATGATGGTAAAAAAGAAAGTCAATTTGAAGTTCTTTCTACTTCAGGAGATACTAAGCTTGGTGGTAAAGATATGGATGATGCTTTAGTAAATTATATATTAAAAGAATTTAAGGATAAAGAGGGAATTGATGTAAGCTCTGATAAAATGGCAATGCAACGCTTAAGAACAGCAGCTGAAAAAGCTAAAATTGAACTTTCATCTGTTAAAGAAACTGATATTAATCTTCCTTTTATTACAGCTAATGATAAAGGACCAAAACATCTTAATATGAAAATTACAAGAAGTAAAATGGAAGAATTAGCTAGACCTATAGTTGAAAAATCTAGTGATTCTATTAAAACGGCTTTAAAAGATTCAGATTTAAAGAAATCTGACATTGATAGAATTATATTGGTTGGTGGTCCTACAAGAATGCCATTAGTAAAAAAGTTTATTCAAAATAATGTTGGTGAAAAAATTGAAAGAGGAATTGATCCAATGGAATGTGTTGCAATGGGGGCTGCAATTCAGGCTGGTATTTTATCTGGAGATGAAGACGTTCAAGATGTTTTACTTTTAGATGTTACTCCTTTAACATTAGGGATTGAAACCTTAGGAGGTATTACAACTCCTTTAATAGATAAAAATACCACTATTCCTACTTCTGAAAGTAAAGTCTTTTCTACTGCAGCAGATAATCAAAGTTCAGTAGAAATTAATGTTGTTCAAGGAGAAAGAAAAATGGCTAAAGATAATCGTAGCTTAGGTAGATTCATACTTGATGGCATCCCTCCTGCTCCTAGAGGTGTTCCTAAAATTGAAGTTAAATTTGAAATTGATGCTAATGGTATATTAGAAGTTACTGCTAAAGATAAAGGCACTGGTAAATCTCAAAATATTACTATTAAGGATTCTACTGCACTTTCAGATGAAGAAATTGAAAAAATGAAAAAAGAAGCAGAGGAATTTGCTGAAAAAGATAAGAAAAAAGAAGAGCTTATAAAAACTAGAAATGAGGCTGATAATCTTATTCATACTTCTAAAAAAGCAATAGAGGATGCTGGCGATAAAATTGATAAAAAGGATAAAAAAGAAATTGAAGAAAATATTAAAGCCTTGAAAAAAGTTAAAGATGAAAAGGATATTGAAAAGATTAAAAAAGCTATGGAGGATTTGTCTAAAGCAGTTCAAAAAGTAGGTAGTGCTATGTATAAAAATAAGGCTGATTCCAGTAAAGCTCAGCAAGCTGGACCTAAAAATCAAAATAAAGATAAAGATAAAGATAAAGATAAAGATAAAGATGACGATGATACAATAGAAGGAGAGTATGAAGAGGATAAAGGTAATAAAGATAATAAAAAGAAAAAAAACAATTAAATAATATATAAAACTTTTAGTTTTAAAAGCCTCAAAGTTTTTCTTTGGGGCTTTATTTTTTTTGACAAATGCCTTAAATTGTGCTACTTTAAAAACAATTAGTTCTTTTAAAAAGGAGGGACAATGAATCAAAAAAATATAAGGATTTCAATTTTAGGTTATCAAATTAATTTTCGTGATAAATTTCACAAAGAATGGTTTCTTACCTGTTTTCATTTTTTTATAATTGCTATTTTTTTAACAGGGTTAATAATTTTTATAAAAGCTATTAATATTTATAACCCTTCCTCGTTTATACAAAAACTTAGGTTTGATTTTATTTTAATGACACCCTTTGGTATTGGCACAATAGCTTACTTTGTTATATTTATTATGTCTTTTGTTAAAACTAGGGCTGGTAAAAAAGTAGCAGGTAATTATTCTCCTGATTGTATTTGGTTTAATGGGTTGGTATTTATTGTTTATTTGATATTGTTATTTTTAGTAAAACACCTAAATTGTAATTTGTTTTAAAAGGTAAGAATTAAAATCTTACCTTTTTTGTTTTTAGTTTTTTGTTATAATAAAAGTGTATGAAGGAAAAAGATATTAAAATTTTTGTTTTTTGCTTTTTAATGATTGCCGTTTCTTTTTTATTTTGGCAACATTTATCTTTACTATTAGAATCACCAACCTTTTTAAAGTTGGTTCTTTTAGCTTTCTTTACATTTTTATTTTTTTGTTTTTTGGTTGTTGTAATGCTTTTGGTAAAAAAAAGAAAATTTGTTTATTTAACAATTGCTTTAAGTAGTTTGTTATTTTTTATATTTTTTAAAATAAATTCTGAAAATTTTAGTTTTTTTATTATAGGAATAGTTTTATTTTTTGCTCTTTTAATTGTTGGTTATGAATATATTCAACATGAACGAAAACAAAGGATAAAAATTTCATATGTTAGGGTGTGGAAAAGAGGATTACCCTTTTTAATAATTGCTGTTTCTTTAATTATTTCTTTAACTTATTATTTTAATCCCTTATTAAAAATTGGTCAGGAAGAAATTAAAATACCTCAAGGTTTTTTTTCAACCACAATAGCTCCTTTTAAAATAATAACAGGACAAATTATTCCTTTTTATCAAAAAGGTATGACCGTTGATGAAATGATTGCTGCTACTCAGGGTCAACCTGATTCTAAGTTTAATTCTAATTTATCACCTCAATTAATCAATCAAATTAAAGAAAAAATTGGAAATGATAAAAATTTGAACAATCTAAGCCTAGAAGATATAATGCAGATGCCAGAAGTTAAAAGTTTAATAAATAACAGGGTAAATAATTTTGACAAGGATTTAATTAAACAAAAAAGAAAAGAATTAGAAAAATCATTTAATATTAAGCTAAAAGGAAGTGAAACAATAGATGAGTTGATAGGAAAAATTATTAATAATAAATTATCTGATTTTATAGGGCCATATTCAAAAGAAATATCAATAGGTATTGCTATAGCTTTGTTTTTTGTATTAGAATTTATTGGTAAAATTTTATCAATTTTAGTAATTATGTTATCCAGCATATTGATTAAGTTTTTAATTAAGTTAAATTTAATTAACATAGAGAAAAAGCAAGTTTTACAAAAAACTTTAAAATTATAAAAAATATTTTAAAATAGCTAAATTTAGAGCTATTTTTATTTGTTGTCAAAATATGAATTTTGTGTTAGTATAAAATCAAATAAATTAATAATAAATTATGGCAAAGAAAAACAAAAAATCAAACAAAAAGAAAAAATCTAGCAAAAAAAAGGCTGGCAAAAAGAGAAAAACCAGTAAAAAGAAGTCTAGTAAAAAGAAGTCTAGTAAAAAAAAGAAAAGAACTTCTAAGAAAAAAACTAGCAAAAAAAAGAAAAAAACTACTAAGAAAAAAACCAGTAAAAAGAAGAAAAAAAGAACTTCTAAGAAAAAATCTAAAAAAACAAAAAAGAAAAATCAAGATAGAATTGTAGCTACTGGTAAACGTAAATCTGCTATAGCTAGAGTTTGGCTTTTAACATCAGGCAAAGGAGAAATAGATGTTAATGGTAAAAAAGTAAAAGATTTTTTCCCAACCCTTGAAACACAAAAACAGGTTATTGCTCCTTTAAAGGTTCTAAAAAAGGAAAAGAGTTTTGATGTTGTTGTAAAGCTCAAAGGGGGTGGTTTTAGAGGCCAGGCAGAAGCTACCCAGCTTGGAATTGCTAGAGCTTTAGAAAAATTTAATTCTGATTGGAGAAAAAAATTAAAAGAAAATGGCTTTTTATCTCGTGACGCAAGAGTAAAAGAAAGAAAAAAACCAGGTTTGAAAAGAGCCAGAAGAGCACCTCAGTGGAGAAAGCGTTAAAAAGTATTTATTTCCTTTTAAAAACTTAAGATCACCTAATTTATGATTTCAGCTGCTAAAAATAGTTTTTATCTATTTATTGCTTATATTTATCAAAAAGGGGCTGCCCTTTTTTATTTTATTTTTTTGGCTCGTTATTTAGGAGCAGAAAATTTTGGTAAATATACTTTTGCTATTGCTTTTATGACATTTTTCTCTGTTTTTATGCAATTTGGCCTTTTAAGGGTGTTGTCTAGAGAAATAGCAAGAGATAAAAAAAAGCTTAAAGATTATTTTGGCAGTATTATTTTTTTCCACTTTGTGGCTGGAATTCTAGTATTGGGAATAGCTTATTTTATAATAAGTTTAACCTCTTATCCTCACTTAACTCGAGTTTTTGTTTATTTAGCAGGTTTAATGGTTTTTTTAGATACCTTGACTATGTCTATATACCGAGTTTTTAGAGGACACCTTAACTTAAAATATGAAGCTTTAGGTATTATTATTCATAAAACTGTTATGATACTTTTAGGGTTTTTATTTATGAAGCTTGGCATGGGAGTAATTTGGATGATTTTACCTTTAGTAGTTGCTAGCTTGGCTTATTTTATAAATGCAGTATATTTCTTAAAAAAGAAAATTGGAATTTGGCCTTTGCCAAAGCCTAATAAAAAGATTTTAAAAAAGATTTTAAAAATTGCTTTACCTTTTTTTCTAGCTGCTATATTTGGTAAAGTTTTTGCTACTACTGATAGCATGATACTTTCTTTTTTAGGAGGGGATAAATATGTGGGGTGGTATATGTCAGCTCAAAAAATTATTATAGCTTTCTTACTTTTAGTAGCCGGCTCTATAAATGGTGCTATTTATCCTACTTTTAGTTATTGGTTTGTTACATCTAGCGAAAAACTTAAAAAGATTTTTCATAAAGGCTTTTTTTATCTTTTATTTTTGGGAGTTCCTTTAGTCTTTGGGATCGTTATATTATCTAAACAAATTATTTCTTTAATTTATGGTCAGGGTTATATTGAAGCAAGACCGGCTATGATAATTTTAGCTTGTAGTTTGCCTTTTATGTTTTTAGATTATATTTTGGCTAGTTTTTTAAATGCTTGTGACAAACAAAAAACCAACACTACAATTCGTGGTATTGGTGCTTTCTTTTTTATATTATTAAATATATTTTTAGTACCAAGGTTTTTTCATATTGGAACTGCTGTATCTCTTCTTGTTAGCTTTGTATTTTTAGTCATTGTAGAAATATATTTTATAAAGAAAATTATTTCTATTAAAGCTAAGTTTCTTGTTGAGCAATTTTTCTTTATTTTAGTTGCAAGCTTAGGTATGGGTCTAGCGGTTTATTTAATAAGATCTAAAGTTCATCTTGCTTTTAGTGTTTTAACAGGAATTTTAGTTTATGGTAGTTTGTCTTATTTAATGGATCTTATAACAAAACAAGATATGACTTTTTTAAAAAAAGCTTTTAAATTTAAAAAGAAATAAACTTTATGGACATAGAGATTATAATGTACAATATGTCTTGCTTTTGTGAATGGCAAAAGGGAATTTCTAATAGAAATTATCAGGTTTTTAAAAAATTAGCCAATCATCCTAAAGTTAAAAGAATTATTGCAGTTGATTTTTTGCCTTTTACTGTAAAAAGAGCAGCCCGTAATTGGTTGGAAAATATAGCTTATTCTCCTATGATAGGGGAGACTGGTAAAATTGAGAAAAAATACAAGGGGTTAACTAGTCAAATGATAAAAATTTCAGGTTATAAGGCAGAGGTTTATGTTTTTTCTACTATTAATTCAATTATTTCTTATAAGCTGGTTTCTAAAACCCTTAATAAGTTTATAAATAAAATATATTATAAAGCACCTTTAAAAACTAAAAGGGTAATTTGGTCTTATTTTCCTATGACAGTAGATTACTTTGAAAATATAGATTCTGATTTAACTGTTTTTGATGCAGTAGATAATTGGATATATCATGAATCTTTTGGTAATTATCGCTATACTTTAAGAAAGAATTATAAAACAATTGCCAAAAAAAGTGATTTAATTTTTACAGTTTCTAAAGAATTGGTTGATTTTTTTCAAAAAATAGGAGCCAAAGATAATGTTAAATGGATTTCAAATGGGGTAGAATTGAAAAGGTTTAAAAATGCTAAGCCTTTGACCTCTAAAGAGTTACCTTTAAACATTAAGCATCCTATTGTGGGTTATATTGGAACTATTCAAGATAGATTTAGGGTTAATTTAGTAAAATATTTAGCTAAGAAAAATCCTGATAAATCTTTTTTAATAGTAGGGCCAGTTTGGGCCGGTGTTAATATTGAAAAAATTAAAATTCTGCCCAATGTTTACTTGATTGGTCGCGTGCCTTATAATAAGGCTTGTCGTTATATTAAGTCATTTGATGTTGGTATTATACCTCATAAAAATGATCGTTTTGTTAAATATACTAATTCTTTAAAAATTTTAGAATATTTAGCTTGTTCTAAGCCAGTCGTAACAACTCCTGGTTCAGGCGTAGAAAGGTTTTCTGAAATAGTGGAGATTAAAGAAAAAAAGCAGGAATTTAATAAGGCTTTGAATAAAATTTTAAAACCTGATTATATGAATAAACAAATCTATCAAGATGCTTTAGCTCAGCATAATTGGAAATATAAAGCTGATAAAATGCTTGATGTGATTTTTAAAAAACTTAGTTAATAATTTAATAATTATTTTAATATGAATAAGTCAGAAATTAAAAAAAATAATATAAAGCTCTCTATTATTATAGTCAATTGGAACGTCTTGCCCTTGTTGAAACGTTGTATTTTTTCAATTTGCAAAAATATTAAGGATATAAATTATGAAATCATTGTGGTAGATAATGATTCTAAAGATGGTAGTAAAACTTATTTAAAGGGTTTAGAGGAAAAAAGAGACAATGTGGAAATTATTTTAAATAATAAAAATCTTGGTTTTGCTACTGCTAATAATAAAGGTCTTAAAATAGCCAAAGGTAAATTTATATTATTTTTAAATCCTGATACAGAAATTACTAGCAATACTATTGAAAAATTAATGCAGGAATTAGAAAATAATAATGATATAGGTATTATAGCTCCAAAAATTTTAGGAGTTGATGGCAAGCATCAGCCTTCAGTAAGGGCTTTTCCAAGTATTTTATCTCAAATTTTAATTTTTTTAAAATTACACCATATTTTTCCCAATACCCCTGTTTTAAAAAAATATTTTCAACATAATTTTGACTATAAAAAGCAACAAGAAGCTGAGCAAGTAATGGGGGCGGCTATGTTAGCTAGAAAACAAGCTTTAGATAAAGTAGGTTATTGGGATGAAAATTTCTTTTTATGGTTTGAGGAGGTAGATCTTTGTAAAAGAATTAAACAAGCAGGCTGGGAAATTGTTTATACCCCCAAAGCTCAAATTTTACATCATGGTGGAGAAAGTTTTGCTCAAATGATGGGTTTAAAAAAACAAAATATATATAATAAAAGTGCAATTTATTATTTTAAAAAGCATTCTAGCTTTGAAAAATATTGGCCCCTTTTAGTTTTGCATCCTTTTAGTCTTTGTATAAGTTTAATTGTTCAAATTTTAAATATTTCCGGTGGTTATGGATTTCCTAAAAAAGATTAACATAAATACTTCTTTTAAAGAAAAAGTAAAATATCTAGTTTATTTATTTTTAGGCTTTCAGTTATTGTCTATTATAGGAGACAATTTTGTTTTAGTCTCTCAATTTTTCTTTTTAGTTTTTATTGCATTAACAATTTGGTTAACCTGGAAAAAATTAGAATTTGGTCTTTTAATTTTAGTTTTTGAATTTTTAGCTGGTCATGGTGGTCATTTGTTTGAATTTATGGGGCTATCAATTAGATCGACTATTTTCATGGTGGTTTTAATTGTATGGTTTATTAAAAAGATTAAAACAAAAGATTTTAATTTTTCACGATTTTTTCAATCTCCTATTTTAATTACTTACCTTTTGTTTTTAATTTTAATTTTTGTTGGTTTTTTAAATGGAGTTATTTCTGGTAATGGTATTTTAGCCTTAAAGGATGTGATTAATTATTCGTTTTTTCTTTTAGTTTTACCGCTTTTAGATGTTGTTTCAAAAGGTAAATTTTTAAAGAATTTATTTTTAGTTATAATAGCTGGAATTATTGGAATAACAATTGAAACTTTTATAGTATTTTTACTTTTTGCTTTTAGTTTATCTCAGGTTCATGATGTATTTTATTGGTGGTGGCGAGATTTAGCTATTGGAAAAGCTACTTTTACAAAAGATAATTTTTTCCGTATTGTTTCTCCAGCTCATTTGTTTGTTTTGCCTGTTTTTATTACTTTTTTAAGTTTGATTATAGCAAAGTTTAAAAAAGGTTTTCAAAAAAAGTATTTAATTATTTTAGCTTTGTTGTTAAGTTTCTGTTTACTGCTAAATTTTTCCAGAGCTTATTTTCTAGGTGTTTTAATAGGACTTATAGTTTTAAAAGTAGGGACAAGATTTAAAAAATGGTTGCTTTTTTCAGTTATAGTTATTCTTTTAATGGTTGTCCAGTTTGGTGTTCTTTTTGGTATTGCTAGTGGAGGAGATGTTTTAGAAGGAGCTGGTTTTTTAAAAAATAGAATGGAAACCTTAACTAAGCCTCAAGATGAGTTAAGTTCTTTAACAAGACTTGTAATTTTACCAGACTTATTGTCTCAAATTTACGATGTCCCTATATTTGGACATGGGCTTGGTTCTAAGGTTGGTTACCCTGATCCTTTGTCAGGTGAATATAAACACACTTTTCATATTGATTGGGGCTATTTAGAGATTTGGTTAGAACTTGGATTTTTAGCTTTAATACTTTATTTTACTCTTTTGACAATGATATTTTGTAAAGCTTATAAAATAGCTAAAAGATCTGTTTCCTTATTTAAAAAAAGACTTTATTTTGGTATAGGAGCGGGTTTGGTAGCTTTATTTGTGGCTAGTTTAGCTGGGCCATTTTTATTTCATCCTTTGGGAATTTTATATATAGTTTTAAGTTTAATTTTTGTTGTTAATGCCTAAATTATCTATTCACATTGTAACATTTAATAGTCGGCAGTTTATAAAATATTGCCTTGATTCTTTATTTAAAAGTAATTTTAATGATTTTCAGGTTTTTATAATAGATAACAATTCTTGTGATGGAACTGTTGAGTTTATTAATAGAAAATATTTTGATAAGAAAAAAGAAAAAAAGCTTTATTTAATTAAAAATAAAGCTAATAAAGGTTTTTCTGGAGCTCATAATCAAGCCATTAATTTAACTGATTCTGAATATGTTTTAGTTTTAAATCCTGACACGATTATTGAACCCGACTTTTTGTCAAAAATGGTTAATTTTATGGATAAAAATAAAAAAACAGGAGCTGCTTGTGGTAAGCTTTTAAAAGCTAGATTTAAAAATATCGAATTAGAACAAATTAAAAAAACAAATATTTTAGACACTACCGGGATTAAAGCTTTAAGGTCTAATAGGTTTTTAGATAGGGGAGAAAGAGAAGAAGACAAGGGGCAGTTTAAAACTGGTTCTGTTTTTGGGGTTTCTGGAGCTTGTGCTTTTTATAAAAGAGATGCTTTAGAAAATGTTAAAATGAAAAATGGAGATAATTTTGAGTATTTTGATAATGATTTTTTTGCTTATAAAGAAGATATAGATATTTGTTGGAGAATGCGTCTTTTTGGTTGGGATATAAAATATTTTGCTGATGCTTTTAGTTATCATTTTAGAGCTGGGGCACCCAGCAAGGAAAGATTTAGCAAATCAGCTTTGATTCAAAGTTGGTCTTATAGAAATCATTTATGGATGCTTTTGAAAAATTCTTTGCCTTTATGTTGTATATCAAGAATATTTTATATTTTATGGTATGAACTTTGTAAAAAGTTTTATTTTTTAATAACTAGACCTATCACTTTTTTAAAAACTATTATATCCCTTTTAAAAGGTTTTAAAAAAATGTATAAAAAAAGGAGATATATTATGAAAAAAAAGAAAATAGATATTAATCAGATTTGTTCTTGGTTTAATAAATAAATAAATTTTAATTATGATTTCTATTATTATTGTAAGCTACAATCAAAAAAAACTTTTAAAACAATGTATTGATAATATTTTTAAATCTGATATTAAAAATAATTTTGAAATTATTATAGTAGATAATGATTCTAAAGATAATACTAGAAAATATTTACAAAGTATTAATGATAAAAGAGTTTCTGTTATTTTAAATAAAGATAATTTAGGTTATGCAAAAGCTAATAATCAAGGCATTAAAAGAGCTAGGGGTGAATATATTTTACTATTAAATCCAGATGTAATAATTTACCCTAACTCAGTTGAGGTTTTAGCTCAATTTTTAAAAACACATAAAAACGTAGCTATGGTAGGGCCGAGGCTTTTAAATGTTGATGGGAGTGTTCAAGGTTCATGTTGTAGATTTCCTAAACTTTATACTCCAATTGCAAGAAGAACCATTTTAGGGAGATTACCTATTTTAC
>Ga0102934_1001991_pt1 | contig 14295 bp, 17 predicted proteins | sample SalPonR2_A_D1_MG_FD_78175 | JGI IMG/M metagenome (GOLD analysis project Ga0102934, IMG submission 78175) | Salt pond soil microbial communities from South San Francisco under conditions of wetland restoration - Salt Pond MetaG R2_A_D1_MG | ecosystem: Environmental > Aquatic > Marine > Intertidal... | reverse complement strand
CTACGAAGCAGTGAGGGAGCAGCTCCTGTGTCAAGCAGAGCGGGTACAGGCGGGAGGCAGGGAAAGGGGGGAAAGTGGGAGGGAGGGAGGGAGGGAGGGAGAAAGAGGCAATGCATGCATCCGCGTCACAGGTGAAGTGACAATGAATCCACTTTCCGCCACCTGCTGTCCCTTCCTTCTCTGAGCCCTTCCGGCGTCTCCTTGATCTCGTCTCTCCCTCTTGGTTCCTTCTTTCCAACCCCAGGTCTGCGACTTGGAGAACTCCCTCCTTCAAGCCCGCCGCATCACCTGCGAGGTCGATCGCCGCTTCGCGTTCTTCGCCTCCTCCCTCCCTTCCCCTCTCCCTCCGGCCCTCCCTTCTCCCCACGGAATGCTCTCCTCCGGCGTCACCGACAACGGAAGCCGGGACGGGAAGGAAGGGGAGGATGAGGAAGTAGGAATGCACGGGCGAAAAGAGGAAATGCAAGAGAGCTTGGACCGGCTGGGTGGGCGGATTCGGCTGTTTGCGGCACAGGCGCTGGGAGATGCTTGGAGAGGCTACCAGGTAGGGAAAGAGGGAGAGATGATGAGGGGAGGGGAGGGTGACGGGGAACAAGAGGAAGGGAGGAAAAGACGGCACATTTCTTTTTCCGTTGGATCATAGTTGCGAGAAGTTTTGTAATGATTTCATGATGATTTTTCCCTTCATACGCAGCGGCGACGGCTTAGGCAGGCCTGGTGGTGCTGGTCCCTTTCGCTTGCTCCGAGAGAGGACTGTGGGAAGGAGGGAGGAAGAAAGGAAGCGGCGGGAGTAGTCAGAGAGGAGTGCGGGGTACTCGCAAGTTGATGGGAGATTTAGAGCTTTCAAGGGGAAGGGGTAGGTGTTTTAATTAGCGATAGAACGGTTAGCACTCAAGTGTACAGGGGCTGACGCATGGGGTTGTTGCCTTCGAAATGGTGGAAAGATACGAAATGAAAAGGGAAACAGGGACGAAAAAGCTCGCAGCGAGGGATAAACGGGTGTGAAGGAAAGGCTTTTAAAGGATTTCGAGGCTGTAGAAATGGTAAATGAAGCTTAGAGGGTAGCAAGAAGCACGAAAATGACGCGTTTTGTATTGCCGATTGCTCGATTTTTGGTCGAGTTTGACCCGAGCAGTTACATTTCTTTGAAGGTAGATACTTAACAGAGGAGAAACCCTCAAGTTATTGACAGGTAGAGCAGGGCTACCGACATCTGTCCTTCCCTTTCGATTCGTCAACAGAGTTCACTCACTTTACTCACTCACTCACTCACGCCCGCCAGACACGGCATGTCCCTATCTGCCTCCCTCTCCTCCCTATCCCCACTCCCCATCCTGACCCGCACATCAAACCCAATCTCGGGGAGTTTTGAGGATAGCTAGAAGCCTAGCCTCCTCGCTGCCTTCTTCAGGCGTGTGGTTGTACTTCCAGGCTGCCATAGGTGGGGCTGGGGAAAAGGGGAGGAAAGGCAAATAGGTAGCGAGGGGGAAAGGAGAAATCGGTCATAATACCGCGATACAACTTCACGCAAATGGAATGATGTGTTACTCTTCAAAAAGAGCGACTCAAGGCTGGGAGAGAGAAAGGAAATGGCCTACCTGAGACCATAACGCTCTCGAAGCGCCCCCCTGCCAGTCCGAATTTGACGCCCCTGTCGTAGAGCACTTCGATATGGAGTATATATATATATATATATATATATGTAAAGTATCTTGTCCGATGAAATTTCGAGATTGGCGGTAACATTCTACCACCTTATTCACGCTTGACCTATCCCACCAATCTTAATCCACGATACCTCCCTAACTTGTTTCCATCATCTCCCTTCTTCTCTTCTGCCTATTTCCCTCCTCTTCCCCTCTCTCTCCGATTTATCTCAGCCTACTCCTTTCCCTTCCCCCCTCTAACGCCCACCCTCCTCACGATTAAACTCCAAATATCGTCCTCGTCTCAACAGCATCCACTGCTTCTGTCGTTCGTCAAAAAGCTGGTCGCGACGCCTCCGCACCACTGAAAAAGCAATACAAAAGGAACAAGGAGGTTAAGAACAGGAAGGACGAAAAAGCTTTGAATGAGGAAAAGGGGGAAAGCCCTACAAAGGCAACTAACTCACGTGGCAGGTAGCTGGGCATGAAGCTCCGGGCGACCGCCTCTGTGAACATGCGCGCCCTTTCTACCCCTTCCTCCCCCGCTTCCTCCCCCCCGCCCTCAAGCGCTTCCAAGTCGTCGAAGAAAATGCCGCCCGTCCCTCGATGCTCCTGCCGGCCTGGGAGGAAAAAGTACGAATCGCACCATTTCTTGTACTTGGGAAAGAGGGCCTGAGGAAGGGAAGGAATAAGAAGAAGACAGAAGTGGGAGGGGGAGAGAGCATGAGAGTAAATCAAACAGATAAGCACCACGGTACCCGGATGTGTTCGTATAGGAAGCATCAAGCACCTTCTTTTCGTCGAAGGCGTCGCAGAGGCCGCGGTACAGTGCATGAAAGGCCACGATGTCCCCGTCGTGAAGGTAATAGGGCGTGAGGTCAGCCCCTCCCCCGAACCAGCCTTTGCCCTGGAACGAGAGAAAGGGAAGGAGGAATGGTCACAAGGCGATTAAGGCGAGAGGGAAGGAAACGACATTAAAAGCAGGATGAAAAGAGAGGGGGGGAAACGAAGGAGGGAACTTGGACAGGCTGAGGCAGAGGCTACGACTGTGCCCCTCCCTATCCACCTGGCACTCGAAGTAGCGGACGTCGCTCCTGAAGGTGGGGAGGTGGGGGTTGGCGGAGTGGAGGACGAGGGAGAGGGCGGCAGCTGCGTAGGGCACATCTCCTTGGGAGCAATCGCCCAGGTCCCGGCCCCTGGAGGAAGAAAAGGAGGCAGGGAGGAATTCGCGGAAGCGGCAGCGAGCGAGGGAGAACGAGGCGTGTGGTGAAATGGGCCCATGTGCGGATTGTACGAGACAGAAAGCGCAAGATCGAGATGCAAAAAGCAAGAAGGAGATAGAAAAGGAAAAGGAGACAAGGACTAAGAACGGAGAAATTGGGCATACCTGGCGCTCATCGAAGCAGCCCTCTCCGCGGAAAGCTTTCCCTGAATGATGGATATGCTGACGGCACCTTTCTCGATGAATGCTCCCCCTTCCAATACGCAGGTAGCCCCATGGCTTCGTCCCCCGTCCCGCTTCCATTCATCACATAGAAATTTGACATCTGTTCCGTCCTCTGTCTAGTTATGTCATGCGGAGGGAGGAGGAAAGGACAGGGGGGAGATGATCATGGAGGTGACCAAGGGGCGGAGGGAAGGAGGGAGGACGGCTCACTTAGGAACAAGGATTAGGACATAAAAAATGCTCTCAGCCTATCCTTGGTGTGATACCAGATCGCAAAACATGTCTTTCCCTTCCCACCACGTGGTCTGAGGTGAGACCATTTCATACGGCGCAAGTTACCTCAATGGTCTGGATGATCTCACGCTGGATGGCAGTAATGAAAGACGCGAACGTGTCGAAGGTCGAGGTTGGTGAAGATGAGGACAAATTCGAGCAATGAGAGGTAGAAGGTGTACGTGATGATGATGACGCTGTAGAATGTGGGTTGAGATCCCGATGTGCGCCTTTCAGAGGTGCCACTAAGGACGATGGAGAGGAGGACGAGGTAGAAGGAAGCACAAACGGTCGTGCACAAGGAGCCATGCACACCAATATGACCAGGCACAAAGACTGCATTAGTGTCTTAATGAAGTATTATCAAATTGATTGTCTTCTTATCATCTCGACACTGTTGCATTTGTAGAGGTGGAATACACGAAGAGTTGAAGAGGCTGGAGAGTAAGGACTTGACACGGCATGGATGGCAGAAGATATCAGGAAAAAAATCCACGAAATGCCCAATACACGTATCAAGATGTCATCATAATACATCGACCACCTTTCTATCCCGTCGTGAAACCCGAAATGATTTTCAACCTCCTGTGGCCTTCTCACCTACCACACAAGATCCGTTGCCATCAAAGCATGGTCAGAGCTTAAAGTTGAACCTCCCCACCCCTGGAATGGAAAAAAAAAATAACCAAAAAAGAATAAGACAAGAGGATCGGTGAGCCTAGACGGATAAACTGCGCAATTTTTCAATGTGGTATATTTCATATTTATCAAACAATTGACGGATACTTTGACTCAACTGTTACTACTTTCGTATGCCAACTAGGAAGACATGGGGGGCGCTGATCACTAAATTTGACATACATCCTCTTATGACTTTCGAAATTCTCGTGATAATAATATCTCCTCCACGTTGTTTTCATGCTCTCAAATACTTAAGTAGTACCACTACTTTGTTTTGTTCCACATTATAATAAATCTTTTTTGCTTTTGGCATGTCTTGTGTTAAATGTGCTAGAAATTGTGTTGGCTTGGAGCCCCTTTTGACTAAGGAGATAGTATACCATATCTACTTATCTAACCTATATAATAGGAATATCATTATCGAGTTTGACTTCCCAAATGCGGGTAGCCAGGAGCTCATATCCTTCCTGAATAGGATGAATGCCGTCGTCCCCCTGGATTATAGCGTGCGAGCGTGAAGGTAAGAAGTTTCCTCTCGATAATTTCATTTCCTACGTTTATGTCTCCTTTACACGACCGGCTCTCGCTGTCAACCACATTCCATCGATCCTCAAATCGTTTCCCTTTCCCATTCGAATCCTTCTTACCAAGGGCGGATCAAGATCTCGGGTGTCGGCTATGTGGCAATCAATGGTCGCGTTCTTGCACACATTGGAGAGTAGCTCGAACCCCTCGTCGACGGCCTTGTTCAGATTCTCTAGATAGTACGGACTATGGACAAAGAATAGAACGGCCGAGGAAAAGGGACGATGAGGGATATCAGTGCACGGGGATATACCACACTTTTCATTCATTGAAGGATGCTAGTGCGAGAACTTTTGTGGATAGACAATGGGGGCATGGCGGCAGAAAGCGAAAAACTGGGAATGTAGCATCTTGGTCTTAGGCCTAGAAACGCCTCACGCCTTTTTCCAGCCCTCTTCCGACGTACCCCATGAGCAAGACATGCTGGACCTTATCCTCGTGCATCCTCTCCAAGAGGTCGGCGAGGATGTCTGTCGCCTCCTTGATCTGCTGCTGACACCGGTCGTTGAAAGACAAGCAGTCGTCTTTCACGCTGATCACATCGTTGCCTCCCCTGCAAGGAAAAAAGACGAATGTGCGTGTACATTGAAGGAGGCTCGGTTGAGAAACGAGACTACTCGCTTCGCCAATACCCAAAGTACCGGAGGTGGCCACCCAAACGTGGCCTTCAGTACCGCCTCGATGCCACTCCACCAGGCAAGGAGTCCAATCCGCAGCCACGAGAAGGGGGGGGATCTGCGGCACTTACCCATCCATGACGATGGTGATGGGCGGGGGGTTCTTGGACATGATGCTGTACTCGGCTGGGATTGAGGGCACCCATCTTTGTGAAGGCATGAAGATGGGGATGTGCACGTAAAGTGAGATCACGATATCTTATTTATGACGAGTCGTAGATGCAGCTATCTATGCATGGGTGCTATCGGCCAATAGAAATTACCTACCCTTCGTGGAGGCTAGCGCCTACTAGGGCCATATTTTCGATGGTTACATTTCCGCCGGCATAGTACTCCAAGGCGTTCTTGACGGCGTTATTGGAGAACATGCTTTTTAAAAAAACAACACGACAAATAATGCGAAGTATGAGTATGGACAGGCAAGAGACTTACAAGTACTTGAGATATTGATGTAATATTTTTAGAGGAAACAAAACAGAGCCCTATTGTGCGAGCATAAACAATATTAAATGACAGTCATACAGGTGTACTGCAATTATATGGCCACTGACCTATCTCCAATCATGACAGTTCGTCCAAGGCAAAGGGCTGGCAAGAGAAAGAGCTTGGCGGCAAGGCGTCGGGACATTTCTTAAGTGGGATGGTTAATTTTACGGTACTTTGTAGAAGTGGAAGTGAATCTGCTCGATTTGATGGTTAAAAATTGGAATCAAGACATTAATCAGGAATAAAGTGAGGATCTTGACAGGAATGGGCACATGATCTCTGATTGAAGTTGACTTCGAAGTCCTGCATACATGTTTTCAAGATGATTTGTAGATACAAATGTGGCTCTATCAAGCAATTTTACGTTCAGCAGCGGCAAATAAAAAACGAATGCCGTACATTGGAGTCGGGAGACATAATAATGCATGCTTACTCAGGTGCAATCTTACGCTATCCGAGCGTTTCACGTGGAAGTGGAAAACCGTTTCGCGTTACGCCCAATCCCCTTCAACCGTTACGTGGAAAAACCGTCGGTTCGCCCTCAGCAAGTTCGCAGCGAGCTCGACGAGGGCAAGGGGGACGACCTCTAGGAAGTGATGTCACATACACTGGTGAGCTCATACTTTGAGCTCAGAGACAAAAAGAAAAGAAGTGTGCAAAATGTCTCTCCGTTCGTGTTTCTTTACCCAGTGCGCGCGTGCAGCAAACAGATCCAGGTCCCACAGACCTTTTGGCAGGTGTCCCACCCTCTCGTGCCACCCGTTCCATTGCTATGGCATCCATATATATCGATGGGTACCCACAGGGAGAAGAAAGGTGCAGAGGAATACCACGTAGGTAAAACTATGACAACACCTTCTTCTCCAAGGAGAATCTATACCTCCCCGTGGTGCATACATCCCGCCGGGTGTATTGCGGCTCGGCTCGGTCCGGCACCTACCCGAAGTGCCCTATTCTGTCTATCCATCGAGAAATATCCATCACTCACTTATAGTGCCCTTTAACCGGTACGCGATTACGCCGTTTCGCGACGTGAATACCGCTGCTTCGACCTCCCCCTCTGAACAGCAAAAAAGATATAGTATAGGCACGGCATTCCTCTGCGTATGCTATAGTCATATTCGTGCTTGCCCTCCTGTCAGCGACTTCGAGATACGAAAGTGAAAAAATCAAGCCCCGTGCTGTGCTTATCGAGGGTTTCACAAGACATTTTCTTGATCAATCTGTGCCTGATCTGTGCCTGACAAATAAATAGGGACAAATGAATGGGAAGCTATCCCTTTGCTTTGTCCGCTTCGATTTATACTTAGATCGGAATAAATTGTTGTACCGATATCCAACGTTAAAGAAGATGATGCCGATTTCGCAGACTGCTTGCACACCTTTGCATATGATTACCGCGTGAGTGCTCTGGTAACACCCATAGTCTCACTTTGATACCCACGTCCGCAGTTATTGATTAATTACGGAAATACTTCGACATGAGTCGGGAGAGAAAAACTCTAGAGAAAAGTACGTTCCAAGAAACACCAAGCTCACTTTCTTTTGGTGCATTAATATACCTTTGTGTTCCGAAGTTCAACAGATATGCATAATATGCAGTTCAAACGTATTCAATAAATACCACAGAGCTATTTCAATTTCAGAGCCAGCAATTAAATCCCCAAAAAAAACATTATACGCAACGACTTTCGAAGTCGAAGTATAGAATGGATTCAAGTACCATAATTTCCAGTTCCCTCGTCTGCGAATGGAATCGATTTCTCATGTTTAGTTTTGCTTGCATTATTACACCTCATGACTCTAACATTGCAAAATTGTATACGGGTGTTTATTTTGCGGACTGAAACTGGTCCCGACCTCACTTACGGTGAATTTGGTTGCTGCCCCAGTCCCTTTCATCATTTAAGGCACAAAAGTCATACTCAGAACCCAAATCTTACAATCTTACATACTTGTGAACATTTCGGAATAAATAATGTATTTCCACGCATTTAAAATATTCCGTCAGCTTTCCAAGGTAGTGTTTGTAGGTGTGCCTTTTGCATAGTCTCGTGCTCTTTCCTTGCGCGACAGAAGAAATACAGAACAAGGCTTTGAAGCTATGTGAAATAAAATAATGTAGTCAGTGTTGAGGAACCTTTAGTAACATTGGTCGAAAGCATACATGTGACACGGTGAAATTCGTTACGAGTAATGTTCCAGGGGATGGAACACGGGCGAAAGAGGCCCAAGTTCCGATTACGCTTTCTTCTGCACGCCAAGATATCAGCTCATTGTTTTTCGAAAAATCTCTTTATACTTGTATCGCTTTGGCATGAGACACGGGGCAGTAATCTTATCGTAGGCCGCTTCGACCAAAAGTATGGAAGGTCGACCATGAAGTCAACATGCGTCTGACTCGATCTTCGTGACGATCTGTCGAGGCGATTAAATCGCCACAGGCGTTGCTGTGTGCGTCTTCATAAACTTACCTTACGAAACTTGTTGGGGGGGAGAGACGAAAGGCTTGCTTTAGAGTCTGTTTGATGGAGATAAATCCGAATCACCTGTCCAAGCGGCTCTCCGAAATGCGTGGAGCTACGTAAGTAAGAAAAGTGCAAGTTGGTTACTAGTACGTCCTCCCCTTTGCTCATGCCCAAAATGCTTCCGACACGACAATTCTTCCTACCTTTTTTGAAATACACACATACTCACAAAAGCAAAGAGGATGTCACATCTGCCAGAGGTCCCTTCAGGGCCTTCAAATCCTTCACATGGCAACGACAGGCAGAACCAAATTACGGGGCAGAAGTCGTCCTCTGAGGAACAAGAGTCGCGATGCCCTGTCTCCTCTCTTCTCGGCAATTTTTTCTACACTTCGACCTCCACACTATCACATTTACCCACGAGTAATCCCGTGGGAACGTTGTCCAGTTTCCTTGGGATTGATTGTCCGTTACGGTTCGGGCGCCATGCATCCGCGGAGCAGGCAGCGAGGAAGATGGCGGGAGGGGGCGTATGCCCTCTCGGATTTGGGAAGCGTCAGACCATTGCGGATAGTCAAAGCAGTAATGGGACCGAGGAAAGTGCGAACTCACCATCAATTCCTCTCCCTGAGATGACCCTGGCGAGGCTTCGGGACCACGCACACCTTCATCTCCTCTCCGTCAAAGGCACGATATATGATGTCTCGCCTCAGGCAGAAGTAAGGACACTGCTGACGATGGCATGGAAATGCTTTGAGATGGTCCTGGCATATTTCTGTATGTTTATCTCTTAGTTTCCCCTCACCTCTTTCCCCCTCGCATTCCTCACGTCCCTCTCTCAATCCCACTTCCCCCCCCCCTCGCTCCCGCATCCGTTTTTGTTCTTATTTGTGCACCACGTCCCAGAGATGGGCGCCTCTGTGTGGTCATGACGTAAGTCGAGTCCTAGCCAAGGCTGTGGGCGGCAGTGATCTCAATCTCTCCCATATCAACCAGGTACGTAGGATGAGCCCCAAAAGTGGACGGAGAAGGGGAATAGCGCCGTCCTAACTCTGATCGTGCGGAAGAAGGGGAGGGCTAGAGTCGAGCAGTCACGGCCATGGAGAGGGTCCGAGTCAATGCGGAGGCCTGATATCGAGAGCACTGAAGTCTTTTTCTTGCACTCCCCCGCCACGCACAGGGCTTGGCAGGGCTCTCGTACGAGGAAGCAGTGCATTTGGAGAAAGTGGTGGCAGCGATGGAGCAGAGTTTCCGATCCGTTGCTCTCCTTCCCCCCCAGGAACAGCACTTGCTCTTCGCCTCGACTGTGGGGGAGGGCGCGACGGAGGTCGTGAGGGAGGGAAAGGAGGACGACGCCTTGAAATTGCATGCGCTGATTGAGGAAGGAGGCTCTTTAGAAAGTATCAGGTGAGCGGCGGGGAGGTATATGTTGACGTAATAAAAGATCAAAGATAAACGGATCGATTTGACCTGAATTGTGTCTCATTCCTAGCGTCCCGCCCGCCCTCCCTTCCCCACCCGCCTCCCTCTTCCGTAGCTCCCTCCTCAGTCCCTCCACCGTCAACCTACCTTGTCCCCGCACGGGCCTTCCTCCTCTGCACAAGGCGATCGAGGTAGGGAGGGAGGTGGAGGTGCTCCGCCTTCTCCTCCAGCAGGGCGGGAACCCTCATCGGCGCGTTGTCCTTTACGATGGGGAGGATGCGTGGGGTCTCGCGTCTCGATTCCAGAGAGGAGAGGAGGTGCTAAAAGTGCTTGATAGAAGCGAGACGCCCGCGCCGGCGCTCCCAAGTTGAGTTTCGCGCCATATTTTGGAAGGCGTTGGGTCTGGAGGTAGAGGCACGTGATGTATAATTTGAATAGGTGCGACTTTTGACGGTCATGCAGGCACTGGGGCTCTAGAACATAAGTTTGTGAGGACTGGAAAGCAAAGAACGATGCTGAAAGTCAGGCAGTTTGAAAAGTTGTCATTTGTTCTTTATGGCCCTGCATTACAGCTTTTCCTCGTCGTCACTAACTTGAATCAAATCTGCTTCAAACGTGCCCACTTTCTTTTCCGACAAATTTCCTGCCAAGCAATAGGGAGATATGGAAAGGGTTGGGGTGAGGAATAAGGACAGAAGCACGCAGCGCGAAGGTTTGGGGGGGGGGAGTTGCGACCTCACGCCCTCCCATACGGAAACCGTGGGGACTCCCGCCTCTCCCCCCCCCCGCTCCCCACCCTCTCACCAGTGATCCCAGTGAAGGGCTTGAGGATCTCGCCGTCCGTGATGGAGGCAGAGGCCTTGGCGTAGTTCCCGCCAGCCAAGACGTCTCCCCGGTAGATGAGCGACTCGCCGTCGGAGAAGCGGACTTTCCATCTAAGGTCCGGGAGCGAGGAGAGAGAGGCGAGGTACAGACGACGGGCGGGAAGGAAGAAGATGAGAGTGCGATAGAGAATGTGAGGGGGGCGGGTTATTCTTAATAGCGTGAAAAAGAATTGAAGAGGAAAAGAGGGAGAGAGAAAGGGAGAAAGACGTAGGAAGGACAGGGGGGAAGAGGAGGGAATGCTGTATCCTTGTCGAGGGAAATCGAGTTTTGGGAGGGCGAGGGGGAGGAAGGGACGGAGGACAAGAGAGAAGGAGGGAGGCGGCGGCATGGGCAGAGGAACGGATCGGGGAACCCACCGGGCCGAGAAGCGAATTTGCCCGTTGGCAATGCGGGCTGGCTTGAGCAGCCAGTTACCTGAAGGGAGACCAAGAGGGGAGGAGGTGAGGAGAGGGAAGGCCAACCGATGGCGCGGGCGTCACCCGTCGGCGTTCTAGTCACAGCCTCCTCCTTGGACCCAAACGGGACCCCGACAGCTTTGAGGCAAGATCTACTCTTATGTTCCTCCACACGGACGCTTTCCCTTTCTTTGCTCCTTCTTCCCCTCTTGCCTTCCTCCAGGCAGGTCGAGGTCTCCCTCCCTCTTTCCTCGAACCACTCCCTCCCCCATCCTCCCCCAGCTGGCCCATGGCTCCGTCTTCCCCGTCAACCACCCACGCTTGCCCTCCCTCCCCCCTGGAGAGCCCACCCACGCACCTTTCCCCTTCCCGTCGTTGCAGCCCGTGTACTCCAAGGTGCCTTTGTTGGGCTCCTCCACGAAGCCTGCGCGACGAGGGGACGCAGGGCCTTCTCAGTGCTCAATTTCACATCGCACCTCCTACCCATGCCGCGCACCCCTCCTCTCCTCTCCTGCCCTTCCAATTCTCCACATCTCCTCCCCCTCCCTCCGATCTGACCTCGCATCTTGATCCTGCCTTTGCAGAGGGGCTGGTCCCTGTCCCGGTACTCGCGGATGCGCCAAACGCCGCGAATCGTCTTCACTGGGATCGCTGCCAGCCGCCCAGGGGAACAAAAGGTACAAGGCAGCGTGGATTTTCAAGAAAGATGTCGAAAAGCTTACGGGAATCTCGAGGGAGATTGTCCCAGTGCATCAAATTAAATCGAGGGTTTAAACCTACCGTCGCGCACTTGTTCAATGTAGCTTTGAGTGATCACCTGATCCGAGGCTTGTGCTTCTGTATGCCCGCCTACATTCCCAGTAACACCCCCGAGAAATATGCCGCCTGCTACGGTGGCAAGCTGATGAAGCAAAACTCGACAGCGAGGAGCCGTGTCGGCGTCCGTAGGGGAAAGGTGTACCATTGCTCGACTAGACGGTCTTTTCAGCGCGGAGACGGGGAGGACAAAGGCTTCTATTCCATCCGAAATAAGCAAAAGCAGGAGAAGGAGGAGGGTGGCGACGCAGTGGAAGCAGGAAGAGGGTGCGTTGGCTGTGTGCGGGTCAAAGGGGGAGAGCATATGAGGAACCTCCCAGCCCACTCCGAGATTAAAATGTGTCCGCGACGTGCTTACCTCTTCTACGGATTCGCAGACGCTTCCAAGTGCATGCATCCCAGAGGCTTGAGGACTCCATATGTGAGCCCGTACTGTGCCCGGTGGAGATGTATCTGTTCCGAAATTGTTCAACACTTGCTGAAAACACGAGGGATCAATGGCAAATACTTCCGCTTCGATGGAAGACAAGCGGGGAAGGTGCATGTTTTGTAGCTAAGCCTCACACCAGCCACAAAATCCCCTGGCAGTATACACATTCGAATTGATGCCATTTGTGATCAGTCATTCTCCTGCCTACTTGATGTCGTACCGCACTTCGTAGGGAGCTGCGAGGGCTTCGCCGTCTCTGCCATCGCTGGCGTCGCTGGAAAATTAGGGCTTGGGAACGCATTTCTGCCGTCTAATAAATACACTCCCACTGATAGACCATTCGTTCCATGCCGCAGGTCGACAATGGAGACACTGCTGAGGGTGTTCCATTGGTTGGATGGGAAATTGGTACGTCCTACATCTAGCCTCATGCATTCTTTGCTCCCTCCGCGATCTCGCCTCCAATGTTCCGAGTAAATTAAATTGCTTTTGCCTTCCTCCCTCTCGTCTCCTACGTCCTCATCTTGAATTAAAGGCATCCTTGGAAGAAGCGCTGAGGAATGAGCTCAAGAATTTTCAGCGCAAATCATACACATTTCTTCTGCGTCGCCCCTTCTTGTGTCTATTTTTCCTCCTCCTCCTGCTTGTCCCCTTCGTGAACAGTTTGCTTTTGTTGGCATTCGGTGGTTGTTATCATCGAAACTTCTTTTTCCTCTCAAGGTAAGCCACGAACAAATTCTTTTACTCTTTGTACAAGCCGATCACATAATGTTTCCCCACGTTCAGGACCTCGGGTCCGAGCTATGCATGGATGAGGAGGGAATGTACAGAGCGTCAGTTCGCCGATAACTTGGCCGGCACAAACTTCGAATCCCTCCTTTCGTACGGCCCCATCGACGTGGTGTATACATGGGTAAGATCGGCGGGACTCCGTTCAAGCGCAGAGACGACGAAGGGCGCGAATATGTATGAGACGCACCATGTCATCCCATCGGGCAGCACAGGAGTTTTACCTTTCCAGGTCACATCTCCTAATTCTTATCTTAAAGCCCCTTGCTTTATCCTGTTGTCTTTTCTGTGTGTAGGTGAATGGCTCGGATCCAGTGTGGCTTGCGAAGAAGGCCAAGTTCCTGGAGTCCAGCTGGGCGGAGGGAGGAGGGGGGGGAGAACGAAGGAGGGGAAGAAGGGCTTTGCGAATCAAAGAGGAAGGTCAAGCGTCCAGTGTCCGTGAAGCCGAAGCGGGCGGCCCCGAAGAGGAGGAGAAAGAGGAGGATAGAATCACGAAGAAGAGTGACCTTAAGACCTCTTCCTCTCCCTCCTCCCCTTCCGCCTCCCTCCCGTCCCCTCCCACCTCTGACATCCCCCTTGCCGTGGAGGAGGACGAAGAATCGCGTAGCGACGACCCCGCGGCAGTCAATCGATATCGCGACAGCGACGAGCTACGGTATGCCCTCTTCTCTCCCTCCTTCCGCGCCCCCTCTCCCTCCCTTCCCCTGCCCCTTCTTGCGTGCTCCCTGGGCGCCCTCGTTCGAGCCGGATAGTTTCATCTTCATCTGTAATCCCGGAAACTGCCTCTTATTTGTGCCTTGGTGTCTTCCTCCTTTCTGTACGATTCGTTGTCTCCCTCGACTCATCCGGAGCTTCTCCCCTGATTGCTTTCCTAAACCTTCCCGAGATGGGCCCATCTGACCGTCTTCCTTCCCCATCACCTTCCTTCCCCATCACCACAGCTTTTCTCTTCGATCGTTGGAGCGTTTCGCACCGTGGGTTAGGAAAGTCTTTCTCGTCACCGACAACCAGCTCCCGAAATGGCTGGTACGTCGGGAAGGGGGAGGGAGGGAGGGAGGGAGGGAGGGGGAGTCAGGCTACGGAATGGAAAAGGAGAGGGCACAAGGGGCATTTATATCTGGAAAAGGATTCTTCTTCTCAAATCTTCATTTCCCTCTTTCCGTTCTCCCTTTCTCCCTCCCTCCCTCCCTCCCCCCCTCCCTCTCTCCCTCCCTCCCTCCCTCCCCCAGGACATGGACAACCCCCGCTTGCAAGTCATCCCGCACACGGCCATCTTCCCCAACCGGAGCCACCTG
>Ga0102934_1001990_pt1 | contig 14299 bp, 18 predicted proteins | sample SalPonR2_A_D1_MG_FD_78175 | JGI IMG/M metagenome (GOLD analysis project Ga0102934, IMG submission 78175) | Salt pond soil microbial communities from South San Francisco under conditions of wetland restoration - Salt Pond MetaG R2_A_D1_MG | ecosystem: Environmental > Aquatic > Marine > Intertidal... | reverse complement strand
ACATTCCTCTTCGATCTTTTGCGAGATCTCGGAAAGAGCTACTGCGCCTTGGCCAAACTCGGCGACATGAGGTGAGAACTGGAACCGAACAAAGTCCACCGCTTCCTTCATCTCCCAGATTATACGTCTTTTAGCTACCGCAATCCAGCCTCGAATAGCGTGAAGTTTTTGCATCCTGAAAGGTTTTGTTCTTGTTTTTCTAAGTGCATAGAAGAAACATATGGGTATGAGATGTGAGCAACGAGAGAATCGTAGGAAGCGCGATCATATAAAGCGATGAAAAAAGCACAGCAAAAGGGCAGCACCACACAGCCATGACGATGAGCTTGACCTAAAGGTGCTCCGGTTGATGCACATATCATCTTATTAATTCCAGCTGGGTAGAAGTGCAAACGATCTTTTTCACGATAGGTGAGGAACCCCTGCAACGGTCACAACCGCAAATGGTAACCTCGTGTCCTTCTACACACGCGGGCGTACACGTGCGCACATACGCTAACATTGTGCCTACGCACATACTTTCGAAGCTATACACTTGCTTCCGTGCAGGCCCAGCACATGCCTTCAAAGAAAAGAGGGTGCCTTGCACGACTGGGCTCAGCGGACTTATCTTGGATGTCTACGTCAACGTCCGTTGGATGCTTCTTATTGTGAAATTTGAAAAAGCGTTTTTAATTTGATTTTTTGGATCGTGATGATCTCATATTCTCCCCATTTCACCGTTCGACTTGAATCTAATGTATCAACATCAGCGCGGCCCACTTTCCTATCCGCTGGTGACCTTCTCAAAAGAGACAAAGTTAAGTGCATACTTTCTTGCCTTTGAGCAAATATGCATCGTTGAATGTTGAGGACATTGTTGGGCAAGCTATTCACTTCAGAACTCTACGCGGCCGGTCATTTTACCTTCGCATCATCATTTTAAATGACCTCTTAAGCTTTTCTGTGCTCACACACTTCGCTGGTTATCCCTGGAAACGTCCATACACGATGGTATCCATTATTTCTTTCATACTTTAATACGACATACAGAGCAAAGAAAGCAGCTTATGCCAGGAGAAGATTGCATGTCACTCTGTATCTATGTCAGCGGTCCAGAATATCCCAAATTAAGGGCTCAACCTGGCCAGCACCCACCCTCTATCGAGCCGAGGACTTGCCAACGTAAAATGTGCATGCCACCTTGACGTGCTGCGCGCTGTACCTCACTGGAAAACGTGCGAGCACTGTAGGTCCTATTTTCGCGCTATTGCTGTGATGGCGCCGCCTTGTGTGTAATTACAGACCATGGCAGGAGGTAATAACTATCCCTCATCGGATTGCCAGCTTGATAGACACGCATTAAGAGAGTTCCTCGCGGCCGCGGGAAGCATTCATGTCGCCAGCCATCGCTCACAGGCGACCACGTCTGCGACCCGTCAGATATCCACAGGAAGTCTACTAAAAGGTGTTGTTTACGTAAGACGCCACAGTATGTCTGATCGGCTCGCCACATCCTTATCCTTCTACTAATTCAGCCGTTTTGGTCACCACATTTTGAGGCGAGTGATTTCCATTCAATTATCGTATATTTCTACTTGTACGTGGTACGGGGGTGAAGAAAAGCTCGAGTAAACACAACTACAGACTCAGAAGGAAGCAATGATATTCTCTCTCCGTCTCTTCCCCTACCAATGAATCTTGCGATGCGTGGTCTCGGGGCTCACTCCTTTGTTGTCTGCTTTGCTTTTCAGGGGGTTTTCTGTACTCGCGTACTCTTCCTAAAAGTATGCCGTCGCATCTTCATTCGCCATGCGGCAGGATCGCGTTGATTTCCAGCGCAATATCTCAGTGTGAATGCTATGGACCACCCTTCTCTCGTACACTGAGGTGCGAGAGAAACGCTAACGAGCAAGAGGCCGCATGCCTAGCCACACAAGCTCGACAAATGCCCCTAGTGGCGGTTAGCTTCACACGTCCGGTTGCCAGTTGAAAAGCCGTGATCCATGACAAAGACTAATGCCTCGACAAATCAAGCATCGATGCATACATGTGCTGACGTGAAGTGTTGGGTTCACAGCATTCAAGTCATGAACAGTGAGAGAAACGAAGAAGTTAAGGAACTTCCTCTCTCGCCTTGGATACGGCCCATATTTGAAATTTGATCTCCCGCCCAATACAACGGGCCCAAAACGAAGCAGTGCCAAATCCAATTCATCTGCGAAGATGATGAATATGTGACCCAAATAAAGCTATCTCGACACATCAGCACAACTGTGTCGTATAGGGAGTAAATGTATGGTCAATATTAAAAAAGAAGGACACAAAATATAGCAAGAAAGCAGCGATTTACGTCAAAAAAGTGCTTGCCAAAGTGTTCGTGTTCGACTGTACTTATCGGTCATGTGGTGCAAAAATCAGACAATCATCTAAACTGATGCATCATTATGATCTTGCAAGCATGGCGCACTCAAAGTAGTGCATTGAGAATGGCGCCTTAGCATCACGAGATGACTTCTAGTGTGAAGAGTGAAAGGGCTCTATTCTCGAATTTTCAGACACTTCGAGGGAAAGTGTATGCGAAAATCAAAGCACATCTCTTCATGTAAGGAAATTTGCGAAACGTAAATGTGTTTCTCAGAGTGAGGCAGGAAAGAAGCTGGGAAATGATACGTATTGTATCTTCCGCTTAGATAAAGGTAAAAAACAATATCTCGTTAGTTTCCGACATTAGTAAATTTTTCTGTTGCCGGAAAATTAGCGATCGCTCTATGCTTGCTACGGTGCCTTGACTCACTTGTTCGCTTATGCTTCCTTTACTTGAGTGGAGATCTCCGCTTCGGGCTTTGCCGCCGCCGTCGTGACAGGAGATGACTGTTTAACGAGTAGACTCTTGGCATAAATCTCAAATCCCTCTTCTTCCGTCTCAAAGCCAATGCCTTCTTTAGATTCTATGTCCAATGGCTTGTATCCTTTACCTCCTTTGTTCATCCAGGCCTCGGTGCCCCTGTCAGAGAGTTGCACCTGTGAGGGAAAAGGGCGAGTAGGAAATAAGAGGTTTACTTTCCGCAAATTTTTGTTTTGGTTTTTATTCTTTCTTGGGTTATTGTCTCGCACTTCTTCATGTATCGAACAAGCGCATACTCTCCACCGCTTTTTTTCAGTTTCTGCTTTTTCCCCGACGGATTTCCAGTTGGCACTTTTTTCGTACCGGCACGCATAAGGCAGTCATGTTTTGCCTCCTCGCCATCAATTCCAAGAGAAGGAGGCAGTGCTTTCCCAACCCCTTCCGGCGAACGTCGACGTCGAAAACGATGTCCTAAGGCGAAAAAAGGGGGAAAAAACGGAGGAAAATGGAAAAAGAGTGACATCTCACCTACCATAAAAAGAAATGCATGACAGAAAAACTGGTTTTCCCTCGTCCTTCTCACTTCTTCCCTCCCATCGTCTTCTCCTTTTCCGGTCTCTTTTCCACTTGGGGTTTTTTTCCAGTTTCTTACTTACCCAGAGAATGAGGGATGGAGCCCCCGCCATTTTGTCCGTGAAATCCCCTTGCACCGAAAAGCTGGTGGAGATATGAGCATAAGGGATAAGGTTGAACACGTGTGGGTACACTTCTGGATTTCAAGCAAATTTTGAATCATGAAATTTTGACCGGTCGAGTAAGGAATTGCGATTATATGCGTGGCAAACTTTGTGGCTGGCCACGACTGTAAACCTACCGGAAATGCACTACACCGAGGATTTGTCCCTTTTTTCGCGCCATTTTCATTCGCGTTGTCTGCTTCATGTCGCCCCCCGACGCCTGCTTTTCGCCTTTCTTCCCGTCTTCCTCCTGGTCGTAGACGTTTCTCTCTTTCAGCGCAAAGCGAGGGCTCGTGACAGTCCCTTCAGGGCGGGATTCGCGGATGACGAGGAAACTGGTAAAGATGGAAGAATATGAGACGGAGAGGATACTTCCCAAAAACGGAGACACAAAGACAAGGCAGGAGCGATGCTACGTTGCATCGATAAATACACTAGTCACAAATGGCCAAGAAAATGCGCTGGTGCGGGCCTTCCAGCTTGTTGCACGCATGACCACAAACGAGCAGGGGAACGTCGGCAGGGAAAATTGTAGCAAAAAGCAAGTGAGAGCAGCAATCGGATATATGTACCGTGCTTCAGGCTCCGTCAGTTGTGCAAGCTTGTCTTCGTCATCCCAGCCGTAACCAGAGGCGTCATAAATCTCCTCCATCGAGTCCTTGATGTTGTCGAAGGCCCACGTCACTGAGAAGGGAGAAGAGAGGGGATGGAGGGATTTTAGAAGGGAGAAAGGCTGATCGACACAGACCTTTGCTAAGGCGAAAATCCGATAGGAAAGACCCGAATCTCACGGCAAGGCCAATCATGTGTATATTATCTCCCGTATCCCTTATTTTCAACCTTTTTTCCTTACCTTCCTCTTTGTTCAACTTGGTCTTAAATTCGATATTCGCGTCCACGCCCTTTCTATCGTATTTGAAGAAAGGAGCCGCGATGCCTACAGACTATACGATTGTAGGCACGATTTAATGTGTTGTGATATGAGAGGTGAGAGAGACAAAGCAGGAATGGCTCAATAAACTTGGATCATTTGTTAAGCCACAAAATTCTTGCGGGAAGGAATTAGTACAATAAAGCGTCACGGGCGAAAATATACGTGTCATAATAGACGATGCTTGCGTACCACGTCTTTGTTCTGTCCTAAATCATTGAAGAGGGCCTGACGTAGGGTGAGAAGGGACTCGTTGATCGATGCCTAGCGTGTTTTGGAGAAAGGAGTGAAGGGCATTGAGTTTAATGGAAACATTGGAGCACTTCTAACTTGAAAGCTCTACGGCGAAAGTTTATAGTTATATCAAATGCTAGGAAAGGTATCATCATTCCCGTGCCGGAAAGGACTCGCGCACTCATTCTGCACTGACGTACCGTAACCCTGTCCTTGCTCCTCTTGATATCAATCGTACCACCACCTGAGCAACTCTTGCCCCCACCCTTTGCTTTTCCACCTTTACCACCTTTCCCTGCTTGCGATTGAGCGGAAGGGGTCAGCTATCGAAGACAAAAACTCAGCAAGCTATCAAGCGAACGGTGCGAGAATATCAGCAAGTGCCCTACCTTTCATTGACATAATGCTTCGATTGGAGCTTTGACGAGGATCTGCATTATGTTTTTGATGTGGAAGCTCATACTTTTTTTTTCATCCCAATTAGTTTGTGTGCCAAGGCTTCACAAGCAGGGTTTCCGTGCCTGTCAGTGGGGAATTTTTCATATTCCCCCAAAGCGCGCGAAAACCCGCCCCCGTGTCGAAGCCCGTCATGAGTGTCGATCCCCGTCCTGTTACCCGTTCACTCGAGTACAGCCATACTACCGTGTCTGAATCTGCTTTCATCGTCCTTTTCGACCATTATCATAAGGGTACGCAGATATTTTTGGTTCGGGGTAAGCTGTCAGTGGAAGCGTATGTCTGAACATGCAGCACGCAAAGCGCCTCCTCCTACCCCGCGACGGGATGCCTTCCACCTGGTACGTACCTCACTTCAACGCCGACATCTTTCTTTCTCCTGTGTCTTTGGTCCATCAAAAACTTCAGACATATAGCGGGTTAGATTGGTATCGATAACCTGTGTTTCCTTTTTCCCTCTGTCCCTTTCCAGACATCTTGCGCCCCTGCTGCCTGGCAAGATCAAAGTACTGCCTTGGGCCTAACTGATGTCATCTATCGAACAGCTCCAGAGGAAGGTGAGAGGGGTACTCCCAAAACAGAACAAATCAATAAATCTATTAGAGAATCTTGTTATCAGGAAGATGCTGGACGTCATGCCAAAATTACTTATTTCTTCGATTCTTACACTTGCCTCCTTGCATGTCTTACCCGTTACTAAAATTTAAAGGCATCGCTAAGCTCAGTATCAATCGACCTTCGCTTCGAAATGCTTTCCGGCCCACTACGATAAGGGAGTTGAAACGATGCTTGGCACTTGCGCAGGATGATTTAAAGATAGGCGTGATAATACTAACTGGTAAGGACTGGCGGAATTGAGAGCGGTGAAATCAGGGCCGTCATCCATGGGCTAATGTTTAGGAACTCTATTGATATATACGTTTATGTTGTTGTATACATGCTGTATTATAAGTAAGAAGTGCTATTATTTGCGCATTCTGTCTTGTTTCCTCTATCCGTCACCTCACAAATCCAATTATAAAACATGTCCTGTGGTTTCCGGACGTCGAAGCCGGAGACTGTGGGGCTTAAGACTGCATCAATTTTTTCGTTTCGTGTAGATATTATGAGTGACATCTTACTTCACGATCACAATGGTGCTGTGCTATCTTAGGAGAAGGCGATGAAGCATTTTGCTCTGGAGGAGACCAGAGCGTGCGAGGAGAAGGAGGCTACGACGACGGGAGTGAGGAGGCCCCTCGTCTCACCGTGCTCGATTTACAGGTACTTATAACACATAGGAGTATGAAGAGGGGGGAAATTGTGGAATAACCCGTGTCATGGGGGTGGGAGGAAAGTAGACGGAAGGGGGGTCTTTTTCTTGTCTCAGGTGTCATGATTTTCTCATCCCCTGCTGGATTACAACATCTGTGATTTTCTTATCGACTACATGAAGAATGGCTCGTTTTGTCAAATGATGAAATATTACCTGAATTTATCTACTGTTTACACCTCTTTGATGTAAAATCTTCCTTTTTCCTTATTCCTTCCGTCTTTCACTCTGCCTATCCCGCCTTTCCCTTAGGTCCAGATGCGCCGATGCCCCAAACCTATCATTGCCATGGTAGCGGGCTATGCCATCGGTGGGGGACACATTCTCCATATGCTTTGTGATCTCACGATCTGTGCAGAGAATGCGGTTTTCGGCCAGACGGGCCCCCGGGTAGGAAGGTAAGTGAGCGTAGACTTCTTACTCGTTTCAACTATCCCCTATCGCAAGTGAATGCTCTGCAGGTAGGTGTCGCTTTTAAATATTTCTCCTAGAATTTTTTTAATATTATCTTCCTTCCTCTCCCAATATTTTTCGTTACATAATTTTGCAGCTTCGATGCCGGCTACGGCAGCAGTCACATGGCCCGTCTTGTTGGTCAAAAAAAGGCGCGGGAAATTTGGTTTTTGTGTCGGTTCTATTCAGCGCATGAGGCACAAGACATGGGGGTAAGAGCAAAGAAATTCTGCCAAAGGGGAAAGGGACTGAAAGGGGCGGGCGGGAAAGGAATGTGGGAGGGAGGGTCTAGCAACTGGGGTCGTTGGCGTCTTTTCACAGCACAGCTTTCTCAGAATTGCTTCCCAGCCGTCGATCCTAAATTCAATTTTCCTCTTTTTTCATTTTTTCCTCAGCTTGTGAACACGGTCGTCCCCCTTGCCTCCTTGGAGGGCGAAACTTTGAAATGGTGCCGTCGCATCATGGAGAACTCTCCCACAGCTATTGCCTGCTGCAAAGCTGCTCTGAACGCCGATGAAGACGGCGCTGCCGGGTATGATGAAGGACGGGCGCTATTTCGTTATCCATACTTCCTTTCTATGATTGTCTTGCTTGCGTGATCCCGGGCTGATATGGCACAACGGTACATAATATGTTGCGTTCGTGTTTTCACATTTACCTCCCTTAGTAACTTCCGGTGCCTCATCTTTCTCATCACCTCAGCATTATGGAGCTGGCAGGGAATGCTACTCGACTTTTCTACCTGAGCGAAGAGGGAAAGGAGGGGCGAAATGCCTTCTTGCAAAAGCGAAAGCCTGCCTTCAGGGCCCTGTCCACGTCGAAACTCTGAAATATGAGCAGTGTCTTGTGCTTCCAATGCTCGTCGATCGATCGAAAATCCGCAACATGCACTCTTCAATGCAGGGAAATGAAGTCATGTGCAGCCAAGCGATGCAATAGACAGGTGTCGTCCTGCTGCGTGTTTTTGGGGCTCTGTATCCGCTGAAAATAAATTATTCCATGGCTATGGGAAGAGTTGCTGTGCAAGGAGATGATTTTCACCATGACGCCTCTTCAAGAAGTTGTGATTATTTTGTAGTAGTACCCTTAACATTCTTTCCTTTAAGTTCTTTATCTTTGACGAAAAATCATTCAAAAGATCGTTTTCTCTTGATTTGAGGCACGCTGTCCAAGCAGAGTTGTGGACAGCTTACGGCCCTTCTCCTCCTTAACCGTGTGTAAGCTGGGTATGCAATGTCCCAAATTCCTTCACTTGCGTTGAGTTTGCCGTACTTGCAACTTAGTGGCCCTTTTGAAGGCCTGAAAGGAAGTCGCAACACGAGAAGACAAAGTATCTACGCGTCTGTACTCGTTAAACCACCAACGCAATAACGGCACTTCTCAACGGACTTCTCTAATGAGACCCATCGGTCTTCCGTTTGTCGTCGGAACACACCTTCCCTCACCCGCCCGCCACATCCATGATTGTACTCCCTCGGTCTCGTCCTCCCCCGTCGATTTTGACCGCTTCTTTCTCCCTCCCTCCCTCCCTCCCTCCTCCCTTGGGACACATGGCACGCATGCTGCTCCTATGCTGGTTATTTGCCGCTTGACCTTCCCCGCCGTCATACATTCATTTCTTCTTCCCTCCGAATTTCGCCTTCCCTTTTCCTTTCGCAGCAGCGGGGGCCTCCTTCCTCTTGAGCGTCGTCGACGACGTGGAAGAGGAGCCGGATGGTTTGAAGAAGGAATCTAAGCGCTTCTGCTGCATGGCCCCCCTGGAGGCCTGGAGAGAAGACGGTGGGAGGGAAAAAGAACCCATCAAGTATGCGTAAAAGGTGAGTTGGGACATCAGAAGAGAGATGCAACAAAAGAGAAGGATCCTCATAAAGAGCGAGCACCTCGTCCTTGGAAAGGGAAGGTTTTTATTTCAACATGTCCAAGCAACAGGCATCCATTCTGCCGTCTTTCCCCTTCCTTCCCCCCACATCCTCACCTTAAGTTTGGCAATGCCTGACTTGACACGATCAGGGTTGAATCCCAAGCTGTCGATAAGGAAAGCCTCCAGACCCGCCTCATTGGGCTCCTGACAAAATGAGGAAGGGAGCAAATGAGAAGCGGGAAGAGGGCGCTGCAAAGAATTCCAGGATGAAAAGAAGGAGATCAGATCGGAATGTACGGTGCTGCATGCTCCATCATGAGCTTCTCGCAGAGCTGTAAAGGGTTTCTTTTCCCTTCTTTCTTCCCCTTGACACCTGCTGCGGCTCTGACTTCCCTTCTATCCTCTGCCCCCTCCTTCCCTTCCTCAATGCGTACCACCCATTTAAAATTCAGTTCAGCAGGATCATGAATCTCTGGTTGGACGAAAAGAGCGCGTGCCATCACGTAGGCGGGCATCTGGGTGTGCAAAGAGGGGGGAAAGGAGAAAAAAGGGAGGAAGGGAAGAAGGGAGGACAAGGGGGCGCCGATAAGCGATCCAGGGAAAGCCTTGACACGACATCTGACAAAGATGCTCAATCGAAGCTTCCTTCTCATTCCCTCTCATTCGTATTACCTCCCATTTATCTTCCCCTCTCACTCCTTTCCGCCCTCCCTCCCCGTCTGACCTGGTCCACCCACTCCCACTCCCCCTCCTCCTCCCCTCCCTCCCCGGCTGCCTCCGCCGCACCATGGCTCCCTTCCTCCGCCCCCTCCACCACGTCTCCATCCTCCTGCATAACACATAGAAAAGAAAATATGGCACCTTTAGAAATGAAATCGATTACGCTACCGCTTCCCACCCACCCTTTGCCCGTGCCCCCCAACCAAGCCTTTCTCCGCCTCCTCCTGCCCCATAATTTACAAGGGAACATGGTAAACAAATTAACGTCAACAATAGCTAGCATTTCTCGTCGTCCATTTCGGACGTTCCCTCTTTCTCTCTCTTTTCCCCTCTCCCTCTTCCTTTACCTCCATCACTTCTCCCTCAACGGATTTCGCGGGCTCATCGGGAGCAACTTCTCGCGCCACAATCGCCGCCGCTTTTATTCCTTCTTCCTTCTCTCCCTCCATCCCCGCTTTCGAATCCACTTCTGCTGTCTTGCAGGCATTCTCATCGCCGGGCATGGCTTTATCTCCCTCCTCCACAGGCGATACCGAGGGAGGGGCAGAGGGAGGGAGGGAGGACGACTTGCGTACCTTGATCCGGGGAAGCCACTCGGGAGGGACTTGGTACTTTCCCTGGATAATTGGAAGGGCAGGGAGATAGAAAAGAAGTTGAAGAGCGAGTCATTGTCTCATCTGCAATTTCTTTTGTCGCATACACCAGCTTCATGAAAAACCAGAGATAGGAAGGAACTCAAGACCAGGGGAAGAGGAGAGAGATTGCACCTTAGAAATGTTCTCGAGGACATGATCAATGTCACCATATTTTTTAATGAGGGTCAAGGCACTCTTCGGCCCAATCCCGCGAATATTGCTCGTATAATCACACCCCATCAGGATGCAGAGGTCGATGAATTGAGCATGGGTGAGCCCCAACCCCTCCAACATCTGAAAATAGAGGGAGAAGGAGGGTTTGAGTGCTCAAATTTTGGAGTCGAAAACCATGGACGAAGCCAAAGACCTCGATATTGTGAGTGCCATTTCAATGGCTTCACGTGGCGACGCGGGACACAAACCTCTTACCCGTCCCGTCCAAGTTTCATGACAGACAACTCAATGTATGACGGCTCGCTCGATAACATATGAGAAGGAAAGAGCAAGAGAAAGAGAGGAAAGAAGGACACAGAGCACGATATTCTCAAGTGACATTGGGAAAATAACCTTCTTGTAGTCGATTTCTTTGATGGGGTTGTCGCCGGCGCTGGTCATGTTCCGGAGGAGGCGTGGCCTGGCAAGGAAGGAGGAGGGGAGGGAGGGAGAGGATGGGGGGCACGGAGGAAGAGGGCTGAGAGACACGCAGGTCACGGTAGCGCTCGCCATCGCAGTCGAGGAGAGAACAAGGCAAGGAAGTATGAAAGGGAGGAAATAGGGAAATGAAAACCACGCGAGCTTCACTCACGTGGCAAATGTGAGAGTGTCCGTGTCTTCCGTCGCCACGGCGTAGACCTTCCCGATCTAAGAGAAGAAAGCACAGCAGGGGTGGAGGGGAAATAGAGAGAAGGAAGGGAGCAAGCGAGGAGGATTTAAGAATGATCACCGCGAGAAGTCGATAAGCACGTCAAGAGGAGGAAACAATAAAAAAAGGTCGAGTCTTGCCTTGGCCAGGGCAGCACATTGAGCTTCCGCCTCACAGGGGGCCTCCAACCAGGGGACGCCCATGAGCTCCAAAAGCTTCTTGCAGTCGGCTGATTCCTGAGCAGGTCGAGGAATAAGGAACCGAGAACGGTGCAATTAAAACGGCAGGCGCGGAACCAGGAACGGGATGGCACGCGAAAAGCTCAGCTCTGGGTGTTCTGGCATACCCACTGACCATCCTTCCTTCCCTGATATCGATCTCCCTTGGTATTTTCCTCCTCCCCCCCCCCCTTCATCCCTTTCCTCCGCCCCCCCTTACGCAGTTACCTTCTTGCCCGCCCGCACCAGCCGCTTGCTCTGTCGGTCTTGCTCCTCCACGTTCGCTTCCTCTTGAGCCTGCAGAATGAAGGCGAAGACGGATGGCAGGGGGGATAGAAAGGAGGGTGGAGGAGTGAGAGAGGAGGAGGGAAGCAGAGCCAGAAAAGGAGGAGAAGGGGAAGGTAAAGGCAGGTAAGGCGTACCTTTTTAAGCTCGGATTCCGCCTTCTCTCGCTTCTCCCGGCGCTTATCAAGTTCCCCACCCTGTTTGAGGAGCGCGCGACGGGTTGTAAAGGAGGAGAGAAGAGTATACAATCAACGGAGAAAAGCAGACTAGAGGAGGAAGGTGGAGATATTGGAGAAGGAGGGTATTCGCGGAGATAAACAATGTTAGGAAAGGGTACGGACCCAAGAGCAAAGGAGAGAAAAATCGCGTTACCTTCAAGGTGGGAGGCTTCCCGTCAAAGACAAAGACGGGCTTGATGCCCGATGCCAGCATGCGGATGGTTCGATTGAAAAGGCCTTGAATGTGGGAGGTCACCTTGAAGTGAAAGAGGAGAGCGAGGGAATAAGATGGCATGTTATCCCTGGTATGAAGGGTCACGTGCAGGGCTTTATTTGCCCTTTCCCCTCCCTTCCCTCTATTCGTTCCTTTATCCTTCTTCCAGACCATCTCTCCCCATCTCGTTTTTGTAGGCACCCACGTAGCAATTCGAAGCGTTCGCGAAATGGACTCCATAACCATCTTGCTTTCTTCTCCCCCCTTTTCTTCTGCGTACAACCTACCTCCCCCGCTTCATTTGTGAGCTGCGAGGCGGCCGCCCCACCGCTGCCATGACGAATGGCAATCTATGGTAACGATTTAACGGGCAGCAATAATGGATTATTGCAGATGCATTACCGTTTAATAAGGTCAGAAATGTGCACCGTCCAGGCACGAAATGGGCGACTCAATGCAATTGGTTTGCTCCCTGATATGTGTCACAATCTGATTTTCTGCTTCACGTAGGCAGGAGAAACAGGCGATTCCTTTCTCCAAGAGCCTTTTTACTTCCCTACAATGCTTACCAGAAATTGGTATATTGCCATGGAGGCGTCCACAGCGACAGTGCGTCCATTGTAGTGCTCTACCTGAAAATTTCCAGGGAAATAATGAAAAATACGAATGGCATGTGATAGCGGACATGTAAGAAGTCGATTGAAAGGGAATGTAGTTGACAAAATATGCGAAGACAAGCACAGCATTTACATCAATGTGCAGGAACTAGCAATAGCGGCGGTTCACAAGGGGAAAAGGGTAGAATATTTTGGTTACCTTGTGCTCTTTGATAGCTTCCGGAGCCTCGTCTGCTATGAGTTTGGTCAAACCCTTGATTCCCATGGTTTATCCTCTTCCTGTTCGGCTTTGTGGAAGTACCGTGAAAGCAAAGCAGGGTAGAGAGGTCAGGCGGAATTCTTCTTCGAGCCACTTTCGAGTAATTTCCGCGATGCTGGAGGAAACAAACTCCTGCGTCCCTCCAATTGAAAAGAGCTTTTTTAAAATCGAGACTTTTGCGTGGGGCACATGGCACGAAACTTGGCACGCAAGGGATATTTCTTGGTTGACCTGCAAAGCCTAGACATCTCTTTCTATACTCGGCGAGGCAGGGGATATCTGAGCGATAAGTGCCACGACTCCCCACTCCTTTTTCGCATTTAAGCTAATGTATTGTGGTTTGAGGCATGGTTCACAAGGTTACGCGGAACGCTTCCGTGAGTTCTGCATGACACGGAGAGCTGTGGGGCTAAAAGTACACTAGTACGGTCGGCTTTGTAGTACTTTCTCGCGCGTTTTCTCATAGTTTCTCACCGCCGTAAGGAGTTGTGTGTTATTTGTCATACTCCTGTGAAAAGCGGGATAGATCGATTGGATGACCATGCTGACTAGTGTAAGCTATTGCATGTAAATTTTCACTAACCTCGTTGTTATAGGATGTCTGTGAATTTTCACTAACCTCGTTGTTATAGGATGTCTGTGCCTTCATTTGGCGGTCAAAATCTTTTTCCTTGTCCGGACAAGAAAAAAGCCAAGAGCGTGTCGAAACCCGTTGTCCGCGTCGCAACAGTGTAATGGGTGGTTTTTACGTGTCAAACTTAACCATTTGGGCGCTTAATAGAATCAGTACGACCAAAAAAGCAGTCATTGTTGTGAGCTCTGACATCTGGTCCTCCTGATCAATGTTGCGCCATGTTTAAAACGCGTCCCTGTACCCATGACCGTGTGTACAAGTTATATTCACATCTTAGGCATGGGCTCATCTGCACCTAGCACCGGAATCGTCGATGCCTACACTCACTATGCGCCACTAGCTTTGGCTAAATACCTGCAAGAAGACTGCAACGACGGGATGCCTTTGGTATTTGCCAAGTTGTTCGAACGTACGGAAGATGAGGGAGGAAGGACATTATAGGATTACTCCCCGTAGCATTGTGGTATAAAATTGTGATACAGGAATCATGAAGGGCGAGGAGCATTCGACTAGGGAGAGACTATAAATACATATGAGTTGGTCATCTCTTTGTATTCCGTTTATCGGCTCCGCCCTCTCTGCCCTCGAAGTCATTTAAGTAACAACTCCTTTGCCAACTGTAACCCTACTATCAGGGATTCCCCTGCTGACGGATGTATCGGCCAGGCTTGCTTTCATGGACACTCATAAGATAGACGTCCACGTTCTTGTTCCTCTTCCTTGGCTGGAAGTCGTACCTGCCTGTCACACAAATAAGGAGAGGTATGTCTTGAAGGAATCGGGGAAATGGTAAGCACAAGGGCATGTCAGAGCCTGTAGGTCTCTT
>Ga0102934_1001988_pt1 | contig 14312 bp, 10 predicted proteins | sample SalPonR2_A_D1_MG_FD_78175 | JGI IMG/M metagenome (GOLD analysis project Ga0102934, IMG submission 78175) | Salt pond soil microbial communities from South San Francisco under conditions of wetland restoration - Salt Pond MetaG R2_A_D1_MG | ecosystem: Environmental > Aquatic > Marine > Intertidal... | reverse complement strand
GCAGAGCTTAGGCCAGAGCTCGGAGCAAATACGGCAGGATTTTTTCGGTCTTAGTCAGGAGATGATGCGGCGCCTACTGTTGGGCGGCTGGGATGAGATTACCGATATAGTGGAGCTCAGGAAACCACAGCATGTAGGGCCTGAGGAGGCGCCGGTGTTGGCCTGCGCTGTTCAGTTGCTCCACATACTGGAGGCTGAAGGGCCGATAAAAGAGGTGTCGTCTTCCGGAAATCTTCCGAAGGATGTGGCCGACCGCTTTAGTCTGCAGCCGGACCGGGGAGAGGAGGGCGTGCCCCATCTGCAATTGGCGCGGATCCTGCTTGAGTTGTCCGGCATTATCGAGCATTCTGAAGGTGAGTTCCGGCTTCCTGGTCAGGGCGCAGAACCGTTTGACGGGCCGCATACTCGTGTGAGTAAACTGGATATGGGCGAGCTCTATTTTGAACTTCTGAAGAATTTTATAGGGGAGTTCAACTGGGAGTACCTGTATGAGTATAATGTGGTCGAAGTGCCCTTGGTACGGGGCGCTGTGGTGTTTCTGCTGCATGTACTGCGCAGCCTGCCGGTTATCACTGCGCGAAAGGTAAACCAGGTTTTTCTGCAGGCCTTTCCGGCGGTTGAACAGGATATTACGAACAGGCTGTCTGAACACTCGCAGGCCGAAACTCCGGGCTTTGAGGAGATTTCCCAGATTACCGAGGATGCGGTTTACAGCCAGTTTTTTATGCAGCTGCTGCTGATGTTCGGCCTGGCAACAACCGAAAAGCAGCAGCGGACCACCAGCGCGGCCACCCGCTGGCGGCTGACCCCTTTGTTTGAAAAAGTGTTCAACTGGAAGATTCCAGCTTTTTAGCACAAGACGGGGTATCGCGGTGAAGCGTTCATCCATCTGTTTTTGCTGGGCTTCGAAGTGTACAGTTCCTCCGCCGGATAGCGGCTGGGGAACACGAGCGGGCGGGCGCGGAGCCCTCCGCCCAGTCGCCCAGTCGCCCCCCCCGGAACCTACGCCCGGGCGGGAGGTGGTGGGGGCAAAAGTTCGGGATTATTCAACGATGAGGGTGCGACGCACTATGGTTGCATCTGAAACAAAGGTCGGCGAAGGCATCATCCAATCCGGCCTGGGGCTTACCTCAAAACCTTTGATTTCCGGGAGAGAATAGCGGTGGTCTTCGAGGTAAATTTCCAGGGGCGCTGGGGAGGCGAGGAGGATGTTGAGCTCGATGCCTTCGGCGGCGGTTGATCCGTAGATGCCTACGTTCAGTGCTGCAAGTGGAGATTCGGGTGCTGGGCCCTGGATTTTCCGGCCGGCGAGATCAGCACTGATTATCTGGCCCTCGGTGTTGATGAGCGCCAGCATGGTTGCAGCGTTGTCGGGAGAGTGGAGCCGTATGCGGATGTGCCGGCGGCCCTGCCGGTCGGTCGTGTCGGCCAGGGCAGTGGCCTGGGGCAGCTGCAGTTCCACGGCCGGGGCTGGGGCGGTGTAGGCGGGGATGGTGTCCGGCATAAAGCCTCCCCAGGGGCTGTACAGGCCTTCTTCATAGCCTTTGGTAAAAAACTGCCCTGTCCATTCATCGATCAGAGACGCCCGGCTGCCTCCGACATCCACAGATCCGCTCACCCAGTACTGTTCTTCTATATCAGCGTCCAATACATAGGCGACCATGTTCGGTTTGGGTCTTTCCGGGTTGAACTCGGCGCGCAGTGAAACTGTGGTTATGATGACGAGTGCGCCGGCTGCGAGGAGAGACGGCAGGACCCAGCGCCTTCTGAGCCCGGCGTTTACACCTGCTATTACACTTGCTTCTTGAAACAGAGGCTGCAGGAGGGGGGCTATGAGAGCTGCGGCGAAGGCGGGGAACATGGCGATGAGCGGAAGCCCCATCAGCAGCTCGGCCCGGCCGCTGAAGATGCCGAGGAAATCTACAAAGGGCCAATAGATAAGCATGACCAGGAAGGCGCTGAGGCAGTACAGACAGATGCGGAGGGGTGCATGAAGCTTATCCTTGTAGAGCGTTGCGGTGAGCGCGGGCAGTGCGAACAGCAGCGTGAAGGAGAATATGTAACTGGATCCGGGCAGGAGAAAGGCCGATACCAGCCCGAGCAGCGCACACCAGAGGGCTGCGCCAAGGGCGAGTTCGATTGGCTTTCGTTTTATAAAGAGAGCGTAGCCGGCGGTGATAAGGGCAGCGGCTAAGAGAGCGAAGGCCAGTGAGTAGAGGGGCCGGTCATAGCTCACCCCGATCAGAAAGACCTGCAACCGTGGGTCGATTACTCGCAGAAGGTGCCAGAGCAGTCCTGAAACCGCGGTTGCGACGATGGTAAAGGGCAGCAACAGAGCGGAACCAAGCAGGACCCCGCGCAACTCTATGCGCTTCTGTCGGAATCCTATTGCCAGTAGTGCGGCTAAGCTTGCGGCGGCAATGACGGCGATAATCACCCCCACCCAGGCGGGGTAATGAACCACAAAGCGGGAGAGGAGGTTGAAATAGACTGCATTCCCCCGGGTGAGGTCCTGACCCAGGTCGAGGTTTCCAAAGTGCCGTGCCAGGGAGAGCATGGTGTTACCATGGTGGTACAGGCTGGCTGGGTCGAGGTTTTCGATGCTGTCGGCCATGGTGTGGTAGGCGGGTACATTATTCACATAGACCAGCCCGAGGCCTGTCTCGGCAACGGTGAGAAACTGGTCGAGGTCTGAACCGCCGGTACCGGTTGTCCAGATAAGATCGTTGACAAAGGAGTAGGCCACCGGGTTCGGCATGACCTGCAGGGCTTCATCGATGATCCACTGGTTCTCCTGGCCGGTGACATACAGGAGGGAGCTGCCGCCGGTTCCCATGGCTTCCAGATTGAGGGCCACCCGGACATCCTCTGCCCATCTGTGCTGTGTTGCAAAAGAGTTTGAACCTGACCTGGAGGTTTCCTCTCCGTCCTCAATTAAAAAGATGATGTCATTTTTCAGGGCCGGGCCGGCGGCGAGTGCGCGGGCGGTCTCCAGTACACTGACCGCAGCGGATCCGCAGTCGCCGGCGCCGGTGGTGGTATGGACGGTATCCAGATGGCCGCCCAGCAGTACCGCCCCCGTACTGTTGCTTCCGGGGAGGCGGGCGACCACACTGCGTGCTCGGGCTGCATTTGCGTGTCCGGCTTGCGAGCGGACGGATATGGTATCGGTAATTTCGACTTCAAGGCCGAGATCTTGCAGTTCTTCTAACTCTTTCTCTTTAAGATTGGCCCGGTTGGTTATCTCAGCAAGATCGTTCAGCTCGGCCGCGATGTAATCCCGGGCCGCTGCATAGCCTTGCGTACCCGGTACCCTTGGCCGGCGGGTGATAATTTCCAGATCTTTCATTGCGCGTTCAAGGGAAAAGGGGGGGAATGCGGAAAAGGTGGAGGCCCTGCTCTTTTGGGGTGCCTCCGGCGGATTGTGGAGCGGGTAGGTTGAAATAAATGCTCCGAGAATGAGTGCCGCAGCAATCAGTGCCATGGCGATGGTATTTTTCATTTCGAACTCCTTGTAGTTTGAATTAGTTCCGGCACAGGCTCTTGGGGGTGTACGGGTAATCGGTTTTTGCCTGATAGCAGGCTGCTCTTCGCGAGGTTGCTCTTTGCGAGGCAGCCGCTGCCGGCCTGCCCGCGCAAGGCGGGCAGGGGCGGGGTAAGTGTGTAGAGATTAGAAGCGGTAGCTGTAGCCCATGCGGCCCCAGAAGCCGTTCAGTTCACCGCTTTCGGCTAGGTCGGTGCGCAGAGGACCGGTGCCCCGGTAGCCGAAGCCAAGGGAGACGGCGCCGTGTCCGGCCAGCAGCAGTTTTGGTTCGATTCCGGCGGAGTAGACCGAGTGGTTCACACGGTCGAGGATTTCGTCGGTCCAGCGGACCTCTTCGCGGTAATCGCCGGTGTATCGGTACTGCAACAGTCCGGTTCCGGTTTCCAGGGGCAGGCCGATTTCCAGCCATTCGTTTACCTGCAGTTTGGGTTTGATCAGCAGGGCGCTGTAGCCGGATTCCATATGGTACTTGTGGCCGGCGGCATCCTCTTGTGCCCCGCTTACTTCAGACTGTGCATAGGTGGTGAAGCCCAGTTCCAGGTGGTCACCGAACTCGCGGGTGACCTCGGCGCCAATTCCGCCCATGGCGTCTCCGCCGGCGTTTCCTCCGCCGAGGACCACGGCGGCGTTCCATCTATACTCGTCGGCAGCGGCCATCCCGCCGGCAACAAGTAGCAGCATCAGTGAAAGGGTAATTAGTTTCTTCATTTCTGTTTCCTCCAGTGCAAAATGTTATGCACCGAATATGCCCTGCCGCCGGAGAGTCTACAATTGGACTTTCGTATGATATTGCAGGTTCATACGAAAGTATGAGGGGGCGGAGGCTGTCTACAGGACGTGAATCTTTTATTATAATAATATCCCCATAATAAGATGACGGAGTGATGGACCATGAGATTAGGCAAAAAATCGATGCTATTTCTGATTCTGGCGGCGTGTGTGCTGACGGCCGCCGTGGGCGCCTTTTTCCTGCTGCGGGGCGGGGAATCAGCGGAGGCGCAGCGGACGGAGGCGGTACAGGCTGCGGAGAGATGGATAAAGAACAGTTCGCCGACCTTCGTGTTCGATGGGAACGGACTGGAGCTGCGGGAGGTGGTGCGCTTGGCCCGGGAGGGGGCAGAGCTGGCTGCCTACGAGATGGTCTTCGAGTTCGAGTCGCGCCACGCGGGGTACGGAGACCGCGCGGGAGAGATGTTGGCACAGGTTATTACTCCGCACCAGCTGGAGGTACGGGTGGAAAGAGATCCTGATACCGGCGGCTGGAAGATTGTGAGGGCGGTCACCGACGGCAAGTTCGACGAGATGGCAGGTGAGTTTCTACGCAATTCGGGTGAGCGAGAGACCCGCAGGGTGGATCTCTATTTTATGCGGGTGGTGGATGGACAGGAGGAGCCGGTTGCGGTTTCCAGGGATGTGTCCGCCGTGGAGGGCATGGACGGCGGAAAAGGTATGGAACTATCCGCCCTCGAGGCTCTTCTGGAAGGCCCGCGGCCGGATGAAGCGGAGCAGGAGTACTACAGTGCGATTCCCGAAGGGGTGGAGATAGAGGAGTTCGCGCTGCGGGCTGGAAAAGCTTATGTCTCTTTTAGTGCGGAGTTGGAGAAGGGGGTCGCCGGATCGGCGTGGGTGCAGGCAATTAGAGATCAGATACTGCTGACTCTACTGCAGTTTGAAGAAATCGAGGCGGTTGAGATTGCAGTCGAGGGTCGGACCGAGGGGATTTTGCAGCCTTGAGGGGGGAGTTCACTCCTCTGTAGAATAGCACTCCACTATCTGCCCGAAGTAGAAGGTGTGGTAGACCGAGTTCGGGTATACCTCCGAGTCTATCTGCGGGGCGAGTTGGTCTTTGTCCATGTGCTGCTTGTAGATTATCTCGCACTCGTAATGCAGCGGGCACTCGGCGATGACCGGCACCTCGGAAGCACGGCCCGGCACGGGTGTCAGCCCGCATTCGGCAAACTTATCGTAATCGCGGCCGGATTTGCTGCCGCAAAAGGCGATGGCTTTTGTCAGTTCGCCCGGGCGGGGGACGCTGACGGTAAAGTGGGTGGAGGCCTCTATCAGCTCGTGGGTATACCTTGATAATCGCACGGGTACGATAAAGATGGGACGGCGGAAATAGACGTTGATTCCGCCCCAGCCGATGATCATGGTGTTAGCTTCCCGGGATTTGGTGGTGAGAAAGAGGCCTTCTGCGTGCATCTGCTGCATTGTTTCCGATGTGGTGCTGATAATTGTGTCCATTAACATTTCAAAACTCCTTAGCTGATTATAGCTTATCCGGGCTGGATTGCAAGTTCCGATGGGGGCAATGAGCTTTCCGTCATGTAGGTAGAAATGTGCTATGGATGAAAGCCCATTATCTCTTTGAAGTCGCTTATTTTTTCACGGCTTAGATGAACGGTTTCGTCGCCGGCGAATTTGAGGGTGTGATGCCGCCGTCCCCAGACGTGTACTTTTTGTATCCGGTCCAAATTTACCAGAGAGTTGCGATGGGCTCGGAAGAATTTCTTGGGGTCGAGTTCTTCCTCAAGTTTGGACAATGTAACTTCCATCGAATATTTTTCGCCATTAGTAATGAGGAAGACTACTCCATCGCGGCTGCCGAAGAGATCGATTTCATCAATATGAAACGTCTGATATACATATCCGACTTTCAACGTGATTCTGTCCAAGTATTTATTGGGCTGATAGTAGTTCTCCAGAAATTGCATAAGTTCTTGCATCTTGGTAGACCCTTGTTCCAGACTCTGTAAAGCCTTACTCACCGATTTATTAAACCTTTCAGCTGTAAAGGGCTTTAGCAGGTAGTCCAGTGCCTCCAGCTCGAAAGCGCTTACAGCGTACTCATCATATGCGGTTATAAAGATAGTTAGAGGTTTGTGATCAACCTGCCGCATTACCTGTACACCATTCAGCCCCGGGATTTTGATATCCAAGAAGATCAAATCAGGTTTCTGGTTTTCTATTAAGCTAACGGCGTCGTTCCCATTTTCTGCGGTTCCTACTACTTGCAGTTCAGGATACTCTTTCATCAGTTTCTTTATTCTGGACATTGAGAGGTGTTCGTCCTCAATGATCGCTGTTCGTATAGTCATTATTCCCTCGTTGGTATTTGTATAGTCACGCAGAGTCCGCTAGGGTAATTTGCTTCAAAGTTCAATTTGCGGTTATAGAGTTTTGCTATTCGGTTTTGCACGTTTTTAAGACCAATACCTTGCGAATTAAGTACATCTTGTGTACTGATGATGGACTGTCCCCAGTCGGAGATTTTAAAGACTATTTCGTCATCGTACAATACCGCGTCAATTTGTATAGTAATTTTTCCGTTTTCATCATTTCCATAGTTTACCGAATTTTCGACAAGCGGTTGGAGTAATAATGGTGGAATATGATACGGTAGAACTCTTCCATCTATGTTGTACTTAATTTTCAACTTATCTTCGAAGCGGGCTTTTTCGATCGATTCGTACAATTTGATTATGTTCAACTCTTCTTCTACTGATACAGTATATTGACGGGTAGTGCTCAGTACATAGCGAAACAGATCGGACATGTTCAATAATGTTTCCTGGGCTTCCTGCGGCGATATATCGATTAGCTCCACAATACTGTTAAGAGTATTAAATATGAAATGAGGATTGATCTGAGAATTTAATGCCCTAATTTCTGTTTCCAAATAGTTCTTTTTCAGTTGACGGTTTTTCAGAAAAGTACGCCGTTTCGTGGATACCGGTGTGCAGAAAATGATCATTCGCATTCCATCTGGTGACATGATTGTTTCTGCTGTAAGTACTACTGGTATTCTTTCATTATTAAGAGTGAGGATATATGTTGAGAGGTCTTCGATACTTTCGCGGATAGAGAACAATTCCATTACCCGAATGTTACGATAAAAGATGTTATAAAAACTAGTGGAGTTGCGCAAATGATATATATTTTTCGCTCCCAGGAGTTTCAGCATATATTGGTTCGCGTTGAGTATAGCTGCTCTCTCGTCGATTATGAGTGATGCCTCTTCTGAGAGAAACATACGCTGCTGTATGAAACCGATGCTGCTTTTTATATTCTGAGTAAGGCGGGTCAGCACGCTCGGTTGCAGTCGTTTTGGACGTTCCTTCTTAAACACAAACCCAGAATTGATTAAAAGTCCTTCCCAGTTGATCTGAGTGTTGGGAATTTGCCCTTCATTTTTATTGCGCCAAAAGCATAAGGATGATACTGAGGTCCCGATGCTTATAATAACTATCAGGACTATACTCAGGGCTGAAGCCCGTGAGAGCATATCCTCATTCACAAAATAAGTAATATAGATCGGCAGATTTTGCCAGTCCGGAGGACTTATAACTAGGGACACCGATAACTCAGTGGCACTTTTTATTATTCCGATAATTAAGGCCGAGAATAGTATCGGCCGCAATTGGGGGAAGGTAATTGTAAAGAGTGTGCGCAACGAACCAGCCCCCAGATTGATAGCCGCCTCTTCATGGTTAATGTGATAGGAGGCAAATCCGGCTTCAATGGTTTTTAGTACGAATGGCAGTCTCCTGATCACAATTGCAATGATGAGGAGGGCAAAATAAGGTAATATCAGCGTACCGGTTCCCGCGAAATTGGTGTAGGTGTCTAATAGTCCGACTCCAATAACTACTCCTGGCAGTACAAACGGTACAATAGTAAGAATGCTCACTGCTCTGAATCGTTTTCGTACGCGAAACAGATGGCCAAGAAAAAAGCCGCTGCCCATTAGCAAAGGCATGACTAAGACCGAGATAATGAGGGTGTTAATAAGGGGACGGGGGTGCTCTATGAGCCACATGTAATTCTTGTAAGTGAAATTTTTTGGAAGAATGCTATAATCCCAAACGGTATGAAATGAGAATACCGCCGAAATAAATGTAGGCAATAGAAGTAGGATTGCGGCTGAACCTACAAGCCATGTTCCCAATTTATTGAGAAAGGGAATATCATAGACAACCGGAACCTGTCCTGCTGGAAGTCTTTTTGCCGAATTCCCAAGAAGTGCGTTCACAATGAAAAGTATTACAAAGGAAATAATGATGACCCATATTCCGAGTATTACAGTAATTCGGTTATCGCCAAGAATCGAGACAAAATTAGAATATATTTCATACGACATTACCTTATAACTCCCGCCGATGATCAATGGGGCGCCAATATCGCCGATTGTTGTAAGAAAAACGATGAGTCCAGCCATTATAATATGCGGTAGCACATAGGGAAGAATAAGACTGCTTTGGATTTTTAAGATTGAAACGCCCATTGCCTGTCCTGCCTCGTCGATATGACCGGGGACAGTCCTTAGTCCATATACGATGATCAGTACTGCGTAGGGAATACTGTGAATGAGATTTGTAGTAACCAATCCGAACAGCCCAAAAATAGAGGGTGTGCTGAATCCGAACTTGTTAAGAAGAATATTTACGATACCGCTGTTTCCGAAAAGAATGATTAGTGCAAAGGCGGTAATGAAAGTTGGGGTTATCATGGGAATGGTTAATAGGGCCATCCATACACCCTTGCCATATATTTTTAGCTTAACGATAAATAGACTCAATGGAATTGCAAGTGCAAGGGTGATTGCAACAGTAATTGCGCCGAGCATTAGCGTGTTTAAAGTAATTTTCAGGAGGTACTGCAACAGTCCGAGTGGGAGTTCTGTTGGCAGTGTCGAGAGGGAGGTAAGCGGTTGCAGCAGCAAAAGGGTAATCGGAACTAGTAAGAATAGGAATAGAAATGCAATGCTGAGTGTATAAAATAAATGCAATGGGTCGATATGATGAACTGCTTTCATTGATTTCCAACACACAAACGGCGGCTGTCGAATATATATCCTACAAGCCGCCGTAAAAAATGTACAGTATAAACTATTCGATGCCTTTGATGGTTTTACCAAATACAATATTATCGGGGTCGATGTGAAAACTGACTAACTGTCCCCGCTCGAATAAAACCTCATTGTCTATGTTTATGTTAGGGATTTCAAATTCGAATACCAAGTCGGGGTTTATTTCAACCTCACCTTTGGTTACACTACCCAGATATTCAACGTAGTTGACTTTACCTCGATACCAGTTCTCTGCCGAGGTGTTTTTTTCAGTACCATCTTTGGAGACCCGAATATAATGAGGCCGCACCGAAACCCAAATATCACTATCGGTCGGCAGAACTCCGTCTTTGTCGTTTATAGCCATTTCTATATCGTCAATTGCGACCATCATTTTCTGATTGTCTCTGCCAACTATTTGGCCGTACTTCACATTCGAGCGCCCGATAAAGTTGGCAATAAAGTCATTGCCCGGGCTACGGTAGATTGAATGCGGTGTACCGGCTTGCATTAGCTCACCGAGTTTGATTACAAATATCTTATCTGAGATAGAGATAGCTTCTTCCTGGTCGTGTGTTACGAATATAGTAGTAATTCCGAGATTCTGTTGTATTTTTCTAATCTCCTTTCTTACTTTCAACCTTAGCGAGGCGTCCAAATTGGAGAGAGGTTCATCAAGAAGTAAGACATCGGGTTCTATCACGAGGGCACGTGCCAAAGCCACACGCTGTTGTTGTCCGCCTGACAACTGTGATGGCATCCTGTTTTCGAAACCTGTCAAACCTACCAGATCTAAGTATTTACGAACGAGTTCGTCTATTTTCTGTTTGTCCATCTTCTTTATTTTTAGTCCGTACGCCACGTTTTTATAGACGTTCATTGTCGGGAACACAGCGTAGTCTTGAAAGACCAGACCTACTTTTCGCTTTTGCGGGGGAATATCGTTGATTACCTGGTCACGTAACTTAATAGTACCCTGCGTGGGAACCTCGAAGCCAGCTAACATTCTCAGCAGGGTTGTCTTTCCGCAACCTGATGGGCCAAGCAAAGAAACCAGTTCACCCTTTTGAATATTAATCGAGAGATCATTTATGGCAACAGTGCTACCGAATGTTTTTACAAGATTTTCGATCTGAATAAAGTTTTTATCACTCATATTTAGAAACCTCACGTCTAGAAAGAGTATTAGAAATTGCAGTGCCGATACCTACAATGAGAATTACAAATATTGCCATTGCAGATGCTCGTGAAATAAAGCCTTCATTTACGTAATAGGCAATATAAAGGGACATATTCTGCCATCCCGGGGGGTTTAGTATCAAGGCAGATGAGAGTTCTGTTACTATTTTTACAATGCCGATAATAACAGCCGAGTAGAGGGTAATTTTGATCTGCGGAAAAATCACAGTAATAAACGCCTTAAACTTTTTAGCACCTAAGCTCTCAGCTGCCTCTTCTTGGGTATTATCGATCTTGGCGAATCCGGCTTCGATAGTTTTAAGTACAAAGGGAAGCCTGCGAACGCTGATTGCGATTATCAGAATCATTATGGTCGAAACAAAATCTACATTGCCAATAGTAGTGCTCGAATAAGTCTGTAGTAGGCCGACGCCGATTACGACACCCGGTAATACAAACGGCAGCAGAGTAATGTAGCTGAACCATGAGAGTCTACGTTCGTTCTTGAACATGTGAGCAAAGATAATTCCCAATACTACGATTATCGGCGTTACAGTAAAAATGAGGATAAGTGTATTGCGTATAGGACCGGTATCCTGAATAACGGTTTGGTAGTTCTCAAGGGTAAAATTTTCCGGTAACCAGTCGTAGATCCAGATGTCTGCGAACGAATGCATTACAATGGCAACATAGGGCAGTAAGAAAAGTACCGTCATCAATATTAGCAGTGCTGTGCCTGCTGTTTTCGCGCGCGGCTCGTGGTAGGTCATAATTCCAACTTGAAATTTGTGTTTTACATTGGTGAGCTTTAGCAGCTTATTGATGCCGAAGAGCAGAAGAAACGAGAGAAGAATTGTCCAGGCACTGAAGATGATCGGTATACGCTCGTCTCCCATAAAAGAGATGAAGTTCGAGTAAATCTCGACAGAGATCACCTTATAACTGCCGCCGATAATAATCGGCCCGCCAACATCGCCCATGGAGGTTAGGAACACCATCATAGCTGCCATCAATATATGCGGGGCAATGTAGGGTAAAACAATCTGGTATTGCGTTCTGAATACACTGGTACCCATCGACAGGGACGCCTCTTCCAGATGTTTCGGAACGGTTTTCAGTCCTCCGATTATGATAATGAGACCATAGGGAATCGCATGAAGAACCTGGGTGATAACAAGACCTAAGAAACCATAAATATTGGGAACATCAATACCAATTAGCTCCAGGGCCATCGTGATGACACCGCTTTTTCCCAGTAAAATGATGGTGGCAAAGCTGGACACAAACGCCGGAGTAATAAGCGGGATAGTCAATAAGCCCAGCAGAATACCCGCGCCAACAATATTAAACTTCACTATCAGAAAGGCTAGGGGGGTCGAGATTAACACAGTAAGGGCGGTGACTGTTAAAGCCAACTGAATAGTATTCAGTGTGACCCTGAGTAAATAGGGAATAAAATCTGAGAAGAGGGCTTGAGTCGAAGAAGAAAATATCTCTACTGATTGCAGAATAAGGCTTCCGACAGGAATTATCAGGAAGAGTAACAGAAAGAGTATCGCAATCGCATAGAAAAGACTGAACCATGAGAGATTTAGATTATGTTTCATTCAGTACACCTCTAGTAAATGAAGACAGACGCAGCGCGCCTGTCTTCACATTAAATATCTCTACTTTTCGCGAATATACTCGCCGAAAACTTCCTGGACTTGCGGGGTTACCTCTTCAGCACGCTCGCTGTCGCCGACGAGGATCTTACCCATTTTGGAAGTTACATTTTCCAGAGCAGCCGGGTGATCAGCTTCGAGAACGCCTTTCTTTACCGGAATGTAGAGGTATTGCGCCCCTTCTTGCTGCATCTCATTGCTGAGGATAAAATCGATAAATTTCTTGGCCAATTCAGGGTGCTTGGCATTTTTTACTAGTGCCATTGCATTGTCATAAACCAGTGTTCCATCCTTCGGGAAAATGAAATCTACAGGATAACCTTCCTGCTTGGCGACCAATGCGGGACGAGAGAGACAGATTGCAAAGGCAAACTCGCCCTTTTTTGTCAGTGAGTAGATTTTTGAACTGGAGTTTGAATAGTATGGGAGGTTTGCATTTATGCCTTCCCACAGGTCCCACGCCTGGTCATCATAGGCTTGGATAGTGGCCATAACGTTTGTAAAAGCAGTTGAAGACTGAAGCGGATTTGCTGATATCACATGGCCTTCATAGCTTGGATTGGTTAGATCCTGATAGGTGCTTGGCATTGGCAGATTATTCTTTTCCATTACCTGGGAGTTGTACATTATGCCGGTAAACATGAGCGACCAAGAGTGGTAGTAGTTTTCTGGATGACTTAACACAAGTTTACTATCACCAACTTTAATAACTGATTGAAATCCTTCCGCCTGAGGCGCATAGGGCTCGATCAGGTCCTGTTTAATAGCATATTCATAGTTGAGTGATGAACCGGCGTGAACCACATCTGCTTGCGGATTAGAAGCTTCAGAATCCAGCTTTTTCATCATCGATTCGGTGCCGCCGGGATTAAGCACATGGACCGTTACACCGGGGTTTTCTGCCTCGAAGGCTTCTTTCATTGCCTCTGCATATTCGGCAAAAATTGTACTGTAGACCACCAGTTCAGTTTCTTTAGGCTGCTCCTCGGTAGTACCTTCCTGTTGTCCGCCGGCAAATACTGCAGCCGGAATCAGAAAAACGGCTAAAATGATTGCAAGAATCAAGACTTTTCGCATGTCTTTTCCTCCTTTTGAATTTGTGTGCTTATCAGTAGTACCATGACTGAAAAAGAGGGTCAAAAAAAATCTAATGAACTGTTGCTGTATAGATCTGAAGCGGCATATATCCAGATGAAGCGTTTTCGTCCTATTCTTACTCCTATTAGCAAAGTACTTGTACTGAGGCTTTTCAATAGGTAGACTGATAATTCTGAACCAGCACCATGTAAAAGGTAACTCGTTGGGCAGCTTTGGAGCAAATTATGGACAGCAACAAAAAACTGGAAGAGTTTATACGCAATAAACGGCATGTGTGTTGGGTTTTGAATCCACTGGTTGAAGAGTACAGTGTTGAATCTACCATTGCAGTGTATGTCTTGAATCCGGTTTCATTTTTCGAAAAAGTACCGGAGGCGGTGCTGGATGTGCTGCAGGGCAAAGGGTATACCCGCTTATATGTGCTGTACCTGTTTTCGTTGATAGGCGAGTCCAGTGAGTGGTCGGACCTGCCGGCCGATGAGCTGCTGGATTCACGCTGCAATGATGTTATCGGCAAGATTATTCCGGATGTGGGCAAGGTTGTGTTCGCATACGGTCAGCTGCCGGATGAGCGCATGCGTCCTTTAGTCGAACAGCGGGTGCGCGAGGTTCAGCAGCGTATCAATGCCGAAATGCCGGGTATGAAGTTTTATCGCTTTGGGGAGATTACCGAATCAGGCGACCCGAAATCTCTGAATGTCCTTCAGGAGACTGATGGGGAACATCTGTTCGAAAAGTAAGGTGCTTTGCGCTTGTCTCAGCTTAGAATAATCGTCAGATTGAAGGCGGCGATGACCAGGACTATTGCGGTGAAGCCCAAGCTGATGAGTTTGTGCTGTTTGTCGAAGCGCCTGTTCATATCGTCGAAACGGCGGTTGCCGGCTTCAAAGCGTTCGTCCATCTGTTTTTGCAGAGCTTCGAAGCGCTGATCCTGGGCGGTAAAGCGTTCGTCCATCTGCTTCTGTGTGGCTTCAAAGCG
>Ga0102934_1001984_pt1 | contig 14319 bp, 10 predicted proteins | sample SalPonR2_A_D1_MG_FD_78175 | JGI IMG/M metagenome (GOLD analysis project Ga0102934, IMG submission 78175) | Salt pond soil microbial communities from South San Francisco under conditions of wetland restoration - Salt Pond MetaG R2_A_D1_MG | ecosystem: Environmental > Aquatic > Marine > Intertidal... | reverse complement strand
GGCAATTGCAGCAATCAAACAACGGCACCTCTGTCGTTGACTTTGTGAAATTATACGTACTCACATCAATTTTTGGATTGTTTGGGAGCACTCACTTGCTGAACGCCTATGTTACATGGTGTTTTCGGTGGCTTGGCATCGCACAACCGCGCAACTTCGAGATCTCTTGCGATCCCGAACGGTTGCCTCCGCTTTTGTACGAGATTACTGGTAGCAATGCCGACGATATTGCTTGGCTTGCCCGTCGAACAAAGATGCGCACCGCTCCGGTCGACACCTCGCTTTGGCAATTCGGGAATCCGCCGTTAATGCCCGCAACCTTTTTGCTCTGGGCCACGAAGAGAGTCAAGAGCTGTATTGCCAGTGCCAAAAAAAATCGACTCGAATCCGAGGTCGCCTTGGTTTCATTGCTCGACACAGTCGCCTCGTTCTCTGCACTCTTTATTCAAGGCTTCCTCAAGGAAAGCGCGTTTAATTCGCTTATCATTCTGAGCGATTTCATGGACGCGTTTGGCGACTCCAAGCGAGTTTGTCACATTTTGGTCCTTGAAGCGAAATGTCCGGCACGCAAGGCATCGCTGAACACAAAAGATCACAGCGCACAGAGTTACGAGTCAATGCGCAAGTGTATGGCTTATTTGTTCGCCGCGCACGCGAGCGCCAAGGGCTCGGCAGGTGCATGCGCTGTAGTTCAGCGCAGAATCAAGAGCGATCAGCATTCCGTGGCACTGGAAGGCCCTGTGAACTTGCCGGCGCCGCGACCTGCTGCGGTATACAAAGGCGCCAAGAACTCGTACGCCATTCAGCTCAACTCCGAAGAGCACGCGCGCTTTCGCTATGTGTTTTCGCTTCTTAGTTCGTTTATCAAACACGACGATGTGTGCGAGCGTGTCAACGAAGGTTCATATTTTTTGTACGAGAGCGAGTGTTACCGCGTTCTGCACGACGTCTACGAGGACGTGCGTAAAGATTGATTTTGCTTTGCATCGTTCTGCGCACCGACAAACCGACTCGCCAGCGCGCACGCTCAACAATGAACTCTGCCATCGAAACGCGCCTGAAGCAGAGCGAGATACTCCTAGGCCAGAACGAGTCGCTCACCAGCGCCAACGAACTGCGCATCTGGCGGAGCGCGCACAGGCGTATTGAGCGCCTGCAAAAGCGCGCCGAAGTGGAGCGACGATTTCGCGAGTTCACGCACCAAGCTGCGTCGATCGACTGGCCGAGCGCAAACGACTTCCTGCGCGCGCTGCACGTGCTGTGGTGGCACTTGATGGAAGACCTGTACTGCAACTACGACATGCCAGCCGACCTCTCGGCGTGCTCAGAGTCGTGCAAACACGACCTCGAGATTGTGTGCCTCAGCTCCGACATGCACCTGTACGGCTGCTGCGCGCACGGCTCGCTGCACGAGTGCGCGGCGCGCTTTGTGCGCGACCCGCAGAGCCAGAAGGTGATCGAACTCAAGCCGCACTGCGCTTGCACAATTACAACGCGCGCGGCCGATGTCGTGTGCATGTTCAGCGGGCGCGTGGCGGCCAGGCACGTGTCGAACGTGCGCTCCGCGTCGCGCGATTTCAAGTCCGAGAGCTCGTCGGTGCGCGGCCGTGCCGGCTACGCGTACGTGTCGGAGATGCGCGGCCAGGCGGCCGAGAAGTTTGAGAACAAAGACCAGTCGCTGCGCGAGAACCACACACAGGAAGAGGCACAGGCATCGTCGAACGCGGCGGAGGCATGCGGCAAGCGCAAACGGGCGCCGAAGAGGTTTGTGGCCAAGAGCTACCGCGAGTGCAAAGTGCGCGACGAGGTGATGGAGGAGCGCGAGCGCTTTATGCGCGAGATCGTGGAGCGCGTTGTGCAGCGGGTGCTGTACGACAAAAAGCTGCGCGCAGAGATCAACGAATGGAACGAGCGCAAGGCCGAGGAGCGGTGCGTGAACCGTTTGTACAACTACCACTCGTGCAACACGGGCGATTCCGCGCTTCCGAGCTGGATCGAGTGCGTCGCAGAGTTCTGGACGCCGCTGACCAAGTTCCGCCTGCTGCCGTGCGTGGAGCTGGACGCGCACGAGCGCACGCGCTTCGGGCGTTTTGTGGTCCGGTTGTGGCAAATATGCCACAGTTCCCCGTTTGCGATGCGGGCGTCCGCGAAAGAGCGCTCGCCGGTGTCACAGCGCCACTCGTTTTGCACACTCAAGCAATTCACAATTGCCGTCCTCTATCTCCAAAAAGAGGGCCTGTACATCAACGCCGGCTCGCGCGCGAACATGCGCACGTCGTTTTTCAACAACCGGCTGCAGTTCATCCCGTTTCGGCCCAATTTGATTGTCGAGCTTCCGCACAAGCGCGAACTGCCGCTCTTTTCCGACGCGGCGCGCGCCGAGATGCAGCAGTACTTGCGCGCCGAGTCGCACGTCTCGGGCGCCGGCGAGTTTCTGCAGCGCGGTGCGTCGTTTCGCAGCAAGAAGAAGAAGAAGGCGCACCGCGCGCTGTACCGCAACAAGCGCGTGGAAGTTGCCGACGACAAGAGCGTCAGCGAATCACAGATGCTGCCAGATCACTGGCAAAACAAGTTCCTGGGCGATACATCTGTGTACGCGGTCGGGGACATCAATCGCGGCGTTAAGTTCCTGCTAGAGAGCCTCAACTCGTACGACGTGGATTTTTTGCACGAGGCGTCGTCGTCGCTGGATTTCAACTAAACCGGGGCGTTTACTTTGGTGCCCGGAACAGACGACTTGTCCTCTTGCGCGAGCTTCTTTTGGCGCGCCGCTTCCCGTGCATCTTTCGCGCGCAGCGCCTCTTCGAACTTGCGCACACTCGCCGCGAGGCTCTTCTTGCCGGGGGTTTGCATTGCGCCGAAGAATTGCATAAACTGCGCCAGTTGCGCGTATGTCGGCGACCACGGCTTGTGTGGCATGACCTTCTTGTCGGCTATCTTGTCGACCGGCGGCAGACTTTCCGGCTTCTTCTTGGCGCCGAGCATCTTCGCGCGTTCTTCGAGCAAAAACGCGTTTGTGCCGCGCATCTTGGAGGGCAGCTCCGGGTGCATGTGGCTGCTCTTCGGCAGCTCTGGCGGCGTGCTGAGGTACTCGCGTTCCTTCTTGAGCACATAGTCCTGCAGATAGAGTATGATCCCTCCCTCGTAAGCGTTGAGTATGTCAACCGTATAGTCCTCGATGGCCGAATACACCTCCTGGTAAAAGATCTCCTCCCAGCGCGTCTCGGCGCCGGGGTCGTGCTCTGGCCGCTCTCCGTCCTGCTCGCGCCAAAACGCGGCGTTCTCGGCCTCGCGGTCAAGCTCGGCGTACCACTGCAGCGCCTTGGAAAGGCGCGCCGCCACCACGCTGCGCGTGTGCGCGCGCATCTCTAGGAACATGTGGTGGCACTGCGACGCACTGTACGATTCGCGGTTCAGCGGGCGCTTGCTGCGCAGCTTTTTGGCGCCGGCCTTGCGCAGTTTCTTGTCGCGCTCCTTGTTCGCCTGCGCAAGGTCTTTGGCCGACGGCGCCATGTCAGAGTGCACAAGCACGTTGAGCACAGAGGTGTAAAGCGCGAAGAGCTCGGTGAACGGCATTGTGCGCGGAAACGGCTTCTGCGACACCAGGCTGGCGAGTCGGGGCGTGAAGACCGGAAGATCGAACACCTCGGTCGCCAGCAGTGTCGCCAGAACGGATTCCTGCTGCTCGCGCCTGATCGACTCGAGGCGCACCGGGTCAAGCAGAGTGACGCCATCGATGCGCTGAAGACGTCCTTGTGACTCGCGCTCCATGCGGTCCGAGAAGAGCTTCAAATCAGTGCGCGTGTGTCGCGCCCACGCGCCGTCGTCGCGCGTGCGCAAGTTTTGGTAATTCTCGAACGCGACCATGGCGCTAGCCGCGGCGAGAGCGTCTTCCTCGAACTTGGCGCGCACGGCGACCGACGTTGATTCGTCGATGCCGTCCTTGTACTCTGGACGTTGCATGCCGAGTTGCATGAACGCGCGCGCCTGCTCGGCGTTGGCACGCAAGCGGAGGTACCGCTCGTCGGCTTCGTTGATGGCCGTTTCTTCCACGCGCAGGTACACGTTGTAGTGCTTGCCGAGGTCCTTGAGCTTCTCTTCGCTAATCAGACCGCGCGGGATCGCTTTGCCGGAAAGCATGTCCATAGACTTGGCCAGTTCCAGGCGCTTCTCTGCTTCGGCTCGCGTGCTCTGCTCCGCCGACTCGATGGTCTGCACGAAGCCGTCAATGCCCTGCTTCTTGACCATGTCGTTGATTGACAGCACGTTCTGATTGCGCTGCACCGCCACAGCGAGTTTCGCAATCGTGTCGGCCTCTTCGAGCTTTTCGATGTACTTGCGGTTGCTACCGGAAAACCGCGCCATGCGCAGCGAGAACCAGCGGCGGAAGTCGGCTTTGCGGTGCTCTTCGCGCGTCGCCTCGTCCGCGTCGGCCGGCGGCGCGATGAAGTAGCCGTTTTCTTTGATGTGGTTGTCGTACTGCTCGCCCACGGTTGTGTGCTGCACCTGCAGCTGGCCCGGAGCCGGAACTGTGGACAGAGCGCTCGTGCCGGGGCACGAAGATTCGCTCATAGTTGGTTTGGCGGCGAGTTTGCGTAGACCCAGTACGCTGTTGGGACTAAACAGAGAGCGGCGATTGAGAGCGCAAAGAGCACTCTAAATTTTGTGATGCGGCTGCGGCGTGCGGCGACGTGGCTCATCTCGCCAGCAAAATCGGACAGCTGCGTGCCCAGTTGCGCCAATCGCTCGAGTTTCTCGCCGCGCGCAACGAGCCCGCCGACGGCGTTGACGAGTGAACCGCGAGTGTGGAAAAGATCACGACGCAGGCGTTCAATCTCGTGCACACTAGAACTCATCTTGGCGCTTGATGCGTTCGCGCTGTTTTACGAGCGCGTCCATTTTTTCAGACACCTCCCAGTCATCCGGCACTGCCACCGTCAATTCTTTGACGTTGAAGACGAGTTCGAATGTCGCGTACACGTCCCGCTCTTTGTCGAGCGGACGTTCGAGAAACGGGTAATTGTAAGGACCACGAAAGTCTACGGATTCGCGCACGCCGGGCACCTGTATGTACACCATGATATACTCTTCGTCTTCAACCTCTTCCTTGTCGTTCATGTCCGCAAACTGCAATGCGATTTGCTGGCGCTCGCACGCGACCACGCTCTTCGTGAAAATCTTGCGTCGCACAAGGTTTCCCAAGCGCCCGAGATCAACGAGCGGCACGCTGCCGAGTTTCGATCCGCCGGAGCTGATGGGCGCGTACTTGCCCATCTGCGCGTCCCACTCGTGCTTGCGCGCCAAGTGAACGAGCCACGCATCTTGCAGGGACTCTTTTTCGGAGGCGTGCTGGTGCCCGGTCGGGAAATCGGCATCGTCAATGTCACGCGCCGCGGCCGGGAGCACGAGCGGCCCGTCGTTGTTAGAAGAAAAGAGCGCCGCGAGACGCTCGATTAGTTCGTTCATTTGCTTTCGAACTTTAGGTAAAAGACGACGTTTGGTTCGCATTCCACGAACAAACAAACATGAACGACGTATCCACAGGAGAGCCGAGTTGGCTGGCGTATGTCCTGGCCGCGCTGGTGTTTGCGTTGCTAGTTTATGCGTTCGCCCTAGTAGTCATATACACGGCCCGGATTTCGTACAGACTGACGCGCTTTGCCGTTTCGCCAATCACGTGGGCGTACGGAAAGTGGCGCCTGCACCGGCGCAACAAATCCAGGCACCCGTTTCATCTCTGCCGCCACAAAGTGCGCGAGTCGGGCAAGCTGATACGCTGCCACGAAGAGCGTGTGCGGCGTCACAGAGAGAACGTACAGCCGTTTTGTGCCGTGCACGTGCTGTTTCACGAGAATTTGCGCGACGACGCAGAGAAGCGCTTCCAGAACGTCAAGTTCCCGTTCGCCGAGCGCTACCACCGCGACCTGGAAGACTGTGCACAGCTCGTCAAGAAAGAACTGGAGCAAGCGCAGCAGCGCAAGGGAACCGAGGGGTTCATTTACGTGTACGTGAGCCAGTACGACCTCGATCAACAGATCTTGGATTTGGGAGCGCTGTGCGAAGACGAGACCTTTTTCTACAAAATTGGGTTTACGACCCAAACTCCCTACAGCCGCATCAAGCAACAGGACGGCGCGGTGTTCCCGTCCGGTACCAAGAAAGGCGTGAAGGACCGGGATTACTGGCAAGTGTCGGATGCGCTGTCGGCCGAGCAGCTTGTGCACGCAAAGCTGTGCCGTGTGCGCTACAAGCGCTTTGATCAGGACGACGTGGCGTTTGAGCAGGAGTGGTTTTTGACGACATTCAGTCTCGTGCAGGAGACAATGCAGCGCGCTGCGCGGATTGTGAACACCGAGACGTGGCGGTGGGATTGAAGGTAGCTTTATATCCACCACTGCAGGACCTTTCGCGCCGTTTTCCATTTCTCGCACATGCCCACGATGTAATTGAAATGCAAAATCCTCGCATCGCTGAGCGCACTCGGCAGTGTTCCGGCACTCGCAGCATCGAGTATCCAGGCGCCGTTTGGATACAGCTTTGCGTTCAAGAGAGAGACTGGCCGATTTCTCTCTAGTGATCCATTGTGCGCTGCATGTGCTGTTTCGGCTGTGCACTGGTCCGAGAACAAATCGCCATATTGATCGGCAAGGATCTCCGCCCACGCCATTTGCTCGGTTATGCGTTGCATTACAGAGACGCGTGCCACGCGCTGAAGATGACGCGCAGCAGACGTCGTGGGGAGCGAAAGATAGAACCCAGAGTTAGGACTAAAGACGCACTCGCCCTTGTTCTGGTCTTGCTGTGCCGCGAACGGAACTGCGGCGCCGGTGACGGCAAAGAGTTCGTCCAGGTTAAACTTTGCTGTAGCAAAGACATCAATGTCCACCAACAGAACGGCGTACGAGAACCGCAGCGCGCTAAGAACCACATAGGTTTTTGCAATCACCGCTCGTCTAAACTGCTCCATTTGCAAATAACTCCCAGAGGCAATAGGTTCGCCCAGGCCGTCTTCTTCGCTCTCCAGATCCACGGAAACTACCCCGTCGGCCGGGCTGTTCTCTCGGAACGTCACACTGCTCTGGCGGCGCATATCGCGCGCACAGGCGGTATCCGTTTCGTTCTCGCCGGTCGAGAGAACATTGAGAATCACACTGCGCTGTCCACCGACAAGGAAGTGCTTTTGCCGCAAAGACCGCGCCAGCGCGTTGCGGATGTTGCCAGAATCAAGCAGCGCCCAGTGTGCCAGGTGCTGCGGGCGTATGGGCGACGAGACGACAACGGGTTGTGTGCGAAACGGGAGCGTGAAAAACGCCTGGCCCAGTTTCCGTTCGTCTGGCCGCTCATAGTCGTGCAAGAACACGTGCGTGGCGCTCTGCGTCTCGGCGACGTGGCGCGCCGTAAACCAAACTGGCTGCAGCCGTCCGGGCTGGTCGCCGTCGTACGCCGTGGGCGCGTCAATGAGCACAACATGCCACGTCCGGGAGCTCACGTCGGCGGGCAGGAAATCCCAGTACCGCGCATCAAGGTCGTTCATCTGGTGCGCCGTTGCGCGCGAACTGGAGCTATACGCGGTGGTCACGACGTTGATCCCGGGCGAACGCTCGCGGGCTCGCTGTGCCCAGTGCTCGCTCTGCTCCACAAACACGGTGTGGCCGTGCCGGTTGGCGTGCATCCAGATCGGCGAATCGCCGCCGACGCCAAAAACCAGAACGTTGCACTTTGACTGGCACGTGTCTCCGGTGATCTGGTCGACTATGTACATGTACTGTGCCACGCTCATCTGCTGCTCGGAGACGCGTGCCAAGCTCCGCACGACGCATTCGCATGCCGCGCGGTGGTTGGATGCAAATTGGTCTGTGCATTTTGCTGCAAAAGAATCAGATAAATAGCCCTGCGCGTAGCGGGAAAACAGCGCACACAGGACTGCGAAAACACCAAACATCCTTGTTCCCACACGTCAGCAGAGGCGCGAAGTGTTCCGGGCGCCGAGTTTGCTATTCATTAAACGACACAATGACAAACCGCTTTCCGCTAGTGATTGGATACGCAAGATGGTTGTGCGTCACTCTTCCCGGATGCATGAGCAAGAACCCGGGTTCTCGGCTCACGTGCGTGCAATTGTAGCGCGTAAACTGCACGCCGCCGCCCGTGAACGCATCGTTCAGCAAAACCGTCGTCGTAACCTGCGACGCGTCGTTGTGAGGCCGCAGGTCGCGCTGGCCGTCCATGCTGTACTTTACGACAAAGGCGATGTTGATCTCCGCCTTGAACGAGATACCGCGATACTGTCGCTCAATCAACGGCGCCAGCACGTTCTTCAGCACATAGACCCACTGCTCCTCCCAGCCAAACTGGTTCATATGGATATCTTGCGTCGGCACGTTCTCGTACCCTCCAACGCGCTCGTCTTCGTTCCGTCCCGACGACCATTGATTGGCGGCATTGGCGGTCGCAATCAGGTGCTCGCAGAACAACGGCGTGAACAGCACAGCGCCGTACGCATCGGGGCACGGTTCCGCCATCTGCACGCGCTCGTAGTCCTCGACCAGGTACCGCTTGGCCCAGAGCGACGGACTGACATGCGCTTCGTAAAGTTCTGGATGCGGAGCCGCGGCTTTGGTGTAGCCCTCTTCGCCCAAAAGTGTTCCGTAGAGGTGCCGGTTGTCGGCGTAGACGGGCACGCCGTCACCGAGCGCGTCGACACAAGCGCGGCGCACGGCGTCGTCTCCGGTGCCCTTGTGGCGGCGAAAGTAGCGCGCAAAGGTCGCAAACATATCGCGCCGAAAGAGCAGCGCCGAGTGCGCGTAGGGCACCTGAAAGAGCCCGACGTTCTCGCGCCGGTACACGCGCAGCGCGTCAAACCCGCGCCGGTACCAGCCGTCTGGGCGCATGTCGGTCCAGAAACTGGACCAGACTCCCAGCTCGCGCTGCAAAAACGCGGCCACCACGGTCGTGTTCCACTGCGCCAGCTCGCGAACCGTCGAGGCTCGATTGAGCAAGGCGTCCGATTGGATCATGAACGCGAACCGCGCGCCTTCGCTGACGGCGTTTTCCAGGAAGAGCGCGCGCGCTTCGGCGTAGTCGTCCGTTAGGATCTTGCCGTTCTTGCGAAAGCCGGTCCGGAACGCGTTTCCGAGACGCACGTCGACGCCTGGCGCGCGCCAGACAAACAGAGTTGTGCGCTTGTAGTCGAGATCCAGGTTCTCGACGGTCTCGATGAATTCGGCCTCAAAGGGAGTGCCAAAGAAAAAGAGGCCGAGTGCCAGTTCGCCCACGTCAATAGAATCGTCGCTTGAATGGCGAGTTGTCTTGTAAAAATCACTGTACGCGCCAGCCACGTAATTACTCAGGCCCACCAAAGTGCGCGAAGACGGCCCGTTGCCGTGCAACACAACCGGCTCGGTTTGCGTCTCGGTGTTGCGAAAGCGGTAACCGGGCGACTCGCACTGCCACTCGTGCGCCTCGAGGCCGTTGAGTGGCTGGAAAACCTCACACTCCGAGTCCAGGGCAATGCGCGTGGCGAGCGTTCCTTCTCTATGATCGCGCAGTTTGCGGGAAAAGTAGAGCTGATCGTCAGACGCATTGGAGCTCACAAAGTCCTCCACCAGAGCGCGGAGGTGCTTGACGCGGCCCATGTACGTGCCGCTGTTGAGGTACCGAAAGCGCTCGTGCTCTTCGGCGTACTGCGCACACACTGCTTCGGACGGCCAGCACAGAACCTCGGCGCCAAAGAGCACGTCTGTTGTTTTCTCGCTCTCTTGCCAATGCTCCAGCAGAACGGAGGGAGGGTGCTGAAACACGGTGTCGTAGCCGTCCACAAACAGAACCAGTTCTTCGCCGTCCATCGACAGCAACGCGCGCTTGACAAGCGAAACCTTCATGCCCCCGCCCGGCCCCGCGGCCATGTCGCCGCCGGTCCAAGTCTCGTTTGCGCCCAGTGTGCGCAGGTCGTACCCATAGTAGTCGGCCGAACGTAGCAGTGTTTGATAGCCAAAGTGGCTTACATCTGTCGCCACGGTCAGCACCACTACGCTCTCCTGCGCGGACTGGTGCAATCCGGGCACCACGCCGCTGCTCTCGGTGTCGCTCGGCGAGTCGTCAAAGTACGGCGAGACGATCTGTTCGCGCACCGCGTAGCACGCCAGCCGAGGCGAATATACAGAGCCCACGACCGACGTGGGCCGGCACTCTCCAGTTCGAGGGCTACAGGAATCCGACGTCATCTCGTGACCGGTGTCTCGCGCGCCGAGAACAATGGGCAAAAACTCGTCGACCGGAATCATGTTTTTCTCATACTCGCACCGCTCTTCTATCAAACGAGCAGCAGCTGACGCGCGGATCAGATACGCAATGGTCCAGTACGTAAACCCGCACGACTGCAGCAGTTGCCCGGAAGCCTCACGGGCCTGCGGCGCGCGATCGCGATACGCCAGGTAGACAAATTCCGCCTCCAGCTTGGCTGATTCGTCCACGACGGCGGGCAGTTTGTCGGCAAATCCGATGAACTTGGCATCGTCCTCGAGCACGACAGCGTACTGGTCCGGCGGGAGTCTTGCAATGCGCTCCCAGACTCGGATGTGCGAGAGCGCGCACCCGACTTCGCCGAGTTTCATGCGTCGACCGGAAGATGGGTCACGGAATGTTTGATTGAGCGCGATGTGACCGGATTCGAGCGCGGCGCGCGCGGCGTCGGCGTCGCTTGCCTCAATGCGCTCGTACGCCACTCCGTGCTCGTGTGCCTGAGCGGCAAAGCGGTCCATGCGCTCGGTTCTGCGTGCCAGGTTGACGACGAAGACCGGAGCGGGCTGGTAGATGTATCCGGTGGGGTAGCTGGGATTGTCGGCTATGCTCACTGTTTGACTGGCAGGACCGCGCAGCAGCTCGGCCATGACAAAGACAGTTGAGAGACGGGCTCCGACCAGAACACGGGCACTGCGCATGGCCTCGATGAGCGAAAAGAACACGCGTGCCTCGTCCTCTAGATCCTCGGCCGAAAGAGGCTGCAGCATTTCCGCTTGACCGAACCCGCCTCTGCGCGTTTCGTGATTGGAGAAGGAGATTGTATCGAAATGGCCCTTTCTTTGATTGATACGCTCAATTTCTTCGATCGTCTCTTCCTCGTCGCACAGGAGCACCAATCGGCGAACGGAAACGGCCGCTTTCGCAGCTGCGTCATAGTACGCCTGCACCGAAAGTGACGGGTGCTCGGTTGTTGTCTCTTTCCATGCCCCCGAGATTTTGTCGCCACGGCGAATGTGGAGAACGACCGAGTTTTCACAATCGAGTCCGTCATTGCGCAGCAAAGAGCTCTTGGCAATGCTGTCCGTTGGCTTGTAAAGCTCTTGGAGTGTGCTGCGGAAGCTGCTTTGCGGGTGCCAGCGCGGATGATTTTCCGGTCCGTGCCAGTTTGCATAGGCTTCGCACGGCTGTGTGCACGCCTTCAGCGAGTTGACGTAGTAATGCCATGATTTTGGCGAACCGGAGTCCGGGACTTTGTCGTACCGGCCTTCTGCGATGCACGGTTCGCAATCGTTCTGTTCGCACCAGAGCGAAATGCGCGCGAGTGCCATGAAATCCGCCCCAAAGCCCTGTAGCTCTCTGTCGTCCATTCGCACACAGAGAGCCCGGATTGCGGCGGCGCAGTTCGCCCAGAGAGCCGGAATTAGAATGTATACAATTAGTGTCATTCTTGTTGCTGGTTTTCTGGTGATCAATTGCGGATTGCAGGGCATAGATTGCGATTTATTTCGACCAAAGATGACATTTCAGCCGAGGCCAGCGGGGTTTCGCGTTCGGCCCAACGGACTTGGCTTTATGATGGGATTCGATTACAACACTTCCAGTACTTCCCCGGCTACAAATAACTACGGCGGGTTCTTTAGACACACTGGGGCGAGCGATTGGTACGCAAATCCTGTTGTTGTTGCCTCTACGCGCGCCATTCTGCCTTTGACGCAGGCAGGACTTCCGCCTTACGTTGTTGCTCTGATATGCTATTATGTATTATACGACGAAGTTTTCTACTTGGACAGTACGGTCCTCGGCTTAAAGGACTACGAACGCGAAGCGATTGAAGTATCGCACAAGTGCCATCGCGACCGGGCGCTTTTGCGCAGAAAGGCGGACATGATTCGAGAAATCCGGTTTCTCTCCGACGGCGGGCTGCAAACCAAGTTGCTTCAGAATATATTCCTGCGCTACGAAACACGCAACACGAACGGCGCAACAAAAACGCGCTACAAACACGAAGAAGACCTATGGGAGCTGCTGCAAGAAAAGCGTGCACTTTGCCCCGAGCTTGCACGCCGGTACCTTCTAGAGCGCATGGGCGCGAACAGGCTTCGCATCGAGTACCCGAGCCCGTCGAAAGACTCCTGAGGCCTCAATAATAGATCGAAGAGCCACGAGGCCGCTCGCATGCACGTCGAGGCGTGACCAACACACTCAATAAACCCAACTATGCAACCTCAACTACTAAACCGCGAGGACGTCGAGTCCTTCTCCGGAGACTCGTCGTTCTCACGCTGGCGCACATTCCAGGAGCACGTCGATATGGCCGGAGAACTGCCTGCGTGCTACGAACTCGCCGTCGGCCAGACCCCGACCAAGCTGGCTGCCGTCGTTTACGCCGGAGCGACGCTCGAAGAGCAGCAGCGCGGCAAGGACTACGCGCGCGGCGGGAGTCACAAAAAGGCGCTGTTCGAAGAAGCGAAAGCAGCCGGCCTGAACATTTACATTCGTACACGGAAGTTTGCCTCGCGGCAAGAAGCGTTCCTTTTCGAACGCCGCCTCCTCAAGTCGTTCGACTACGCGTGGAACAAGAAAGACCAGGCGAATCCCAACGTTCGCAGTCTCGAGAAAGTGCTCGGCAACGCCGGTGCGTACAAGAAAAAGTACGTCGAGCTGCACAAGCCGACCAAGGAGGACATTGAAGAAGTCGCGCGCGAGAACGACGGACGTCGCAACGCCGACCAGAAACTGAATTACGAGAAGCGCCTGCAGCGCGCCGTCGAGAACGAAGCGTCGCTGGATGGCCTCAAGCCGCGCTTCCTGGTCTTCAAGGAGGGACAAGAGTACAATGCATCGAAGCCGCTGCGCGAGCAGTTGGACATGCGCAACAAGCTCAACAAGCTGTACGTGGCGCGGATGGAAAAGGTAGCGCCCGCCAAGCTCGAGGCTCAGACGGTATCCGAGAACTACGGGAACATTGCGCGCAATGCGCCGGGTCCGCTCAAGGCCGACAAGACGCCCGACATGCGCTACAAGGCCAATCGCAAAGTTGCCAAGAGCAAAGAATTGCAGAGCAAGGTGAAGAATCTGGAAAAGAAACTGAGTGGCCCGACGAAGAAGGACGGCACGCCCGATCGGCGCTACGCGGCCAATCGCGCCACGGCTTCGACCGCGTCTGCCGCTTCTGCTGGCCCGACAAAGAGAGACGGAACGCCGGACATGCGCTATGCGGCGAATCGTTCGACGCCCGCGCCGACGCCAACGGTCTCTCGTTCGTCTGGCCCGACAAAACGCGACGGAACGCCCGACATGCGCTATTCGGTCAATCGCTCAAGTAGCTCTTACGGAGGCGGAGGCGGCGGCGGCAGAGGCCCGCTCACAAAGTCTGGACGCCCAGACATGCGCTACAAGGCGAACCGTTGAACGTAAAAGTGTCTGATTTTTTGGGAACCCGGTTCATTCACTTGAGCGCCTTGAGGTCGCGCGCAGCGCGCTCCGCTTCCTCCAAGAACGCTATAGTCGCCTTGCCTGCTCCGCAAGTGCGTGCGGTGTCAAGCGGGGTCTTTTTGGCCGCGTTGCACGCCAGGACATTTGCGCCTTTGTCCACGAGAAACTTGGCAATATCGACAACATCGCCAGCAGAGGCGGCGTAGTGCAGCGGTTGGTTTCCGCAGGAGTCTTGGGTGGACACACGCGCTCCCGAGTTCACGAGTGCTGTGATTTGTTCCAGAGTTGCGGCGTCGCGGATCCAGCAACTGAGAAGTGGAACTCCGCCAGATTTGCGGTTCGGATTTGGTTTGCGGGTGCGCTTGCGTTTCGTTTCGCGTTTCGGTTTGCGTTTCGTCATGCCGGTGGGTTTGGCGGCAGGCGTTGTGGGTTTCGCAATCTTCATTTTTGGTGTTTGTAAGAGGTGTTGGCGAATTGTGCAGTTCGACGCTTTTGGTTCGGGCCGGTCTTGGGCGGTTGAAAAAAAAATCGTTTTCAGGAAAATGCGAAAAAAGTCTCAAACTGGCAAACCGGGCTGCGAACCAGAATCCGAAGAGTTTGACTCGATAGCGTGATTTCGGATTTCACTAGTTGAAACTGGCT
>Ga0102934_1001982_pt1 | contig 14334 bp, 16 predicted proteins | sample SalPonR2_A_D1_MG_FD_78175 | JGI IMG/M metagenome (GOLD analysis project Ga0102934, IMG submission 78175) | Salt pond soil microbial communities from South San Francisco under conditions of wetland restoration - Salt Pond MetaG R2_A_D1_MG | ecosystem: Environmental > Aquatic > Marine > Intertidal... | reverse complement strand
TTTAAAAGCTCCCACTCTTCCCGCCAATTGTCTCGGGATAACTTAAAATCAAAAATGACTCCCTCTTCATCCGGGTAGTTTTCCTCCTCTAATTGAAACTTTTTATCTTTAAAGGCCTTGATGGCGCTCTCCGGATACCCCATCAATCTCCCATATTCTTCATGGTCTTGGGAGGGGTCCAAATTTAGAAGTTCCTCCAATTCATCTTCCTCACGAGTTACAACTAAAACGGATTTCGGCCCGTTCTCCCCTTCTTTTGTTTCCTTCCGCGCACAACTTAATCCCGAATCCTCCAAGGCCCTTTCTATCTCCTCCGGGTCGCTATTCCAAGAATAAACTCCCAGCTCCATTGCCGGTTTTTCTCCCAATAACACCAGCATCATCTCCGCTTTGGGCCGAGCCCCGATATCTAACTCCTCTATTTTTTTAATTCTCTCTTGCTTTAGTTTTTCTTCAAAAAAATTGGAATTTTCAAAACTATTCATATAACAAACAATTAATTATACTCTTTTATAAATTTATTAATTTTAATTTTTCTTTTCGGTCAAGCTTTTTGATCTTGGCCTCCTCTCGGCTGGCCAGGGAACGATTCCTGAATTTGCGGGAATAAACCAATTTTACAGGCCTGCGAGAAATAGTATATTTAGCCCCTGCCTTGGCCTCATTATGTTCTTTTAATCTGCGCTCGGGATTGGTGGTAATTCCGGTATAAAGAGTTTGATCCGCGCACTCCAAAATATAAAGATAATACATAAAACCGATAATAAACATATTTTGAACATACCGCGGTATGTTCAAAGATTGATTGCCAAAAAATATGTTCAAAAAAATTGTTCAACTAATAAATAAACCACGTAAAGCAAGGCACAATTTTCTATAATCAGCAAAGGGATTCCGATTAAAAAATACCAAGTCTTGGTTTTGTGCCGAAAAACAAACATACCCAGATAAACCCCCACGCTACCGAAACTTGCGGCCAGGAAAAACATCATCCCCTCGGATATTCTTTGCGAATCAGGGTGCCGGGAATTGATCTTGTCAATAAACATCAGAAAAAAAGCCAGAAGATTCAGGCTAAGAAAAAACACAATCAATCCTAATCCTAAATTATTCATCTTGTTTTTCTTTTAATTTTTCTTCCACTGTTCGACGATAAGCGCAAAAATCGCATTCCGGGTCAGCCGGAGGGATTCTTTCCGAATCCAAAACCTTTTTAATTTCTATTAAGGTGGGTTCTATCCAAGAGTCATCCCCCTCGTGTTTGATCAAAGTAATTTTAAATTCCAGTTTGGCGTCAAATTTCTCTGTCTCGGTTATACCGTTGCAATAAACAAAATAACCTTTATTTGATACCGGATACCCCTTCCCCCTTAAAAGCCACTGATAAACCTCCATCTGCCTTTTATAGCCCTCTTGCCAATCCTTGTTAAGCTCGGTAATATCCTCTTTTTTGGAAGTGGATTTATAATCAACCACGATATACTCGCCCCGGGAATTTATCCAAAGATCATCAATGGCTCCGCTAACCAAAAATCCGGTAGATTCGTGTAAATGCTGAACACCCTGAAAATTCTCTCTCCAGACATCCAGCTCATCATGATGAACCGGCCGGGCATCCACTCCATAGCGATCAATCAGCTCATGAGTCTCTCCTGTCCGGCGCAAAATATCAAATTCTTTTTTTAAAAGCTCATCCACGGCGCTATTCAGAGCAAAAGGGAAACCGGGAGGCCTTTTTACTCCCAATTTATTATCCAAATAAAAACATCTTCGGCACTCTAAAAACAGGTCTATCTTGGACCGGCTTAATTTCCACTTATCTCCTCCGTAATTATAAGCCGAGCCGCGATTAGGATTGTAATATTGAGACATATTTTTATGGATTATTTCTTAATATTGGTTTCTATGTTTACCATACCACTAAAAAAACAAAATTCCAATCAAAATTGCCAAAACTCTGTCTCACTTTGGCTGTTTTAGAGTCCGGGCGTATTTTTTCTATCCGGTGAATTTTACCTTCCTTGAAAGAAAGAGATTTAAAAATTTTATTCGGCTTTCTTCACCAGCGCCCCCACCAAAACTCCGTTCAAAAGAGAAAAAAGGATCATATAGACAGACAAAATTATGGAAAAACTTAATCCGAAATAATAAATCAAAGCGGGCAGGAACTGGAGCTTAACATTGCGGTTGTAAAAAATCACGGCAATCAAGGAATTTTTCATTCCCTTGTCTTGCAAATCTCCAAAAATGGGATAAAGAACATAGGGCGGGCCGGCCAAAAGCACGCCCACAATCACGGCATAAACCCAACCCCGCCAACCGGAGTGCTCGCCCAAGTGCTTTCGAATCTTTTGGGTGTTTAAATAACGATTAATGATATAGATAACTACAAACACCAAAACCAAGACAGGCAAAATTTTTACCAACACCTCCCCTGTTCTCCAAAGAGCATTCTTTATAAGTTCGGGCTCAAAAAAAGCTATACCGATATAAATTCCGGTCACCAAAAGCAGGAAGCGGTTGCTATTTGATAGTCTCTTCTTTTTATTTTTATTTTGACCCTCTTTATTCATAAACCTAAAAAATTTAAAGTAGCTATGGTTAAGGTAGCTATAATTATAGCAAAAAAGAAATTAATAAAATTCCTCCACAAGGCAAAACGTTTGCCCAGATAAGTGATCTCTATGGGAAGCATGGCCAGACCCACGGTGGTCCAGGCCAAAATAAAGGCGGTTACCGCCAATAAACTCACTCCTCCGGAGATAAGCTCTCCTCCGGCAATATAGCTGGTTAAAGGTATGCCGAAAGACACGCTCCCGCCCAAAGCGCCCAGCAAGGGATCTAAGAAATAATTACCGGTAAAAATTTTGGGGTAGAATTTGCCGAACAAAGGATTGAGTAAATTTACCAACATTAAAACTCCCACAATCATGGGAAAAGCGGTTTTCATATTATTTATGGTTTTACGCAAGCTCTCGGACATAAAAAAATTTAAAACTCTTTGTTTTAATATCGTTTTATATAATCATTAAAAAAAATCCGCTATTCCGAGGTAATTTTACTCCTTTTTCGTTTTTCCTATCGGCATAATATAAAAAGGAATTTCCTGATCCGGAATATTCAACAATTCCTTCAACTCTTTCTCCTGAAAAGCGCCTACTGTCACTGTCTCCAGGTCCAAGCTTGTCGCCTGTAAAAACAAATTCTCCGCGGCATGCCCCGCTTCCATATGCACATATTGCTTCCCTCTTTCTCCGTATTTTTGAGTAGTTACCGAATAATCGCCGGTAATTACGATAGCCGCCGGGGCTTCGGATATAAACATTTGTCCCAAGGCCGCCCGGGCCAAATCTTTCATTGCCCGCCCCTCGGATACGAGCTCCAAATTATGACTTGAAGGCAAATAATGATAAACTCCGGCGTCCAGATCCGGCAAATCCTCTGCCACTACATAAACCTCCAAGGGATATAGCGCTCCGGCTGAAGGAGCGGCACGTTTCCGTCCGTCCGGTCCGGTTACGCCCTGGGCCGCCCAGACCAATTGGGAAACGCTTGATAAGGACAGGGGCTCATCGCTATAATTTCGAACACTTCTCCGGTTGGCAATGGCCTCTTCCACGGAAATAGAACTGTTTTTTTGTGGCTGGGGGAGATCAATACGAGACATAGTATTAAAATTTTTATTAGTTTGATCTTTTTTTTGAATATTTGGCTCTTCTTGGGCATTCGGCTCCGGGGTTTTTTGAAAAGATTTATGAAAAAAGTTTCTCTTTTGCGGTATTAGATAAAAAAATAACATCACCCCCAAAGCCAATAAAAGAAAAATTGTTAATAACAATATTTTATTATTTTTTGACATATTAATTTTTAATCTTATCACTAACCCGACTTACAAAGATTGTTTTATCTTGTAATAATCAATAAATTTTTTAATGGCCTCTTTTTGTTCAGCTGGCCTCGAAGCATTCTCCAGGGTGTTTTGCACCTCTTCAAGGTTTTTAAGCACATTATTATCGGAATTTTTCTTAGAATCAACTTTTTTAAATTTAAAATTCTCGTCATCGTTAATTAGATCTACTATCTTATTATAATCTTCAGCAATATCTCCGGAAATGGTCATATTCTGTAATTTTTTGGTTTGCTCTTCCCGTTCTCGGCCCTTCTTTTCTTCTTTAGATAATTCCTCGTTTTCCTCTCTCTCCTCCAAACTTTTTTCGATATCATCCAAAGAAACATCAAAATCCTCCAAAGGGGTTTCTTCAGTTTCCCCGCTCGATTCACCTTCCTCCTCATCATTTGAAAATTCTTCCTGCTTAAATCGTTCAAATAATTTCTTCATTGAATCCTCTTTGTTTTTGGAATATTTATTCAAATAAAAATTTATTACCCTGTTAGCTGTCTCTATTTCTTTCTCGGGAATATCAAAGAAAAACAATTTTTTTGCCTCATTTTCAGTATCTATATTCCCCACTGCTTCCTTCGTTCCTTGCCAAGCATCTTTTAAAGCGTTTAGTCCTGCCAAAACGACCATGGGGTCCTCATTCCGATCAAGCTTTTTATACATATTATCTCGACCGGTAATTTCCAATAAATTATTAAAATCAGAAACAATATCACCGGAAGGTTTAAAGTCTTCCAATTTTTCCATTTTGGCTTTAAGTTTTTTAGCTATGTATTCTTCCTTTTCCGTCTCTATGGTCGGCTCTTGTTCTTGCTCGGGATCTTCCGGTTGTTTTTGTAAGGGCTCTGCCTGCCCTAATTCTTCTTGGTTATTCTCATTGTCTAAAGTTTGTTCTTCTGATATTTCGTCATTAAGATTTGTTTTTTCATTCATAAAATTTTATTTATTGTTAATAATATTTTTATTCCTCCTAATCCTATTTCTTTCGGGTTAAGTCATCCCACTTATTTATTCACTCCTTTGACCGTCAAACTTTCCGGATTAATTCTCTTATATTGCTTCTTGCTTATATCCTTGTTCTCGGACAGAATTTCCACTTCAAAACCGGCCTTCTTTATCTTTCCCAGATATTCCTCCTTTAACAAAGCGCCGGCCACGCATCCGGTAAGAAGTTCTTTGTCATTTCTTTGCTCCTCCGAAAGCTCTTCCAGTAGTACTATATCGGAAACATAGATCCTGCCTCCTTTTTTTAGAATCCGGTAGGCCTCGGAAAAGACTTTGTCCTTGTCCGGACTAAGATTGATAACACAATTACTGATGATAACGTCCGCGGAATCATCCTCAAAAGGGAGATTCTCCATCTCCGCCAATTTGAATTCCACATTGTCCACTTCCTTTTTTCGGGCGTTCTCTCTGGCTTTCTCCACCATTTCCCGGGTCATGTCCACTCCGATAACTTTGCCCGCCTCCCCCACTTTTTTGGAGGCCAAAAAGCAATCAAAACCGCCACCGGCACCCAGATCAACCACTGTCTCACCTTCGGCGATATCGCTCGAGGCCAAAGGGTTGCCGCAACCCAAACCCATATTGGCCTCCCCTCCTTCCTTGATCTCATCTTGGGAATAACCCACTTGGCTGCTGATATCCTCATTGCTGTCGCCGCCGCAACAACTACACCCGCAACCCGAGTTATTTTGAGCTATCTCTCCATATTTGTCTTTGATAATATTCTTTTTATCTTTCATAATTAAAAATTCGAATTAATTTTTATCGATCCAATCTAAGATTTTATTAAAAATTTCGTAATTATTTTTTTCGATCATCAACATATGTCCATTGCCTTTAATGTCGAAATCGCCTAAAAAACAATGAGTACAATCGATATTTCGGGAAGTAAAATAATTCACTATTTCCGCATCCTTTTCTTTGGGGTGGTCCGCATCATTGGTTCCCGTTATTGTTAAAATTTTAATCTCTTTGAATTTTTCTATGTTTGTAATCTTTAATTGAGAGCCATCAACATTGAAACGTTCCCATACCAATTTTGTATTCGTGGGTTGTAGAGTTGCTTTATAATCCTCCAAGTGGTCTTCGGGAAATTGTTTACTCTCGCCGATCAACTTCCTTTTTACAAACTCGTCACTTGGAGGAAGAAATCCGGGTACTTCCAATTCGTAGGTTATAGGACCAAAATTGATTTCGTAAACATTTTCCGTTTTTGTTTTATATTCGGCTTTTTCTTGAATGTTCCCCATTTCTCCCGGAGCCAAAGCAATAATTCGGGATATATAATTTTTATCCAATAATTCCGGGAGTTTCCATACTATGGGTGCCGACATGGAATGGCAAATAACAATAACTTTTCTGTTAATGCTTTGAATGAGATTAGCTAAAGCATAGGCAAAAAACGAACCGTTTATTTTCTCCTCGGGAACAAAACCGCTACGCCCCATCCCCGGCCAGTCAACAACATACACATCGAACCCTTTTTGAACGAAATAATTTCCCATGCCCTCTCTTCCGTCCGGAGAATATTCATAACAATGTCCGGTGTGCGCGCTTCCGTGTACCATTAAAACGGCACTATCTTGTTCTTGTGTATTGTTGCCGACCAATTTTTTTGTATAAAGAGAATAAGGAGGTAAGGTATAAAAATTTAATTCGGGCATATTATTTCTTTAAGATTATGTAATTATGGTGCATAATATTAATAATATCCCCCTCTTCGTCTTTCATTATATTAAGAGTCTCGGGGTCATCTTTGTATTGATCATAATATCTCTCAAAAACTTCTTGAATCTTTTGTTTTTTCTCTTCTGTGACCTTAAATCTGTCAGAAAAACCCTCTACGGTTATTCCGCCCAACTGAGCTTCGCATTGCCCCGAATCTTCCACCGTAAAACCCGCCTCTTCACTCATCTTCTTTGCTTCTTGAAAAGAGGTGAAATACTTGTTTTTCGATACTTCTTCTATGGAAGTGTCCATTATAATGGCAGTTATCTCATTATAAAATTCGGTAAGCACAGGTGCCTCTTCCGGATTGGCGGCGCCGGGCCATTGCATAACAAAAAGAGAATCCGATTTTAAAGTATTATAGATATTTTTAAGCATATCCGGTTGCTCGTTCACTCCGGAATATTGCAGAGTATGCCTGGACACTGCTATATCCACAGATTCGTCTTGGATCGGTAATTGCTTCATATCACCTTGAACCTTAGAAACCTCTTGTTCGGTTTTCTTTAAATTATCAAAATTATAATCAAGATTAACGAAAGAAATATTTTTATATCCCTTTTCTTCAAACTGTTTTTTTAATTCTCCTGTTAAAATACCATCTCCGCCACCAAAATCCACAATGTTTATTGGCTCCTCTGATTCTTCAGGGTTTATCCCCTTTTGCTCCAAATATTCAATAATAGGGGCGGTAAAATAATCTCTAATATATTCGGGGTTGGTGTAAAAATCGATATACTCTCCTTCGTATTCCGCCACCCCCCAATTTTTAAAACTTCGTTCTTGTTTTTTTTCAAATTCCCCGTAAGAACTTTGAGTCATTCCTTCGTAATCTTTAGTAAAATTGTTCTCAGATAACTTTTCAGACATAGAATTAATATTGTTTGTAATTATTATTAAAAATATTGTTTCTGTATAGCGGGACATTCAAAATTCAAGATTTACCTGTTAATTATCATGAAATAACCGAGACTTGGCACTAAAAAAGTTATGACTATTATATTATTTTTTACAAAAATTTTGCCGTTATTCGGATAAACACAAGCTTAAGAAATTTTTCTCTTGTCTTTTTTATTTGTTTTTGTCAAATTTTCCCTTTTGCTTATCCAATAAAGTCCTAAAACCGGCTCACTAAGCTCAACTCAGGGCTTCTTTTAGCCGGGTTTTTACAGTCGCCTTTTCTTTGACCATTCTGTTCATAACCACCGAAGCGGTCAGGTCTCCGGTCACGTTAGTGGCTGTTCTCATCATCTCCAAAATCCTGTCCACGCCCACTATTAGAATAATGCCGGTGGTGGGTATTCCCGTACTAACGAGAACGGTTGATAAAATAACTATCCCAACGCCAGGAGTGGCGGGAGTGCCGATGGAAGCTCCCACCGCCGTCATTATCAAAATCAAAATAGCGCCAAGCCCCAACTCAATACCGAAAATTTGGGCCAAAAAAATAGTGGCCACGCCTTGATAAAGGGCGGTGCCATCCATATTTATAGTAGCTCCTATAGGAATAACAAAATTGGAAACAGAGGCTTTTACTTTCAATTTCTCCTCGGCTATTTTTATGGAAAGAGGCATGGTCACAATGGAGCTGTCAGTGGAAAAGGCCAACAATTGCGCTTCCCGAATATCCCTTAAAAACGTTAAAGGATTTTTCTTTCCCAGAACCATAACTATAAGTAAATAAACAAGAAGCATAATAAACAAACCGAGCATAACCGTTCCCACATAATATCCGATACTAAACAAGGATTGTATTCCGGTTTTCATGGTTAACTGCGCCAGCAAACCAAAAACCGCGATCGGAGCCAAAAGCATGGTCCAGCGAACTATTTTCATACAAACATCCTGCACGGAACTTAAAAGATTTAAAATCGGTTTTGATTTTTCCGGCTTAATGCTTACCAGAGCCAATCCTATTATTATGGAAAATATAACCACCTGCAACATCTCCATATTTACCATATTGTTAAGGGGGTTATCCGGCAAGGTTGCCACCACTTTCCCGGGCAATTCATTCAGTTTTATTTCTTTCTGCTCTATTTCCTCTTTATTAATTTGAACATTGCCGAATTCTTGAGCAAAAGCGGAAGTATCCACATATTGGCCGGGCTTAATGAATTGGGTAATCCCCACTCCTATGCTAACGGCGATAATGGTGGTAAAAAGAAAATAAACCACTAACCCTGTTCCCATTTTTTTCAATTGCTCAAAATTCTCACTGGCCGCTATCCCCCTGATAATGGAAGCTAAAATCAAAGGAATAACTATCATCTGAATCAAGGTAAGGAAAATATGCCCGGGCAAAGCCAGCCAACTGCCCACGGTTTCCGCATTTTCTTTGCTCAACAATCCGAACTCGGAGCTAAGCAGAAGCCCAACACCCACACCCAAGAACATGCCGATCAAAATTTTGAGCCACAACTTGCCCTCCACCAAGGCGCTGACGTGCTCATGTAAATGCTTTAAGCTGTCAGTTGCAAAAAATTTAAAAGGATTAAACATAAATTTCCAATTAATTATATTAAAATTATAGCAAAAATCGGGCTATGACAAAAATTAGGACTAAATACATAGATCCAAATTAATGCGCGTTTTTATGATTTTTAAAAGGAATTGCCATAACTAAAAATGTATCACACTACAGTATGATACATTTAGGCGATTATTTAGAAAGCCGGTAGCGGACGCCTCGACCGAATTTTTTGACCTGTTTCAGCTTTCCCTCTTTCTCCAGCTCCTCCAAATATCGATAAGCGGTGTTTCTGGATACTTCAAACATATCCGCGACTTCACCGGTTTGGATACTTCCTTTCTCTTTAATCGCCTCTACAATTTTATCCTTGCGCCCTTCTATTTTCTTCTGCCTCTTCTCATTAAAGCTCTCCAGCCCGGAAGCGTCTTCTTCTTGTTCCCCTCTTTCTCGTTCCAGGCGTTTAATTTCTTGCTCACTCTCCTTAATCTTTTTCTCTTTATAGAGCCAAACCGCGACGGCTCCGATAATGGCGCCGGGGAGAAGGTATGAAATTGGTGACATAAATAAAATTTATTAAATTAATAAATTCAAAACTCAAGATTTATTTTCTGTTAATTATCGTAAAACAACCGAGGCCTGACTTTGAAATTCTTAATTTCAAGCTTAGATTATTCCACATTACCCGTTTTTTGCAGATCCAATAACTTGCGATACAAACCGCCTTTATTCTGCGCCAACTCATTATGGCCACCTTGTTCCACCACTTGCCCATCTTCCAAAACTATAATCTTATCCGCTTTTTTGATAGTGCTGAGGCGATGAGCAATAAGAATCATAGTCCTTCCCTTGCCCAGCCTCTCCATGGCCTGTTGAATTAATTTTTCACTATAACTGTCCAGATTACTGGTGGCTTCGTCAAAAATAAGAATGGACGGATCAGCCAAAACAGCCCGGGCAATACCAATCCTTTGCCTTTGCCCTCCGGAAAGCTTCATTCCTCTTTCGCCCACCAAAGTATTGTATTCATCGGGTAAATTATTAATGAATTCCTCGGCATTGGCCACTTGAGCCGCATGTTTAATTTCGGCCAAAGAGGCGTTTGATTTGGCATAAGAAATATTGTCCTTCACGCTCAAATCAAATATTTCCACTTCCTGGGGAACAATAGCAATAGACTTTCTCAACGCCCGCAAATCATACTCCCGCAAATCGTAGCCGTCCAGCAACACCTGTCCTTTTTGGGGGTCATAATGGCGATAAATCATCTTGGCAATAGTGGTCTTGCCCCCTCCGGAAGGACCGACCAAAGCCGTAACCCCGCCCGGCTGGATTTCCAAATTCACATCTTTTAATGCTTTGAAATATTTTGATTTTTGGCTATCATAGCTAAAATCAACATTTTTAAATTCCAATCTTCCTTTTATTTTGGACGGTTTAATACCGTTTTCCGGACTTTTAATACTCGGTTCCTCGTTTATTATATCCGCAAGTCGATTCACCGCCTCTGCTCCCTCTTCCATGCGATCATAAAATCTGGAAAGCCGATACAAAGAAAAATAAGCCTTCTCGGACAAGGTAACGGCAAACACCAAAGAACCGATGGTGACCTCTCCTTGCCAAGCTAAATATACGCTTAAAACCAAAATACTCACCCGGCCCATATCAATAATTAAATTCCTGCCCAAGTTCCATTTCAACAAACTAAACCATTCAAACAATTCCCATTTTCTCAGTTTTTCCCGCATTCCACCATATTCCCTCTCCTCCCTTGCTTCCTGGGAAAAAGATTTAACCGTATTTATATTCATTATGGATTGACCCATTTTGCCGGAAGATTCTTCGTGTTTTTTATGCCTTTTCTTTCTAACCGGATAAATATTTTTGTTTATTTTAAAAGTAATATAAATAAAAAGCGGAGAAAAGAAAGCAAAGGAAAGGCCGATGCGCCAGTCCAAAATACTTAAAACAATCAAGGTAACGACAAGTTGAATTAAAGTGGGGACTACTTCGAAAGCCAGGTTGCCCAAAAGTTCAACTATTTTATATATTCCTCTTTCGGTTTTGATTATCTTGTTTCCGGTATTCTCCCGTTCATGATAATCCAAGGAAAGATTAACCAATTTTTTTTGGATACGGGTGGGAAGATAACACTCCGCATCCACCAAAACGGAAAAAGTTCTTCTATCTTTGAAATAAGACAAAACAGAAGAAAATTGTTCACCTACAAAAAAGACGGCAATCAGAAGCAAGAGATAACCGATCCGCTCCGCATTAAAACGGGAAAGCTCATCCACTATCAATTTTAAAACATAAGGAGCGATCAGCTGGGACAAACGAAAACCGATAATAAAAATAAACAGAATCTTTATTTGCTTATGAGAAGGGGTGATCATATCCCAAAGCTGCTTCCAAAATTGCCCGGAACCGGCTGTTCGGGGTGATTGTTTCTTTTTATTTTTCATCATAAAAATATAGGCACCCCCTTCTTTACGAAGGGCGGGGTGCCTACTGTATTTTCTTTCTTCTATCTATATAATTATACGGAAATAAACCCGGTTTATTACAATATCAAAGAAATGTAATGGGGTCGGGTCTTGAATTTTAGATAACTCTTGTTCAACGGAGAATAAAATTATAAGGGATTCAAAATTCAAGACTTGACCCAGTAACATATTTTAACTTTTAAACTAAACTAATCAAAATTAAAAATTTATCCCATTAATTATCGTAAATCATAATTTATAAATTATTTTTTCCGATCTTCCACACTCCCTTCTCTCGAAAAGCCGGGATAGTTTGCCTCTTGGCTTTGTTTAACAAACTATTAAATTGCAAATTTTTTTCCCGAGCACAATCTGATAAGGTTATAATTTTTTCACCTTTTAAATAAGCGACTCTCTTATGAAAAGATTCTATCAGCGCTAAGGTTAAAACTCGATCCATGGTGGAAGTCTTTTTTTTGTTGCTGTTTCTATACTCTGTAAAAGTGCTGTAATAAACTTGTTTTTCCTTGTTCCTCACAATCAAAGGAGGAAACCCTTGTCTCATTAATTGATAATTAATTAATACCCTTCCGATTCTCCCATTCCCGTCACAAAAAGGATGAATATGCTCAAATTCTAAGTGAAAACGAGAAATTTTTTCTAAAAAATAATCCTTACTGTTACTGGAATAATCCAACAATAAAGAATCTATCATCGATTCAATGTGTTCCGGGGCCGGGGCGATATATTTCCCCACACGGACGTATTCCCCGGACCCTCGATAACGACCGGTTATATCATCGTCAATATTGCTCATTAACATTCTATGTAAAAACAAAATCAAATCATTGTCTATCTCAGGAGTTTCTTTCTTATTTCTTAAATATTCAAAAACACGGGCCAAGTTTTTAGCTTCAAATACTTCTCTAACCGAAACCTCTCTTCCCACTTCCATTTCTAAAAGTATTTTTTCAGTTTCAGAAATTGTTAAAGTGGAATTCTCAATAGCATTGGAGTTGTATACTGATTCCGGCAACTCAGTTTCAAAGATGATATCCAAAAGAGATTCCTTGCCCTTTTTTAAAGAATCATATTCCTTTTTTAGTTGATCTATTTTCTGTTTGCGCCTGTTTGTTATACTCATATAAAAATCGTTAATTTATATAATTATTTTATCACATTAACGATTTTTTGTCAAAACACCGTTAATTTTTTTATTGTTTTTTAATTATTCTCCCAGTCCTTGATCAAAATCCCGTCGCCGTACTTTTTGGCTACAAGCGACCGATCTTGTTTACCTTTACGGGCTGCTCTTTCTTGATGGCCTTTTTAAAAAAAGGAATGAATCGCATATCAAAATTATTTTTTATTATTCAAATTTCGGCGGCTCCCAAAATTTATGAATCTTATTCTGTTCTATCAATAAATTATCCAGTTCATCCCAGTTCTGCTTTACATTCCCTTCCACAGTCATCCTGTCTATATCATCGCCGGACAAACCCGCATACAAGCCGGCCAATAAAAACCGAATACCCTGATTATCACCGGGATTCATCTTTAAAAGCAATCGATAAAGTTCTTCGGCTTGCTTTTTATCATTTAATAATTCAAGATCCAAACCCGCTTTGAGTTGAATGGCTCTCATATACTGCCGATTTTCGATTACGCCCCAAGGCATTGTTTCCGGCCACTCGGGGAAAATGCGCCCAGTTTCCGTAAAAGCGATATCCGCGTATTTTTTAGCTGTCTCTTTATCATTTTTAAGTTCGTATACAATTGCCAAACCAACATAAGCTTCCACATAAAATTTATCAACTTCAATAGCTTTTTCAAGCAATTTGATCGCGTAACCGTAATCCCCCGCCTCAGTCGCTTCCATGGCATCGTAATAATAATCACTGATTCTTTCTCTTGTAACAGAATTCATTTTATACTCGTTATACAAACTCTCTTGATATTCACTGCGTAAAATTTCCTCGGAGATTAATTTTTGCAGACTTTTATAAACACCGGGCGGTAGAGAGCTTACATATTTATAACGTCGATATTTAGGTTCGAAATACTTTTCAATCAAACGTATAACCTCATCAACAAATCTGCCGAAACGCATTAAATCTTCTTTTTTTGTTTTTCCTTTCGTTGAACCCTTTTCATCTTCAAATTTTATCTTAAGGGTTATTTTAAATACTAAAGGAGAGCAAGCATTTATTATTGCCTGCCTAATCTTTCCCGATGGATGCTGGATATACTTTAAAATAAACTCGGAGAATTCTTTAAAGTTTTCCTCGCCGATCGCCCAGAAGGCCCATTTTAAAGCGCCTATAAACTTTACCTGACAATCAATGTCCTTAATTTGCTCAAACTTCCTTATCTCATCCAAAAAAACGCAAAAATCTTTTTTATCCTTTTTTCTGTCGTGCCAATATTTTTCGATTTGTTTTTGAGCTTCCTTGGCCTCTTCTTTGTTCCCGGTTTTAATAGTATGAATATATTTTTCCAAAGGATTGTTCATATTTTTTAACTTCCGATAATAATGGAATAAAAGGGTTTGTTTTTTACCTCAACCCCTTTGTTGTTATTATCTTTATTATTGATATTATTTCCAATATTTTCTCTTGAGATTGTTTATACGTACGGTTATTATATTCTTAGGACTTGGGAGATGTCAATTTGGAGGTAATAAAATTGTTCCTGATTTATTTTAACTCAAAAAAATTTATTCAAAATTCAAGATCTGACCCCGA
>Ga0102934_1001981_pt1 | contig 14335 bp, 13 predicted proteins | sample SalPonR2_A_D1_MG_FD_78175 | JGI IMG/M metagenome (GOLD analysis project Ga0102934, IMG submission 78175) | Salt pond soil microbial communities from South San Francisco under conditions of wetland restoration - Salt Pond MetaG R2_A_D1_MG | ecosystem: Environmental > Aquatic > Marine > Intertidal... | reverse complement strand
TGGCAGCGCGCAACGCGGCAGCCACGATGACAGCATTGGATGCGCATTCCGGAGCCTTGTGGATCGTCGACCTTAGATCGCGTTCCGACCTGACGGAGTCAGGCCGGGCGCTCTAACGCCGCAACGATACATTCTCTGGCAGGAACAGCGCCAGTTGCGGGACGAAGATGATAAAGATCGTGAAGGCCAGAGTGATCAGGAAGAAAGGGACCGTGGCATAGGCGATCCTGCTCAGTTTCTCACCGGTAATGCTCTGGATGACGAACAGGTTGAAGCCCACCGGAGGCGTAATCTGCGCAAGCTCCACCACCAGAATGAGGAACACTCCGAACCAGATCGGATCGAAACCCGCTGCGACGATCAGCGGCAGCGTGATCGGCAGCGTCATCACGATGATCGACAGGCCCTCCAGCACACAACCCAGCAGCACGTAGATCAGAAGCAGCATCAGGATCAGCATGAGGGGGGAGAGATCCATCCCGGCCACCGTCGATGCGACGAAACGCGGGATGCCAAGATAACCCATCGCAACCGACAGGAACACGGCGCCCGCGATGATCAGCCCGATCATGCTGGTGGTCCGCACCGATGCCATCAGCGCTTCCCACAGCGTTGCGGGACTGAAGGTACGTTGTGCGATGCTCACGATAATCGCGCCCAGAACACCAATGGCCGCACCTTCCGTGGGACTGGCAATGCCACCATACATCGATCCCAGGACAAAAGTGATCAAAAGGAATACCGGAAGGAGTTCCAGCAAGCCGGCGATCCGATCCCGCCACGTGAAAACGCGCGTCTCCACGGGTACGAGATCCGCCCGCAATTTGCTCCAGACCCCGATATAGATCATGTAGCACAATGCCAGCGCGACACCCGGCACAAGGCCGGCGAGAAACAGCCGCAGGATCGACTGCTCGGCCAGAACCCCGTAGATGATCATGATCACACTCGGCGGGATCAGGAAGCCGAGCGTGCCCGCACCGGCCAGCGAGCCCATCAGCAGACGCTTGTCATAACCGCGCGCGAGCAGTTCCTTCAGGGTGATTCGCCCGACAGTCACGGTGGTCGCCGCTGACGATCCGGAAACCGCAGCAAAGAGTGAGCACCCCAGGACGTTTACATGCGCCATCCCCCCCGGCAGGCTCGCGGTCCACGGCGCAAGCCCGGCGAACAGTTTTTCCGCCAGTTTGGTCCGGAACAGGATTTCCGCCATCAGGATGAAGAGCGGCAGCGCCAGCAACTCCGTGCCGGTTGTCGAATTCCAGAAGCTCTGTGACAGGACACGGCCAACCGGCATGTCGCGAAAGATCGTCAAAGCGCCGATCCCGACCGCGAAGAGCGAGAAACTGACCCAGACCCCAAGCGCAAGGAAGCCTGCGAGCAGCAGCAGAACCGCTGTAATCACCGGGGTCATCGCGACACCTCTTCATGCTCGCTGGGCAGATCGGCATCTCCCATGACGGTCAGTCGCACGAGTCGCGCAAGGAGTTGGAGGAAGAGCATCACGATCCCGAAAAGAGCAAAGGACTGCGGAATCCAGAGCATGATGCGAGACGGCTCGAAGGATCGCGTCCCGCGCTGAAACATGTTCCAGACGAAATCCGCAAATGCCATCAGCAGAAAGCCGATGATCAGGAGAGCAAGGATCGTTGCGAGAATGTCGATCAGCCGCGCAAGGCGTTTCGGCAGGGTCTCGAGCAACAGCGCAACCCGGACATGGCCCGCATTGCGCAAGGTATCTGCGGCCGCCAGGCTGATAACGGCAGCCATCGCATACGTCGCAAGTTCCCAAGTGACACCGAGACTGTGGTTGAAGAGGAAGCGGGCGAAGATTTCGCTGAGCATGAGAAATGCGATCGCCGCCATGAACAGGGCGGCGATCCTCGCCAACCAGAGCGCACAAAGATCAACGAGGTCGAGGATCGATCGGAGCACGTGAGCCACTTTCCATTGGTGATATCGAACCAGCGCCGAGGGCATGTTCGTGAAGGATGGCGCCGGTGCAGGAATCGCACCGGCGCATCATGTCTTGTCGCCGGCGCGTCAGCGGGCTTCGAAGTACGCTTCGATGATGGCGCGCGATTCCGGGACATTGTCCATGAACTCTTGCCACATGGGCTCGCTGATCTCGAGCAGGGCTGCCGCGAGTTCGTCGCTGGGCGTGGTGATGATGATCCCGTTATCGGCCAGAATAGCCAGTTTTTCCTCGTCCTCTGCCCGCGCTACGTCCCAGAATTCTTCCTCCATCTCATTTGCGAGATTTTCGATCGCCTCCTGATTTTCCACCGACAGGTCGTTCCAGGCATCGAGGTTGACGTTGACCATGATCGCCGAGCCCTGCCAGTTGAAGCGGTTCATGTAATCCAGGAACTCCCAGAAACTGCCATCGACGCCCGAACTCGAAGATGTGGTCACACCATCGATCGCGCCGGTAGCCAGTGAGGGCACAACCTCGCCCCATGGCAACTGGATCGGCGAGGCGCCGAGCGCCTCGAAGAAGCGCGCGCCCATGGCATCGACGACGCGGATCTGCACACCGCTCAGATCATCGAGGGTTGAGACCTGCTCACGCGTGTAGACGGCCTGGCCGGGCCAGGGCACCATATAGAGGATCTTCTGATTGTTGCGTGCGGCGACCTCGTCGTAATGAGCCCGCGCCTCGCTCTGGAGAAGCTCCAGGTCGTCGAATGAAGGCGCCAGATAAGGCAGCGATTCCATGCCGAAGATCGGCTCCTCGCCAACTTGCTGATTCAGCAGGATATCCGCGATCGGGACGATCTGATCACGAACCGCTGCGAGCAGTTCGGGACCCGCGAGACCAAGCGCACCGCCTGGATGCAGGTTGATAACGACTTCCCCGTCGGTGGCTTCTCTGACTGCTTCGGCAAAGCGATAATGATTCTGGGTGTGGAAGTTCCCCTCCGGCCAGACGATCGCCATATCCCACTGTGTCTGGGCACTGGCGGTGCCGATTGTGGCTGACATCAAGCCCGCAGCAGCGAGTATCGTGAGCGCATTGGTGTGTTTCATGACCGTTTCCCTCTTATCCTGACCCTGGCAAATCGCCGTCTGCCGCAAAAAGTGCGCCGATAGCGGAGGCGACCAGATCTGCGGCCCGACCGGCATGGAACATCGTGGCTTTTCCGACTTTCCTCTGGTCCCTGCCTTGAAGAAGGCTAGCGGCGTGGTATACCATGCGTCAACCAAACAAATGCCAATCGAACAGTCACTGATGTGCAATTGTTTCGCCTGCTGCACCCTTTTTGGGCAGGCATCTGAGCCGGACTGAATTATTTTGAGGAAACTGGAGCGCTTTTCGGGGTGTCGATGATCGACGCGCCTTCCAGATCATTTCTTTTGTGCGTCATTCCATCCGGCAAACGGGGCATTACGCCAACGGAATGATACTCAACAGGGAGTTGGTACATGCATGACGATTTCACGGATCGCTTGTCCGCAAGGGCCTATGACGCACTCTTGCGCATGATTCTCGACGACACCCTGCCGCCGGGGACCTGTCTGAGCGAACGTGACATCGCGTCCCGCCTGGACATGTCACGAACGCCGATCCGGGAAGCGTTTCTGCTGCTGGAGAATGACGGGCTGCTGGCGAGGCTCGGCAACAATCGCGGCTATTGCATCAGGGAGCGTCGGATCGAGGATTTCATCGATTCCCTGGAGGTACGGCTGATTCTGGAGCCGGAGGCTTCCGCCCGCGCCACGGGCCGCATGGAGCTTGCGCAGATCGTCATGTTACGGGATCGCATCCGCGCACTCATCGAAGCAGCGGAATCAGGACGGGGGGTCACGAGGGACTCGTCGCGGGTCATCGACGACATGCTGCATCAGGCGATCGCGCGGGCGACGGGCAATCAGCACCTATCTGATATCATTTCTGCATTGCGCAGACGCACGGTCGTCTTCGATATTCAGAGCTTGCCGGAGAGAGCACTCGACAGCTGTCACGAGCATCTTGCAATTCTTGATGGGCTCGAGAACGGGCCTGCGGAGTTGACGCGCGAAACAATGCGCACCCACTTGGTCGGTGTGCGCGAGAGCATCATCGCCCATCTGACGACGCGCCCCAAACCTTCGCAGGCCGGGCCCCGGATGCTGTCCTGTTGACACGCCACGTTCTACTGACCCCACCATGCAGCGGTTGTACGCCACCTCAAGACTGCGCCGATGATGGATGCCGCTGGAGTTTTCCTGGTTTATTCAGCCGGAAGCCGTCAGGCTGCAATCCACCCATCGCCATCACTGGCGACTATCCCGGCTTGCTGAAACCGGGAAGTGCTTTGCCAGCGTCGCGATCGCGGGCCGAATCAGGACGGTCAGGCCCTGGCCAAGAAAGACAGAAACCCGAAAGGTGTTCCCATAATAATCGTCGATGCTTTTGGTTCAGTCCAAAGCTGGTGCTGCGACAAGACTACGCTTCAACAAGCGTGCAAATTCCTCCACGATTTCATCCGGAGTGTGGGGGCCATATTCACGATACCAGAGCGGGATCCAGTTGACGGCACCGAGAATGAACAGGGTGGCGAGTTTGGAGTTTGACGGTTCGATGCTTCCGTCGCCAATACCCTTCTCGATCAGGGCCCGCGTTGCCTCGCTGATCTCCGAACGGCGGGCGACGACAGCGTCACGCTGTTTCTCAGTCAGGGAATCGACATCCGTCAGCACCGCGCAGGTGCCGAATTCCCCGAAGATGCCCTGCATGTAGCGTCGCAGATAGACGATGACTTTCTCGCAACCATTGCCGTGATGGTTCTCAGCCAGATTCAACCCGGCCTCGCCATGATCCATGGCCCGGTGGTGACACTCGAAGAGAATGTCCTGCTTGGTGGAGAAGTACTGATAAACGGTCGGTTTCGTCACACCCAGCGCACGGGCGACATCGTCCATCGACGTATTGGCAAAACCACGGCGATTGAATGCGGCCGCAGCAACACCGATAACGGCCTCACGCTTCTGACGTCGCTGGGCGTCCTTATCAAAAATCAATGACGGATTTGCGGAACGGACTTGCCCCCGCTGCGAAAGGTTCATTCGTTCATTTCCCATGTCACGCAATTCCCGTCGTTTGGCAGCGGGCTTGCACGATATCAAATTCGTGCTAACCTGACTTCGAAGTATACCAACTTTACTCGCTAGTAAGGCAAGCTCATGAATTTGGCAAGCCTGATCCAAAACGCCGCACACAGGATGCCCGAAGCTCCTGCCATCACGGATCGCGGGATGGTCACGCGGTACGGTGTGCTCGTGCAACGGACGGCAGCCATAGCGGGCGCCTTGCGCGGTGCCGGCCTTCGCCGAGGTGACCGTATCGTTCTGGCGATGGAGAATTGCGGGGCCTTTCTGGAATCGCTTTTTGCCATCTGGGGAGCCGGGCTTTGCGCCGTCCCGGTCAATGCAAAGCTTCACCCGCGCGAGATCGAACATATCGTCCGCGACAGCGGTGCACGCTGGATGATTACGACACCGGGCCTCCACGGCAGCCTCGCTTCGCTGCTCGACGAGGTCGAGACTCTTGAGCACATCGTTTGTGCCGGCACCGATGATTTCGAGCAATTGACGCGCGCCGATCCCCTTGCTCCGGTGGAGGTCGCCCCAACGGAACGGGCCTGGATCTTCTATACCAGTGGCACGACCGGTCGTCCAAAGGGCGCCATACTCAGTCACCGCAACCTTCTTTTCATGTGCCATGCCTACTACGCGGATGTCGATCCGATCGACGAGCGCGACGTGAAGCTGCATACGGGCCCGCTCTCGCACGCATCCGGGCTGTTTGCGCTCCCACACATGTTGCGAGGTGCGCATCAGGTCGTGCTGCCGGGTTTCGACGTCGGCGCGATCGCGGACGCTCTCGACAATTACGATCGTGTCACGATGTTCGCCGCGCCGACCATGCTGACACGGCTTGTGCATTCGCCCATCGCGGAGCATCTGCGAACCGAGGGTCTCAAGACGATCTATTACGGGGGCGGGCCGATGTATGTCGCAGACCTCCGGCGAGCGCTGGATTTGTTCGGACCCCGTTTGTTCCAGATCTATGGCCAGGGAGAATCGCCGATGACGATCACCGGCCTCGAGCAACGCATGCATGGCACCGGACTCGGCGAGGACGATCTGCGCAGTTGCGGTCCGCCCCGCACCGGTGTTGATGTCCGCGTCGTCGATGACGAGGGGCAGGCCCTGCCTGACGGTGAAGTGGGCGAGATCATCACCCGCAGCGACTGTGTCATGGAAGGCTACTGGAACAACCCCGAGGCAACCGCGTCCGCCCTGCGAGACGGCTGGCTCTATACCGGTGATGTCGGGAGCATGGATCGCCGTGGTTTTCTGACCCTGCGGGACCGATCGAAAGACATGATCATTTCCGGAGGCAGCAACATCTACCCCCGCGAAATCGAGGAAGTTCTCTTGCGGCATCCGGATCTCGTCGAGGCATCGGTTGTCGGACAGCCCCACCCTGAATGGGGTGAGGAAGTCGTTGCCTTCGTAGTGGCGCGGGAGGATGCCGTGTTGAACTCACAGGACCTCGATCAGCTGTGTCTGTCGAACATAGCCCGTTTCAAGCGCCCAAAGCATTACCGGTTTCTCGAGAATCTGCCGAAAAACGCCTATGGCAAGATCCTGAAAACCGAGCTGCGCACCATGCTTGAGGCCAGCAGGGGGGAGGGCACCGATGCGTAGGGTATTTGTCGCCGGTATCGGATCAACGGCCTTTGGAAGGCATTCCGGTACGGATATCGAGGCGCTGGCGATCAAGGCAGGCGACGCGGCCATTCGCGAGTCCGGTGTTTCACGCAAGGAGGTTGGTGCGCTTTATCTCGGCAATTTCGTTGCCGGGCCTCTCGTCGGGCAGGAGGTACTCGCGGGACTTGTCGCCGATGGTCTTGGCCTCGGCCAGATTCCCTGCACCAAGGTGGAAGGCGCCTGCGCCTCCGGTGGCATCGCTTTCCGGCATGCCAGCCTTGCGATCAGCACAGGTGCCTGTGATGTTGCGATCGCCGTCGGTGTCGAGAAGATGACCGGTGCCGACACACCAACAGTCACCGCCGCCCTCAATTGCGCAATGGACAACCGTGCCGATGGTGTTTCCGGTCTGACCTTTCCCGGCCTCTTCGGCCTCGTCTGGAAATTGCACGCGGCTCGCTACGGCACAACGCGATCCGATGTTTCAAGCGTCGTACGCAAGAACAAGGCCAATGGTTTGCGCAATCCGCTGGCGCAGATGGCGGCTCACATCGATGATGAGGCCATTCTGAATTCCGCCCTGATCTGCGATCCGCTTCGTCTGTTCGATTGCTGTCCGGTGAGTGACGGTGCGGCGGCAGTCTTGCTGGTTTCCGAGGAGGTTGCACGCGCATGCAGCACCCCGATGGTCGAGGTTGCGGCCTCCGTACAAACCCGCGGCAGTGCCCGTATTGCCGGCCATCCGGACCTCTGTTCATTCGATGCCACGGTTGCGGCGGCGCATGCGGCCTACGACATGGCCGGCCTGAGCCCGTCAGATATCGATTTCGTAGAATTGCATGACTGCTTTTCGATTGCGGAGATCGTGGACAGCGAAGATCTCGGCGTCGTCCCGCGCGGGCAGGGTGGAATCTGGGCACGTGAAGGGCGCACCCGCATCGGGGGTGATGTGCCCATCAACCCGAGTGGCGGGCTGCTTGCGAAGGGCCATCCGGTCGGTGCAACCGGCATCGGGCAGATCTATGAAACCGTGCTGCAGTTGCGCGGCGCGCATCCGAACCAGGTCAAGGATGCCGCGATCGGATTGACGCACAATCTCGGCGGAACCGGTGTCGCGTGCACCGTCAACATCCTGAGGCGTAGCGATGCCTGATGCGTTCGAGGAACTCCAAGAAGTGACCGTTCTGGCTTGTCGCGCTTGCGGAGCTCTCGACCCGGGCCCTCGCGAGCTGTGCACGCGGTGCGGAAGCACAGACCTCGAGAGCAAGCGGGTTGCTGGTACGGGAACGCTGGTGTCATCAACCATGATACGGCGTCCTGCGGCCGCCTTCAGGGGCGAGGGGGCCTTTGAGGTCTGTGTTGTCGATCTCGATGCGGGTCCGCGGATTACGGGTCGGCTGATGCCCGACGGGACGCGCGGTCGAGGCACAACAGAGCCAGACAACGTCGAACCAGGACAACGTGTAACCCTCACCGGACAACGTGGTGAGATCCTCTATTTCGCAGGGAACCAAGATGAGTAACGACATCCTCACGGAGAAGCATGGGGACGTGCGCCTGATTACGATAAATCGACCGGCCAAGATGAATTCGCTCGATTTCGCGGCCAACGATGCATTGGTCGAAACGTTTCGTGAATTCGCCGCAGATGATGGCGCACGCGTAGCCGTTGTGACCGGAGCTGGCGACAAGAGTTTCTGCGCCGGCGCAGATCTGAAGACCTATACCATGGACTTTGCCAACCGCAGCGCACCAGAGTTCCGAACGGGCGCTACCGATGGCCCGGGCTTTGGCGGGATCACGCGCAGTCTCGACATCGACAAGCCGATCGTCGCAGCCATCAACGGATACGCCATTTCCGGCGGTTTCGAGCTCGCTCTCGCATGTGACATCCGGTTTTGCTCACCCGATGCCGAATTCGCACTGCAGGATGTGAAGTGGGGGTTCCATGCCTGTGATGGGGGCCTGGTGCGCCTGCCGCAGATCGTCGGGTTGGGACATGCGATGGAAATCGTCCTGTCAGGCGAACGCGTTGATGCCGAAACCGCGTTCAGGATAGGTCTTGTCAATCGTATTCACGAGAAGCCGCGCCTGCTCGAGAAGACACTCGATTACGCCGCGATGCTGGCACGTCGTGCTCCACTCGCACAGCGTTTCGCCAAGGACGTCATGCGGCGTACCTACGGCATGCCGGTGGCGGAGGCGCTGCGTCTCGAATCCCGATCCTTCTACGATCTCGGGCGTACCGAAGATCTCGCAGAGGGGACGACAGCGTTTCGCGAAAAGCGCGAGGCGCGTTTCAAAGGACGCTGAAGCGTCCATCAACAAATGAAGCAGGGGAGGAACGTCATGTCAGGAATCGGCAAAGGAATTGCCGCAATCGGTGCCGCAATCGTTCTGGCGAGCGGCGCATCGGCACAGGAGAGTGTGCGGGTCGGCGTCGTTCAGGGATTGAGCGGCCCCCCGGCCATCGTGGATTTCGGCGAGTCATATCTGCAGGGCATTCGCCTTGCGCTCAAGGACTACGAGGCCAGTGATGCGCAAACCGGGATCGAACTCATCGTTTACGATGACGAGGCCAATCCTCAACGCGCGGTCTCGGTCATTCAGCGCCTGATCCAGAATGATGGCGTATCCGCTGTCATGGGTACGGTGAGCAGCGGGAATGTTCTCGCCTTTGCGCCGGTTCTCCAGCGTGCCGGCATCCCCCTGATTGCGGGTCCGTCAATCGCCACCAACATCACCGCGCAATTCATCGACGAAGATCCGAGCTATATCTTCCGCTGTTCGATGGTGGAGCGCTACCAGATCGACGCCATGCTCGATTGGGCGGTCGAGAATTTCGATAATGTCGGGCTGGTTCATTCGACGACCGGGTACGGGAACTTCGCTGCTGAAGAGATCCGCAATGGAATGGCGGCCCGTGACCGGGAACTCGCCGCAGTCGAGGGGGCTGCGCCCGGGGTCAATGACCTCACACCCCAGATGATCCGCATGCGCGACGCCGATGCACAACTGGTCCTGAATTTCCACGAAAGCTTCGAACTGATCTATCGCCCCATGGCGAGGCTTGATTATCGGCCGGTCATTGCCGGAAACTGGGGTCTTTCCTCACTCAATGTCCTCGAAATTGTCGGACTCGACGCCATCGAGGGTACGGTGATGGGGCAGGCGCTCGATCTGGCGGACCCAAAGGCGCAAGCCTTCGATGCCCGCATGCGCGATGAATACGGCACGTCCTATCGCTGGCCCGTTGTGGCGGCACTCGGTTACGATGCAGGCCAGATCATGTTCGAAGCCGTCAATCGCGTCGGGCGCTCTGATCCTGCCGCAATCCGGGATGCTATCGAGAACATTGACGGCGTCGATGCGATTTCGGCGACACCCTCGGAGCCTTTCGGGCCCGATAACCACGAATGCCTCAATCCCGAACATGTCTTCCTTGGTGTCTGGCGCGATGGCGACGTCGTGCGTCTGCAGTAAGCCGTGACCGACGGTCGGCCCTGCCGACCGTCTCCTCTTCGTCGTCGTGGCTCAAGGGGGCGATCGTGTCTTTGACGAACTTCTTCCAGCTTCTCATCAGCGGGATCGCGATGGGAGCAATCTATACGCTGACCGCTAAGGGGCTATTCATCGCGCATCTCGCGACGCACCGCCTCAACTTCGGTCAGGGTGACTTCATGATGGTCGCAGCCTTCCTCGTGATGGCCTTCCTCGTTGCTGGAATCCATCCGGTGCTCGCCGTGATCCTCGTCGCCGCGATCCTGTGCCTCATGGGCTATCTTCTGGAGCGCATTGCGATCCGCCCACTTGATGCCCTGGCAGATCGGACCACGCCCTACGCCTGGATTCTGACGACGGCGGGTGTGGCGCTGATCCTGCAAAACGTCGTCGAGCTGATCTGGGGCAAGTCGGCCCAGTATGCACCGCCGCTGTTTTCCACGACCCGCGACAGTGTGGTCAGCGTCTTCGGCGTCGGTGTTTTTCTGGAAGAACTAGCGGTGATCATTGTCGCCTTCGTCGTTGTCGTCGGCCTGTATTGGTTCCTGTTCAAGACACGTTGGGGCAAGGGCATTTACGCTGTCGCGTTCAACCCCGAGGCGGCGAATCTGCTCGGCGTAGACGTGCGTGGCGTGATTGTTCTCGTCTTCGTGATCGCCTCGCTGCTGGCGGGAATAGCCGGTGTCCTGATCGGCCCGCTCGTTTCATTGCACCCGCATATCGGCCTGATCTTCACGATCAAGGCTCTCGCTGTTGCTTCGCTGGGCGGGTTTTCCAATCCGATCGGAATCCTCGTGGGCGGAATCCTCTTCGGGGTCGCCGAATCGTTTTCGAACTATTGGGACAGCGCCTTTGGTGACCTTTACCCGCTCCTTTTCGTCCTCATCTCCCTCGCGATCAAGCCGACCGGTTTGTTCGGGGAGGTAAAGGCCGACGTGCGCTAGGAGCAATGCGATGACGCGAAATCTCGGCTACCTCTTGGCAATCGGTCTCATCGTCGGGTTCCCCTTCGTGGCACCGAACAGCTTCTATCTCCATCTCGCGCAGATATTTGCCTACACGGCCATTGCGGTGATCGGGCTCAACCTGCTTCTGGGCCTCTCAGGACAGATGTCCCTCGGTCATGGCGGCTTCTACGCGTTAGGCGCGTATGGATCGGCCCTTCTCGCAACGGCGTTCGGCTGGCCGATAGGATTTGCCATTCTTGGCGGCATCGCCCTTGCCGTCGTCTTCGGCATCCTCGTCGGTCTGATCTGCCTGCGGACACGCGGTCTCTACCTTGCCATGGCGACACTCGCCTTCGGTTTCATGGTCGAGATTGCTGCACAACGCTGGACATCGGTGACGGGCGGGGCGATGGGGCTGTTCGGGATACCCCAGCTATATTTCGGTGATTTCCGGATGGGGCCGACATATTTCTTCTGGGTGACGGCGGCATTGTTGCTGTGCGTGCAGATCTCGAGCGACTACATTTTCTCCTCACGCTACGGGCGTCGGCTACAGGCGATCAAGGAAAGCGAGTCGTTTGCACGCACCATCGGATTGAACGTCCCCTTGTGGCGAACCGCGATATTCACGGTAAGCGCAGCGCTTGCCGGACTTGGCGGGGCACTTTTCGCCCATCAAAGCGGCTTCATCAGTTCCGAGGCCTTCAGCATTCGCCTGACCATCGGGCTTCTGATCGCAACGGTTATCGGCGGCCTTGGTCGCAGCTATGGCCCGATTCTGGGCGCGGCCATCCTGATCGCGATCGCCGAAACGATCGCGGCCCTGCACGAAATCGGCTACCTTCTTTACGGCGGCATCCTGCTGATGGTGACGATCCTGTTTCCGGAAGGTGCGATCGGCCTTCTGAACAAGCTGGCCCCGACCCGCAAGGTGAAGGAAGACCCGGGGAACCGAGGCGAAACAGCATCGGGCCGTGAACTGGACATCGCCACGGTGGCGGGCGCCGAGTTGAGGATCACCGGTATATCAAAGAGCTATGCCGGAGTCCTTGCGCTGGCCGAACTGGACATGAATGTCACGCCGGGGTCGGTTCACGCACTGATCGGCCCCAACGGTGCCGGCAAGTCGACCTTCATCAATGTCGTCGCGGGCCTATACCGGGCTGATTCCGGTTCGATTTCCCTCGATGGGGAGAATGTGGTTGCCTTGAATGCGTATCAGCGGGCCCGCCTCGGGCTCGCACGCACTTTTCAAAACCTGCAACTGATCCAGGGCGTGAGCGTGTTGGATAATGTCATGCTCGGGTTGCGCCCTTCTCAGGTAGCGTCCGCCGATTTCCTGCATTGGCTGGCAGACAGGCGGCATGAAGCGCGCGAGCGCACCGAGGCAATGGCAATCCTCGATTATCTGGGGATCGGACATCTGGCTGATCTGCGTCCCAAGGATATCGCCTATGGCCACCGAAAGCTTGTCGAGCTCGCCCGCGCGATTGCCCAGAAGCCGCGCATCATGCTTCTTGATGAACCGGTGGCGGGCCTGAATCCACAGGAAGCCGAGGCGATCGCCAAGGTCATTGCGCGCCTGCGGGAGCGCGGTGTCACCATCCTGCTGGTTGAACACAACATGGATTTCGTGATGTCGATCAGCGACCGGATCACCGTTCTTGACTTCGGACATTGTATCGCCGAAGGCACGCCCGCCGAAATCCAGGAAAACCCGGCCGTGATCAAGGCCTATCTGGGAACCGATGAGGCGGCAGCATGATCACCGTCGAGAACCTCCAGACTTCGATCGGCTCAGTCGATATCCTGCATGACATCTCCCTCGATGTGCCGGCGGGCAAGCTCGTTTGCGTCATTGGTGCCAATGGTGCCGGAAAGACAACCCTTCTGCGCAGCATCTCGAACGTGCTGCCGGCGAAGGCAGGAGAAATTCGCTTCGATGGCCAGTCAGTTCGAGGCATTGCACCACATGTCCTGGCGCGGCGAGGATTGGTTCAGGTGCCGCAGGGGCGTCAGATCATCCCCGATCTCTCGGTGCTTGACAATCTGACCATCGGAGCGTCACGGATTGCCGGGCTTGGCGAGGCTGAAATAGCCGAGAGCCTCGAGCGGGAATTTGCCCGTTTTCCCGTTCTCCGCGAAAGGCGGTCGATTCCCGGTGGCAGCCTGTCAGGCGGCGAACAGCAGATGCTTGCGCTAAGCCGTGCCTTGATGATGCGACCCAAGGCGCTGATGCTGGATGAGCCTTCTCTTGGCCTCGCGCCGCAGATCGTGAAATCAATCCTTCAATCTTTGCGCACCCTTGCCGATGACGGTCTCGCGGTCCTCTTGATCGAGCAATTGGCGTTCCTGGCTCTCGATATAGCCGATGACGCGCATGTGCTTCAGCGAGGCCGAATCGTGATGTCCGGCCCCGCCGCTGAACTTCGCCATGACCGCAGCGTGATCGAGAGCTATCTCTCCTGAGAGACTTGTGCCCCTTCGGAATGCTTTGCTCGGATACGATGTTCCGCAGCAGTGAACTGCCGATCTGTAATCCAGAAAATGCACAAATATGAAAGAGGCGCAAAAGCCTCCTGCGGGTGTCAGTCCAGGCCTCAAGGGAAAGACGAGGGCGATCCGACTCTAACTCGACCCGTCAAACGGTCAGCGCGTTCACGATCCGACCCTCGCCGCCGGGAGCGGGTGGCCACCCGTCCCGGCGATCCGTTCTCGCCCATTCGGCAGAGAAAGTCATAAGACAAGCACGTTCCGACCTGACGGATTCAGGCCGGGCGCTCAAAGTTATTTTGGACGCATCATTTTTCCGTCAGCCGGTATCCACCTGACGGAATGATGCTCCAAAGCCATCATGCCGTCCATCACCTTCGGGGCCGTTTCCATACCGTCCGCTGCTGTGCGAAGAGCATCGATTAGCTGCCGTTCGCGACGGCCTGATCCGGACGGCGGCTATGATCCCAAACCAGACACATCCAGCTTCATCCGGCGACAAAATCACAGGTTCCGGTCAATGCCGGCAGGAGGTGAACGGCATCGCGCTTACTGATCACCGATCGGATGTGGGGGATCTATTGCAAGCCCGATTTCGCTTCCGGCGGCATCGAGGGCGGGGCCATGCCCTGCAAGGTCGACAAGCCCGCCGAAGCCGTGGCGCTCGACCCTTACGGCCCGCAATCCACCGAATT
>Ga0102934_1001980_pt1 | contig 14335 bp, 16 predicted proteins | sample SalPonR2_A_D1_MG_FD_78175 | JGI IMG/M metagenome (GOLD analysis project Ga0102934, IMG submission 78175) | Salt pond soil microbial communities from South San Francisco under conditions of wetland restoration - Salt Pond MetaG R2_A_D1_MG | ecosystem: Environmental > Aquatic > Marine > Intertidal... | reverse complement strand
CTCATCCCGGCTGCTGCGGAAGGGGTTTTGCGACAGCAAAATCCATAAAGCCGTTGCAGACTTTCATCGCGCTTTGCACCCTCGTTTGCTCCCCGCCGGAGCGGGAGGCGCCATCATGGAAGGCGTGACCGGTCTCCCTCCCCTCAGGGGAGGGATCAAGGCTGGGGTTGGGGCGGTTCCGGAATCCGCGCCGTTGATGATCAGCATAGCGCCCGCGCCCTGCATTTCAAAGGGCGGGGGTGACGTGCGCTGATTTGAATAAATTCAGATATTCAAAAGGAGTATGATTATAATGTTTGCCATGAAGCCGCTCGATACGCCGTCTCTGGATAAAAAGGACCACGGCCCGGGCGCAGCCGAAACCGCGTTCAGCCTTCCTGGCAAAGCCGCCGCGGCCGCTCCCGATACCGGGGCGTCGGCTCTCGTCGGCAACACTTCGTTCGAGTCCAAGACCGTCGGCAGCATGGACGAACCGCTCGATCCCAGCGCCTCTCGGCGCAGCAGATATTGCGATGATCTCTTCAACGAGATCATGGCGAAGCTCGAGCAGATCGAGAACATCATGCCGCCGCCGGGTACCGAAAGCATGCGCCAGCTCATCGCGACGCCGGACCGTCGCCTCGCGATGCTCAGGGAGCTCAACGACCTGATGGAGCTGATCGACGAATTGTTCAACAATTGCCGTGACTTCCTCCCTGCGGAAGCCATTTCGGAGATTCGCGACGTGCGCATCGATGCGGAGCGGCTGCGCCGCGCGCTGCTGATCGACGATAATGATCCCGATCCGTTCGGCACGTTTGCGGCAAGGCTCGGCACCACCGTCGAGAACGCCGCGCAAGCTTTCGGCAGCGCGATGGAAACGCTCGGAACGGTCATATCCGGGGCGGCTGCGATGTTCGGCTCGTGGGTCATGGAGCAGTTTCTTCGCAGACCGGCCCATTGACGCGAGCCTCCCCCGCAGCTTCGCGCACAGAAGATGGGCGAAGCTGCGGGGCGATCTTTGGGGCGGGATCGTTAGGATGGCTCCCCAGAGCACCCGCCATGATTTCAGATCCCGCGTTCTATCTCGCCGCGATTCCGGCGGTCATCCTCGTCGGCTTTGCCAAGGGCGGCTTTGCCGGCCTCGGCCTGCTGGCGCTGCCGCTGATGGCGCTGACGATTTCGCCGGTGCAGGCGCTCGCGATCATGCTGCCCATCCTGATGGTGCAGGATGTCGTCACGGTCTGGTCGTACCGCCATTCCTGGGACAAGACCAATATCCAGCGGCTCCTGCCGGGTGCGCTTCTGGGGATCGCCGCCGGCTATTTCCTCGCCGCTTACGTTTCCGAAGATGCCGTGGCGCTGACCATCGGTGTCGTCTCGGTAAGCTTTGCCATGCGCCGCCTCGTGCTGGAGCGCCGCGCAACCCTGCCGGTGGCGAGTGTCGCGGGGCCGATCGGTGGTGCGGTGTTCGGTGTGCTCTCCGGCTTTACCTCCATGGTCGCCCATGCGGGCGGGCCTCCGTTCCAGGTCTACGTCCTGCCGCAGCGGCTGCATCGCGAGATCGTGGTGGGGACCGGGGCAATCTTCTTTGCGATCCTGAACGTCGTGAAGGTCGCGCCTTTCTTCATGCTGGGGCAGTTTTCGCCGGAAAACCTCCTCACGTCGCTCGCACTGTTTCCGCTTGCCATCGCCGCGACGATCGCCGGGATCTGGCTGATCCGTCGTATCGACAGCGCGCGCTTCTACACGCTGATCTACATCCTCCTGCTCGGCGTCGGCGGCAAGTTGATCCATGACGGGCTCGGCGGGATGCTCGGCTGAGGCGACCGATCGGACGAAGCATGCGGCTTTACGCGATCCGATGCGCGTATCGCGGGCATTGCCAACGGCCGGTCGGGCATTCCATGCTCACGACAAGGATGCGGCGCGTCGTCAGTGCCGCGCATCAGGGGAGGAATGCGATGACTGGGCGGCTCACAGGAAAGATTGCCGTGGTTACTGCGGCGGGGCAGGGGATCGGGCGCGCGATCGCTGAGAGCTGCGCGGCCGAGGGCGCGCAGGTGCATGCCAGCGATCTCGATGCCGGCAAACTCGAAGGGCTGACCTGTGCCAGCGCCGATGCCCTCGACATGACCGATGGGGCGGCGATTGCCGCCTATGGCGAGAAGATCGGCGGTGTCGACATTCTGGTGAACTGCGCCGGCTACGTGGCGCACGGCACCGCGCTCGATTGCGATGACGCGGCCTGGGATTTCTCCTTCGATATCAACGTCAGATCCGCCCATCGCGCGATCCGCGCCTTCCTGCCCGGCATGCGGGCGCGCGGTGGTGGCTCGATCATCAACATCGCCTCCGCCGCCTCCTCGGTGAAGGGCGCGCCGAACCGTTACGTCTACGGCGCGACCAAGGCGGCTTTGATCGGCCTGACCAAATCCGTCGCCGTCGATTTCGTGCGCGAGGGCGTGCGCTGCAACGCGATCTGCCCGGGCACCATCGAATCCCCCTCGCTGGAGCAGCGCATCGTCGATCTCGCGCGCATGCAGGGGGTCTCCGAGGATGAGGCCCGGGCGCAGTTCGTGGCGCGCCAGATCATGGGACGGCTCGGCACCGCGCAGGAGGTGGCCTTCCTCGCGCTCTATCTCGCAAGTGACGAAGCCGCTTTCACCACCGGCGCGGTCCATATGGTTGATGGCGGCTGGAGCGCCTGATCCGGGAAGATCGGAACCGTCGTGCTTGTCACGGGTTGCAGCGAGATGAGACGATGTGATCTGTCGGTGGCATCGGCTTTTCGAGTTTGCGGCGATCGGAGATGAGCGTGGAATCGATCAGAGGCGATAATCGTCTGAAGCAGTTGCGTCTGCTGGCTTTGCGCGCGCTCGAAGCCAATGCGATGTTTCTGTTCTTCGCGGCGATCTACATCGCGCTGGCCTTCGTCGTGAGCTTCTTTCACGAGACACGCTTCTCGCTGGGCGTCTACAATCTCATGTGGATCGGTGGCGCGATCTTTATCTTCCTGATCGCCTACCTGGCCAACAAGCGGCGGGACGGATTGCTGGCGAGTATTCCGTTTCTTTCGCCAGGGGAGGATCGGCGCGGGCGTCTTCTGTTGTGGAGGCGCCTTGCTATCGCAGCGCCGGTGTTTTTTGCGCTGCCGCTTTTCGTTTCCGCCTTCACCTCGCTCAAGGCCTCGATCGGCACGATCAATCCTTATGCGCTCGATCACGTTTTCATGGAGATCGACCGTTTCCTGCATGGAGGCGTTTCCGCCTGGCGGATCCTGCATCCGGTTCTCGGCTATCCGATCGTTACGGCCACGGTATCGCTGCTTTACGAAGCGTGGTTCCCGGTGATGGCGTTCACTGTGCTGGCGGTGACGTTGTGGACTGAACGTCCGGCTCTGCGCAACCAGTTCCTGATCGCCTTCGTGCTGACCTGGGCCCTGCTCGGGACCTTCGCAGCGGTGGTCCTCTCCGCCGGCGGCCCTTGTTTTTATGGTCTTCTCTATCCCTATCGCGAAAACCCGTATGCGCCGCTGATGGCATACTTGCAGCAAGCCGATGAAATCTACCGCGTGCGCGCGCTCGACCTTCAGAATCTGCTTTGGGAGCAGTTCGAGGCGGGTGATTTACGCCCAGGCGGCGGGATCTCGGCAACGCCCAGCATGCATGTGGCGATCGCGACGCTGATCATGCTGCTCGCCTGGCGTGTCTCGCGCTGGCTCGGTATCGCAGCAGCGATCTTTCTCATCCTGACGATTGTCGCGACGGTGCATCTCGGCTGGCACTATGCCATCGACAGCTATATCTCGCTCGCCGCCGTACCGGCGATCTGGGCCTTCTCCGGGCGCGTGGCGGAATTCAACCTGCGTGGCATGCGCACCGTGCGTGGCTTCACGCCCGTTATTCCCGCAGTCCCGGAGGTGGTGACAGGCGGCGGGCGTCGCACGGACACATCCGGCGACATCCCTTTCCCTCCCGGCTGAGCCGCCATGATCTCGACAATGCGAAGGCCTGGGGTGTGCGAATGCTTGGGGTGGGCGAATGCGCATCGGGATTTTCGCCGACATGACACTTCTCCGGCGCACTTCCACCGGCTACACCTTGCAGAGAAAGCGCCAATGGCGCGAAGGCTGCAGGGAGCGCCCCATGAGTTTCATTTTTCCGCCGGCAGAACGCCCGGCTCTGCCGATCGCCGGTACCGATGCGCTTTTCCCGGTGCGCCGCGTCTATTGTGTCGGACGCAATTACGCTGCGCACGGGATCGAAATGGGCGGTGACCCCTCGCGCGAGCCGCCCTTCTTCTTCATGAAGCCGGCCGATGCGCTCCAGCCCGTCCCGGATGGACAGTTGGCCGAGCATCCCTATCCCCCGGGCACGGAAAACTATCATTTCGAGATCGAGATGGTGGTGGCGCTGAAATCCGGCGGGCGCGACATTCCCGTCGCAAAGGCGCTCGACTGTGTCTACGGCTATGCGGTCGGTATCGACATGACCCGCCGCGATCTCCAGGACGAGGCCAAGCAGATGCGCCGGCCCTGGGAACTCGCCAAGGGCGGCGATTGTTCCGGCCCTGTCGGCCCGCTGCACCCGGTCTCGCAGGTTGGCCACCCGGCGCGTGGTTCCATCGCCCTGGCGGTCGACGGCACCACGCGTCAGGATGCGGATCTGGCGGAGATGATCTGGTCCGTGGCCGAGCAGATCGCCTATCTGTCGCGCTATTTCGAGGTGATGCCCGGCGATGTCATCTTCTCCGGCACGCCCGCCGGCGTCGGTGCCGTGGCGCGCGGCGAAACCATGACGGCCTCGATCGACGGGCTGGGCAGCATCGCCCTGCGCGTCGTCTGACCAGCGCTCATCACAGCTTTCAGCGGAAGGAAACACCCATGTCCCCGGTCACTGCATTGCGCGACGGCCTCGATGCCGGCAAGCCGCTCCTGAGCGCCTGGTGCGGTATTCCGGAGCCGGCGATACCGGCCCTGCTTGCGAAGGAGGATTTCGATCTCGTCACCCTCGACATGCAACACGGGGCCGTTGATTTCGCGCAGACCCTGCGGGCGCTGCCGCTCATCGCCGCCACTGGCAAGCCGATGCTCGCGCGTATCCCGGTCGGTGATTTCGCCACCGCTTCGCGCCTGCTCGATGCTGGCGCCAGCGGCGTGATCGCACCGATGATCAACACGCTCGACGATGCGCAGCGCTTCGCCAGGGCGATGAAATTTCCGCCGCAGGGTGAGCGCAGCTGGGGGCCGCATGCAGCGCTCGCCCTCTCCGGGCTCACGGCGGATGCCTACTTCAAGCAGGCGAATGCTTTCTCGATTGCGCTCGCCATGGTGGAGACGCGCGAATCGCTCGCGATCATCGACGATATCCTCGCGACTTCCGGCATTGACGGCGTATTCATCGGCCCGGCCGATCTCTCCATCGCGCTGTCGGACGGGCGTGTTGTGGATGCGCAATCGCGGGAAGTCGAAGTCGCGCTCGATCATGCGGTGTCGCGCGCGCGTGACGCAGGCAAGGTTGCCGCCGTCTATGCTCCGACGCCGGAGCGCGCGAGTGCCTTGATGCAACGCGGCTTCGACATCGTCGCGCTCGGCTCGGACGTCAACCTCCTGCGTGCCGGCGCACAGGCCTGGATCGGTACTGCGCGCGGCGGCTGAGGGCAGGGCGGGCGGCGTTCGCGCCGGACCCACCGGTCGCGCGTTGCTGCCATCAACGAAAAAGCCTCCCGCAGGGGAGGCTCATCGCTCGTGGCCGATCCGGATGAAGCGCGTCAACTGGCGACGCGCTCCTCGTTTTCGTTGGGCTCGCGCAGCACATAGCCGCGACCCCAGACCGTCTCGATATAATTCTTGCCCTGAGAAGCATTGGCCAGCTTCTTGCGCAGCTTGCAGATGAAGACGTCGATGATCTTCAACTCGGGCTCGTCCATCCCGCCATAGAGGTGGTTGAGGAACATTTCCTTGGTGAGCGTCGTCCCCTTGCGCAGGGAAAGCAGCTCCAGCATCTGATATTCCTTGCCCGTGAGGTGCACCCGGGCGCCGCCGACTTCGACGGTCTTGGTGTCGAGATTCACGACGAGATCGCCGGTGGTGATCACCGACTGGGCGTGACCCTTGGAACGGCGGACGATCGCATGGATGCGGGCGACCAGTTCGTCCTTGTGGAAGGGCTTCGTCAGATAGTCGTCGGCGCCGAAACCAAGACCGCGTACCTTGTCCTCGATACCGGCCATGCCGGAAAGGATCAGGATGGGTGTCTTGATCTTGGCAACACGCAACGTGCGCAGAACCTCGTAACCCGACATGTCGGGAAGATTGAGGTCGAGGAGGATGATGTCGTAATCGTAGAGCTTGCCGAGATCGACGCCCTCTTCGCCGAGATCGGTGGTGTAGACGTTGAAATCCTCGGATTTCAACATCAGTTCGATGCTTTGCGCCGTTGCGCCGTCGTCCTCGATGAGAAGTACGCGCATGTTTCAGATCCCCAGCATGGCTCGAGCGTGTTCGGGCAAAGCGTCCTCACCCGTTCACCACGGTGTCCCCGTGGTGAGCGCCCCTTTCCGTCCGATTCGCAACGCTATGCCTCAATGGTTAACAAAACCTGATTCCGGTGTGCAAGCAGATAAATGCCGATTGCGAGCGAATCGGTATAATATCTTGACTCACCGACAGTTTTTGCCCTCCGAAGGCTTAACGTTCCGCATGAAGAAAACCAGCTAAGCGATTCACCAGACTCGCTTTCGCCCCGAGCTAACGCACCATGGCCCGTTAATCTCGGCTTCAGCAGTCTTAACGAAGCGAGTAAACGAAAGGTTAGCATCCGTGAAAGAATCATTGCGCAGCGACGGCAAATTTGCGGCAGCCCGCCGCGCGCTCGACGATATCGACGATATCGACGTTTACGGTCGCGTCGTCGCAGTGCGCGGCCTGCTGATCGAGATCGCCGGCCCTGTCGGCGCGATGCGACTGGGCGGGCGTATCGAGATCGATATCGATGGTGGCGCGAATGTTCCCTGCGAGGTGATCGGCTTCGAGGGCGACCGCGCGCTCGCCATGCCGTTCGGGAATCTCGACGGTGTCAGAAGAGGTTGCGCGGCGCATGTGCGCCGCGCCGCCGGCTCGGTTCGACCCGACCCGGCCTGGCTGGGGCGGGTGGTCGATGCGCTCGGCCGCCCGGTGGATGGTGGCCTGCCTTTGCAGGAAGGCAGCTTCGCCTATCCGTTTCGCGCAGAGCCGCCGGCGGCTCATGCGCGCCGGCGCGTGGGGGTGCCCCTCGATCTCGGCGTGCGCGCCCTCAACACGTTCGCCACCTGCTGCGCGGGCCAGCGTATGGGCATATTCGCCGGATCGGGTGTGGGCAAATCCGTCCTCCTGTCGATGCTGGCGCGCTACACCGCCGCTGATGTCGCGGTGATCGGCCTCGTCGGCGAGCGCGGGCGCGAAGTACAGGAATTCCTCCAGGACGATCTCGGCCCCGAGGGACTCGCGCGCTCCGTCGTCGTCGTGGCCACATCTGACGAACCGGCCCTGATGCGCCGCAACGCGGCCTATCTCACCCTGACGCTGGCCGAATATTTCCGTGACCAGGGCAAGTCCGTGCTGTGCATGATCGATTCCATCACCCGTTTCGCCATGGCCCAGCGCGATATCGGCCTCGCCGGCGGTGAGCCGCCCACGGCCAAGGGTTATACGCCGACCGTCTTCTCGGAACTGCCGCGTCTGCTGGAGCGCGCCGGGCCTGGGACCGGGGATGGGACGATCACCGGCCTGTTCACGGTTCTGGTCGAGGGCGACGATCACAACGAGCCCGTCGCTGATGCGGTTCGCGGCATTCTCGACGGTCATATCGTGATGGAGCGCGCCATTGCCGAACGCGGGCGCTATCCGGCCATCAATGTGCTCAAATCCGTCTCGCGCACCATGCCCAAATCCTGCGATCCGGAATACTGGCCTGTGGTGCAGCGTGCGCGACAGGTGCTCGCCACCTATTCCGACATGGAAGAGCTGATCCGGCTCGGCGCCTACCGGCCCGGATCCTCACTGGAAGTGGATGAGGCGATACGGCTGAATCCCGAATTGGAAAGCTTCCTCGGTCAGGGTAAGGAAGAGTCAACTTCCATCCGTCATGGTTACCAGCGGTTGGCGCAGATCCTATCCGCGCCGCAGACGTGATGTGTGGTCTGGGTTGGAGTTGAAGGACGATGAAATCGCGTGACACGCTCATTCGCCTGAAGCGTTTTCAGGTTGACGAAAAGCGCCGGCGCGTGGCGCAGATCGAGATGATGATCGCAGACTTCGAGCGTATGGCGGCAGATCTGCAGGCCGAGATCGCATCGGAGGAGCAGAAAGCCGGGATTACCGATACCGCGCATTTCGCCTATCCCACCTATGCGAAGGCGGCGGCGCAGCGGCGCGAGAACCTTCTGCAATCTGCGGCCAACCTCAAGGGCGAGCTCGACGATGCCAAGGGCGAACTCGCCGAGGCTTTCGAGGAGCTCAAGAAGGTCGAGATCCTCGATGACCGCGAGAAGGGCGCCGAGCGCAGCGCTGCGGGTGCGCGCGAACAAGCGCAGATGGATCAGCTCGGCCTGTCCCGGGCCGTCCGCGGTTACTGATCGTCGTGATCGCCAACACTGCCCGGCAGGGGGATGAACGGCACATGCGCCGCCGCCCACTGCGGCAGCAACCCGTCATGGCGCGGGTCATCCATGATTTCGATCGCGAGCTTGTAGGGCGTGAAGCCGCAGCGGCGATAAAAGGCGAATGCGCCGGGATGATCGAAATGGCAGGTATGCACGAAGAAGCTTGAGATCGGTCGCGCGAAGGCGCGCAGGATGGCGAAATCCATCAGGAAACGCCCGTTACCCTTGCCGACGGCATCGGGCACAAGTCCGAAGTAGGCGAGCTCGCAGGTATTGTCGCCGCGAAAATCGAGCTCGAGCAGGCCCGCCGGGCGGTCATCCGCAAAAAGCGCAAAACGCTCGAACCCGGGATCGGCCAGCAATGCTTCGAGCGCCGCATCATCGAGGCGCAGGCGCCCCGCCCACAGCCAATCCTCACCAATCGCGCGAAACAGCGCCCGATAGGCGTCGGGCTCAGGCGTATAGGGGTGGATCGCGATATCCGCAGGCGCCTCGGCGGGCATTCTGTCGGGTGGCGCGGTCATGGCGAGATAGGTGACCAGCGTGGCGAGTTTGCCGGGAGGCAGGTCCGTGTACCCGTCAAGCAGGCAGGGCAGAACGGCATCAGAAGGGCTGTGTTCATCCGACATGCTGCAGCGATACCAGAATCATGCGCGCAGGCAAAGCCGCGACAGACGCCGCGCAATCTGCGCCGTCGGCCAGATGTGGATGGATTGCTGAAAATAGAATCATAGATGCATAAACAAACATCAAGCTTGGCCTTATATTTCAACGCGATATTAACCACCATCATAAATAGTGAAGAATATAAGCTATACAATCTTATCGGCGACGTCACGGGGCGAAGATATGGCAGCGGTAGCGATGAAGCAGGTCGAGGAACAGCAGGCAACAAGCCTGAACGATATCGCAAGGGTCACCAATGAGGTGCGCGGGCTTGCAGCGGAGAAGACGCGACGGATTCAGCAGGTGACGGGGCAGATGCGCATTCTCGCCCTGAATGCCATGATCGAGGCGACGCGGGCGGGCGAATACGGGCGCGGCTTTTCCGTCGTCGCACAGGAGGTTCGCACCGTTGGCAGCGAGATCGAGGGCGTGGCCAAGGAGCTCGAAGCGCATCTCACGCATCGGATTCTCGAGTTGCAGAACCAGGTTGAATCCCTTGCCGATCAGGCCCAGGGCGAGCGACTCGTCGATCTCTCCCTTAACGCGATCGAACTGATCGACCGCAATCTCTTCGAGCGTACCTGCGATGTGCGCTGGTGGGCCACCGATTCGGCGGTGGTCGATTGTGCGCGCGAACCCGACGACGAGGCCGTCGCCTATGCCTGCCGCCGGCTGGGCGTCATCCTCGGCGCCTACACGGTCTATCTCGATCTGTGGCTGTGTGATCTCGAGGGCAATGTCATCGCCAATGCCCGGCCCGAGCGCTACGGCGCGATCGGTCGCAATGTGGCACATGAGCCATGGTTCGCCAGCGCCGCCGGCCTCGCCTCCGGGGATGATTACGCGGTCGGCAGTGTCGGGCGCCAGAGAGAACTGGATAACGGGCAGGTGCTCACCTATTGCGCCAGCGTGCGCGAAAACGGTGAGGCGCATGGCCGGCCGCTCGGCGTCCTCGCAATCCATTTCGACTGGGAGCCGCAGGCGCGCGCCATCGTCGACGGTGTGCGCATCGCCCCAGACGAGCGCGAGATCACGCGCGTCCTCCTGGTCGATTCCGACCACCGCATCATCGCGGCATCGGACGGTGAGGGGATCCTGAGCGAGCGGGTGAACCTGCGCACCGACAACCAGCGCTCCGGGCATTATCGCGAGGCGGACGGCACCACGGTCGCCTTCCACGCCACACCCGGCTACGAGACCTATGCGGGGCTGGGCTGGTACGGCGTCATCAAGCGGCGCCCCGACTGACATGCCTCGAACGGTTTGCGCCCCAAAAAGGGGCGATACTTCGCCCGTGAAGCACCGGCGGGGAAGATCAGCACGTGCCGAACTGTTGCTTGTCAGCCTTGATCACGCAGGTTCCTTGCCGCGTATCGCGTCGATATCGTGCCGGCGCGCCGCCTGCGTGAGCGCGGTGGCGAAGAGCGGGAAGTCTTCGCGCGGGACCAAGCCGGCCAGTGTCCCGGGATCCCGGGGCAGGCCGAGCTGATCGGCGGCGTCGAGGGCGTGCTTGTCCAGAAACGGGTAGAGCTCGTCCCAGATCGATTGTACCTCGCGGAAGAAGATGTCGACCCCGACATCGCCGAGCCCCTTGAACGCCTTGAGGCGCTTGCGCTCGGCCTGTGGCTTGGCGCCGGCTGTCTCGCGCAGGATGCGCAGATCACCCTTGTATTGCTCCAGCAGCATCTGCGCGCTTTCGCCGAGCATGCGCGATGTGCTCTCGTCGTAGCGGGCGTAACCGGCCTGGTTCAGTACCTCGGTGCGCTCTTCCCACGTGCTCTCCGCCATGGCTTGCGGCGTCCGCCATCCGGCTTCGCTGAGCGCGCGGGCGGCGGCGCAGGCGATATCGGCATTGATACGCGCGCTGAACAGGATCGAGGCCACCAGCCACCGAAACAGCGGCGAAGGCGTGCCTTGTTCGATGGGAATGGAGAGTTTGTCACAGAAGGTTTGTCCGTGCCGCTGCATCAGCGCGTCGACGATCTCCTCCTGGGAGCGCGTCGTTTCCGGTTTTTGACCAGCTTTCGCCTCGGACATGGCGCAAGTTCCTCTGCATCTGCACAATCTGAAGATCAACGCACGCAGGCGAAAGCTGTTCCGGCGCCATCGAAGACCCGATGCACGAAGCTGCGCATGATGGTTTTCGCAGCCATCACAGGGAAGGGCTATTGCTCCCTCAGGGCCCGTGCTGATCGAGGGTCTTTTCCAGCGCCTCGATGGGGATCGCATTCTTGTCGATCCGCGCCCAGGGATCGTCCTTTGCGCCGAGGCGGCGGAAGATGTTCGTCAGGGTGTAGCGCTGTGGATGCATGTCACCGGTCAGCGCCTCGTCCCAGTCGAGGGGCGTGGCGATCGGTGCGCCGGGAAGCGGGCGCACGGCGTAGGGCGCCACCGCTGTCTGGCCGTAGGCGTTGCGCCCGATATCCAGATAGACCCTGTTGCCGCGTTTCGCCTTGCGCAGTTCGGTGGTGAGATCATCCGGGTGAGCCTTTGCCAGATGCGCGGCGAGCCGGTCGGCGCAAGCCCTGACCGCGTCGAAAGACGCCGATCGGTCGAGCGGCACCACGACATGCAGCCCCTTCGAGCCCGTCGTCTTCACGAAGCTCGCAATATCGGCCTCGTCGAAAAGCATGCGCAGGCGCCGCGCGGCCATCTGCACCTTGCCGAAATCATCATCGGACGGGTCGAGATCGATGATCAGCCGGTCGGGCCGGTCGATCGCGTCGATCGTCGAGAGGCCGAGATGGGGCGTGATGCAGCCCTGATTGGCCAGATAGACGAGCGTCGCGGCATCGTTGGCGATCACCTGTCTGAGGCTGCCGCCTTCCTTGTCGAGCGTGGCCCGTTCGATCCAGTCGGGGAAATGGTCGGGCGCTTCCTTCTGGAAGAAACCATCTCTGTCGATGCCATCAGGGAATCGGTGCATGGTCAGCGGGCGCCCGCGATAATGGGGAATCGCGATTTCGGCGATGCGTCGGTAGTAGTCGACCAGATCGCCCTTGCTGATTCCGTCTTGCGGAAACAGCGGCTTGTCCTGGTTCGACAGGCTGATCACGCGCCCGTCGACATGAACGTTCGCGTCACTCATGGCTTTTCGGGGGTCTCGCGCACGACATCCCCCGCCTCCTTGTCACGACGCAGGCCGAGAAAGCGCGGATGGCGCAGCTTGCCGTCCTGCGTCCATTCCGTGAAACCGAATTCACCCACGATATCGGGCGTGACGAAGGTCGCGTCAGCCTCATCGACCGGGTCATCGAAGGGCGCGGTCTTGCGCACCTGCCCGTCGAGTCGCTGCCGGAAATCCGTGAGGAAGGCCTCATTGAAGCCGGTCCCGACCTTGCCGGCATAGCGCAGGCTGTCACCTTCGTAATAGCCGACCAGCAACGCGCCGAAGCCCTTGCGGGCCCCCTTCGGCGCCGTGAATCCCCCGATGACGAGTTCCTGCCGGCAGTCGCATTTGAATTTGAGCCAGTCGCGGGAGCGGCTGTGGCGATAGCCGCTCGCGGCATTCTTGGCGATCAGCCCTTCCCAACCACGCGAACAGGCGTCTTCGAAAAAGGCTTCGCCATCACCATTGCGGTGCGGGGTGTAGCGCAGCGGATCTTCGAAACGCAGCACCTGACGGAGCAGGCTCTTGCGGGTGCGCAAGGCCAAGTCGTCGAGGCTGAAGCCACCGAGATGGAGGATGTCGAAGAGGTAGAAATACACCGCCACACCGCTCTTGCGCGCCTCCTGCGGATCAGTGATCCCCATGCGCTGCTGAAGGCGCGAGAAGCTGGTGCGCCCGTTCTCCAATGTGACGATCTCGCCGTCGATGACGAAATCCTGGCACCCCTGCTTGGCCAGCGCATCGACGATCTCGGGATAGGTTTCACCGATATCCTTGCGGTTGCGCGTGAGCAGCCGGATGCAGTCACCGTCACGAAAACACAGGGCGCGCTCGCCGTCGAGCTTGCGCTCGAAGATCCAGTCGGGATCATAAAAGCGCTCATGGGTAAGCGTGGCAAGCATCGGCGCGGTCCAGTCCGGATGCGCCTGTCGCGCAATGCGCTCGCGCTCCCGCGCCGACAGCCTGTCGCGCCACTTCGTCATGACGCGTCTTCCGCGTCGCCATCGCCTTCCTGCCGCCTGACCTGCGCGATCGTGCGCTTGCTGATGACGGATTCCGGTTGCGTCGAGACCGGATTGCGGCGCGCGTCGGCAGCATCGTCATCCATCTTCACGAGCAGCCATTTCTCGTCATCACCGGTATCGGTGCGTTGCAGGGCGTATCCGCCCGAGATCTTTTCGCCTTCCAGGTGCATGAGCAGATGCCCCTGTTCGAGCGCCTTCTCGGCGGAAACGATCCCGTCACCCTTGCGGGTGATGTTTTCCCAGGTACCGCGATCCCAGACCAGAACCGTCCCGGCGCCGTATTCCCCTTCGGGGATTACACCCTCGAAATCGGCATAGTCGCGTGGATGGTCCTCGGTAGGCAGGGCCAGGCGCTTGTCGCGCGGATCGGTGGAGGGGCCCTTCGGGATCGCCCAGGATTTGAGTGCGCCACCGACACTGATGCGAAAATCATAGTGCAGGCTGGAGGCGTCGTGCTTCTGAATGACGAAGATCCGCGCATCATCTTTCTCGCCCCGCCGGGCTTTCGGCTCCGGCGTTTGCGAGAAGTCCCGTTTCTTGCCATATCCCGCTGTCATCAGTGATTCCGCTCCATGGTCTGTCCCGACCGATTCAAGTCCGGATCGGGCATTTGCGTTCCACGGATTCCGCATGCAACACATTGCCTGTGGGCGATCGGCAAGCGATGGTGCGGATGTCATGCCTGCTGATTCACCCAAGAACGAGGGAAGGAACAGCCGATGATGGCTTTGCCGTTCGTCATCGTTTTCGCCGGTCTCGCCTTTGCCTGGTATGGTCGGCGCGGCTGGGCGCTGGGGAGTGGGCTCGCCGCGATCGCGCTCACACTGATGCTGTTTCGCCTGCATGCGACGGACAGCCTCGCGCTGTCCTTCTGACCGGTGCCGCGATGATTGATGCTGCAACCTCCCGCCTG
>Ga0102934_1001978_pt1 | contig 14342 bp, 10 predicted proteins | sample SalPonR2_A_D1_MG_FD_78175 | JGI IMG/M metagenome (GOLD analysis project Ga0102934, IMG submission 78175) | Salt pond soil microbial communities from South San Francisco under conditions of wetland restoration - Salt Pond MetaG R2_A_D1_MG | ecosystem: Environmental > Aquatic > Marine > Intertidal... | reverse complement strand
GTGTTGTGGCATGGCTGGCGCGTGGACGGAGGGGGCGTCGAACATGCCGAAAGGATTCCCCGACGCCGAAGGGGCGGGGCGCGGCTGTGTTGGGGCAGGAGCAGGGTGGGAGGGCGGGAGGGAGGACGGGAGGGAGGGCGAGAGGGTGGGCGGGAGGCATTTGATGGAGAAGACGACTTGTGCTTATGGCCCTTCCCCTCCCTCTTCCCCCCTTCTTCCCTCCCAATTTCCCGCCCTCCCCTTGCTCCATGTCTCCCAGCGGCCTTCGCTTTCCTTCGCGTGCATTGGGGGCCATGCGGAGGCGAAGCGGAGGCTCCGGCAGGCCGTCCTCTACCCCTTCCTCTACCCCTCCCTCATGCGCTCCTTTAATCTCATCGGACAAGGTGGAATCTTGCTGTGTGGGCCCCCGGGGAGCGGGAAGACTTGTCTAGGTAACATAGAAGGAGGCCGAGTGGGATAGGGGAAGGAGGGAGGGAGGGAGGGAGGGAGGGAGGGAGGGAGGGAGGTAGAGAGGGCAAAAGGATGGAGAAGAGTTCGAAAAGGGAATTTATATCAAGCATCTGACGTTGGGTATATCTCTGCAGTCAAAGCCGCCGCAGCCTCGGTGCCAGGTCTCTCTTTTCTGTCTTATGCGGCAAGTGATATATACAGCATGTACTTAGGGGAAGCGGAGGCAGCAGTGCGGGGGGCCTTTGCCCTGGCCCGCCAGGTGGGAAGGAGGGAAAGAAGGAGGGAGGGAAGGAGGGAGGGAAGGAGGGAGAGGAAGATGGGAGGAAGTGGAAGGACGGAAGAGATAAGGGAATGGATGGTGAGGTGGTAGCACGGCCACAGTCGTTGTCGGCGCGATGGTATAGGCTGGATCTTCCGCTTGACTCTCGCCTCCTACCCTCCCTTCCTTCACCCCGCTCTCCCTCACAGGCCTCCCCCTGCCTCCTCTTCTTCGATGAGCTTGACGCCATCGTGGGCGGGAGTGCCGGTGAGACGCGAGGAGGGAAGGGACATGCAGCAGAAGCTCGGGTAAGGCCCGGCCCCGCGCTTATTCAAGGCTCTCTTTCGCTTGCCCACTTTTTCCCCAAAACCTTCTTCGGCTTTCGTCGTCTGTTCATGCTCTCCTCCTTCTTCTCCTCTCGGTCTTTTCTTTTTTTGGGGGGTGTCCTTCATTGCCCCCCACCACTCCCTTTGTGGATACAGACACAGTTTGTCGTGCTATGTGAGTCTCGTTACCTCCTCCTCTCCCTTCTCTGCTACACTCTCGCTTATCCTCCTCGTTACTGCTTTCGTCGCTCTTCCTCCTTCATTTCTTCCCGGCTTGGTCCTCACATTCCTCCGCCCGTATTTCCTGCTCCCTCCCGTCCTCTTGAACCACACCTCTCCCTTTCTTGTTCCCACCCTGCTCCTTGTAGGTTCTCTCCACCTTCCTGAACGAGCTTGATGGGGTGGAAGTTGCGGCGGGACAAGAGGGAGTCCTGGTGGTGGGAGCCACGAACCTACAGGAGGTAGGTAGGGAGGGAGGGGGGGAGGAGGAGAAGGCGGGACAGAGGGAGGGCGAGAGGAGGTGTCTGATGTAGATTGAAAAAGAGCACGCTTCCCTCTTCTGTATCGTGAGTGCGCGAGAGTCACTTCCCACTCTACCCCCCTCCCTCCACCTCGCCCTCCGCCAGTCCCTCGACCCCGCCCTTCTTCGACCAGGCCGGCTTTCCCATGTCATACATGTCCTACCGCCTCGATCATCCGAAGAACGGGAAGAAATACTACGGATACACACGAGAAAGGTAGGAAAGGAAAAGGAGGGTGATGGGCGGAGGGGGAAAGGGAACGCGAACAAATGCCAGACAGAGAAACACACCTTGCAGCGCTACTGAAGAGACTCGCACAAATCGATTGAATTCATTATCAAATTTTCCTTTTCCTCCGTGGCTCAGATGCCTCTGGCTGCCCGTGGAGAGGAGGAAAGAGAGGCCCTATTGGAGCGGCTTGCTGAGGCGACAGAAGGCTATTCAGGGGCGGAGCTCGAAGGACTCTGTCGGTGCGTACCTCATACATCTACACTGGCTCATATGATACTCGAGAATCAGATCTATTAGTTCGTAGTCGCTGGTTGATATTCGAGACTGGTCACTACAAGGATGCTTTGTCCAAGCTCCATGCTCTCTCGCGTGGCTTTCACCCGGCCCCTGTCTCTTTTTACCCGTTTCTGTTCCCCCATCTTCCCTCATTCACGTCCTTTTTCATTCAAACTGCGATAGTGAGGCGGCGTTGCTATGTCTGCGTGAAGAGGAAGAGAACATCGAGCCCACGGTGGATGGCAAAGGGACGGTGGAGCGGAGAGGGCGGATTGCGTGGCGTCATTTTAAGGCTGCTTTGTCAATTGAAAAGTAGAAGATATAAAAATAAAAAGATACAGTTCTTAAGTGCATACATCCTGACAATTTTAGGTCGTTGTCGCTCGGGGAAGTAGAAAGAGCAAGATAGGAGATGAAAGGCCAATTGAATTTTGTGCATACAATGTCGCATATAAGAGTGCTTTTAAGCATATTTCGAGACGAAATTTAGCATATATTGTCAGTATACTTTGTAACTGCGATCATTGTACACTTTCAAGCACCATATTTATGTGCAAAAAGTGATGCTACATTTATAAAAAGCTCATAGCAAGGGTAGGGCTTAGATTCTGCCTAACGAACTTCCCGCATTGAAGAAAAGTAATTGTGCAAGATAAGCGATGAACACCGTCTAAAAGATGTTAGAACTGTATTAATCCCACTTCTATATGAGCATGAATTTGAAAATCGTAAGTTTGATATCTCCAGTCGAAAGCTTCCATCAAGCAAGTCAGGAGGTACTCTCCCGATTAGAAACGCGAGGTAGCTTACCCAGGCCGTCATTTACAGGACCCACATCACTTTATTTTGGAGCTTTTCAATCTGCAATAATGAATTACCTGTGGCATAGCGGCCTCAGGTAAGATAAAGGGCAGTGTTTTTTAATGGCATTGGTGCGGCAGTGTGCGGTCTCGCCAAGCCAACTTCAACTGCCGAAGAGGCAGGCGACAGATCGACGCAATGCCGCATATGACGACCGCGCGTCGATCGTGTGGAAGTGACACCGCAGGATTGGTCGTGTGTGTGGTAATTAATTAGGTCGGTCGAATCGTTATTGTCAAACTGTTCTGGTAAAGTGCACTTTGCATTTCAATGGCGAGCAGACCCTTTACTAATCGTACATGCTGCTTGCGCGAGCCCATATTGACATCAACTCTGAGAACCTGTAAAGGCAAGTATTTGCAACACGGAAAGACAGGATTGGAAATTGACGAATTTTCTACGTGCCGAAAATTCTGTCGTTTGTATGCTTATAAAAAAAGAAGGCCTATCCGGCAAGGGTCGCCTCAGTGCTACGAGTGTTCCAAAGGACTCGAATAAAACTTGACTGCACGCATCTACACAACACAGCGTTCCTTTTCGCGATTGGAAGGTATTTGGCCAATCATGTCTGAGGAATCGGTGGCACCAGAGGTAAATAATGTTTTATGAGCCCTCTATTTGGTAATATGAATAAATCTTGTGTCCTTTCTCCCAGAAGACTTCTTGTCACCTATTGACCTCTGGTCGATTAGTCATATCAAACGCCTTGAATATACTCATACCCCATCCCAAACCTCCTATTCAATTGGCCTCGATCTGTGTTTTCTGATGAAAGCCTTTGCCACGCCCCGAAGTCCGCTCTTCATTCTCTGTCCTCCAAAGGCAACGTCTGCAAACGCCTGCTCAAGTTCCCGCTGTGCTGGCGGGCAAGCGCGTGCAGGTAAGCACCAAGAGGGAACCAGAGTACTTGAGGTACAGGAGTTGAAAGGGGTTCTAGTCTCTTTCAGAAATTCACGAGGAGGGTAGTATGCTTTTCAAAAGGAGGAGGCTGGTACCAACAAAGGCTCACATACATTGTTGCTCTGCCACTACGTTACTCGTCCGTCCCGTCTGTGTGATACTGCCTCCGCCCTCCCCTTTGTCAGGTGGTTCCCAAAGAGGCCTTGGGCGCGGTGGCGGATCATGAACGAATCGAAGAGCTCTTTCCTCGCACGTATGGAAAGCCGCGCGTGGAGCTAGCCATGATAGAAGAGGGCTCCGAGGGCAGGTATGTGGTGTCAGGAGCAATGAAAATAGGACCAAGTGGTGTCTGTAAGACTCCGAAAGGATTCTATCTAATATCCTGCGGTGAGTGCCATCATTACGCTTTCCCCTGTTACTCATTCCACCCGGTTCCGCCGCCTCCTTCCTTGCCTGCGACAGGGGGACTGTCGACGGAGGCCAGCCGTTGCGCGTGGGCGTCGTGCTCTCTGGCGGGCAAGCTTCTGGAGGCCACAACGTCATTGCCGGTAGGTCTACGAGTGGCAAGGAGATCTCGTTGGGCAGGTCACAGGATAGCTTGAGAAGAGAACATCGACGAAGAGTCGTGCTGGAGGGATCGAATAGCACCCGGACGTGTGCCTGCATCATTGTCTTCTTTGAGAGGACGATTGCAATGGCCATCGTGCGTCTCACCTCCTTTTTGAACGTGGCACTCACCCCTCTTCCCTCCACCTGGCTCTTTCCTGTCCCCACAGGCGTGTATGACTACATCAAATCGGTGCATCCGGACTCGGAACTTCTGGGGTTCGCCAACGGCCCGAAGGGCGTCTTTACCGGCAAATACTACGTCATCGATGCAGCTTTCATAAACGCTTACAGGGTGCGTAATCCCAGTTTCTCTTGTTCCTTATTCCAGCCTTTTCCCTTTCATTACGTGTGTCATGGACACTGCCACGGTCCTTCTCTTTCTCGCATGCCTCCCTCAAATGAAGAAGCCCTACAAATCTCCCACTTGGCCCATGCACCACTTCCTTTGAAATTCTATCCCGCCCGTCGCGATGTCTTCTTTCGCCCAATGTTCCTCCCACGCTTCCTCTATCCCTCAGAACACCGGTGGGTTCGATGCCCTGGGCTCTGGCCGCAATAAAATTGAGTCCCCTGAAGAGTTCGCGGTATGGACAGCAGAAGGGGGAGGGAGAGTAAAAGGGGGGTATTCTACATAGACCACCGTTGAAGATGTCATGCCCTTTTGTTCATAAAAGGGTTTATATTTCATCATTTATCCTCTTTCTCTCCGCAACCTTCGACCTCACGCCCTCGATCCAGGGCGCTAGAAGGGTCTGTCAATCACTGGCTCTGGATGGCCTGGTCGTCATTGGCGGGGACGATAGCAACACTAACGCTGCTGTGCTCGGTACCTTACATTGCTTTCTATCCTCTGTCCTCATGCTGTTCGGATTCGCCGCGCGCTCTGTCGATTTTGGCTGATAGCGATAAATTTATGTTTCTTATGTTTTTTCACCCCTCTCAGCGGAATACTTTGCTGCGAATGGTTGCTCGACTCGTGTGATCGGAGCTCCAAAGACGATTGACGGCGACCTGAAGAATGATTACATTCCTGTCTCTTTCGGATTTGACACGGTGAGCTCTGTTCCCCCTTCTCTCGTATGGACTCTTTTACCCTTTGTTACTTGACGACGCCTCCTTGGGGACCTTCGTATAGAATTGAGAATTCTGTGCAATGGTAACAAGGTGTCCCTATAGAAAATTATGGAGAAGTGTCGAAACACCCTTTATTCGAGTGACGCGCATATCTCCGACTTTGTACCAGATAATTTTTCCAGTGTACAGCGAATATCTCCTTAAGTGTCAATATCGAATGGTGATTGTCAAGATACATGTAGACTTTGTTGTGTTTAACTTTTGGCCTCCCTACCCCACTTGGAAAATCAGGCCTGCAAGACATACTCGGAGTTGATTGGGAACGTCATGCTTGACTGTCTCTCCTCTCAAAAATATTATCACTTCGTTCGTCTCATGGGTAAGGATTTCATGTTTTTTCTCGCATTTGCCCTGGCTTGTGCGCTTCCTTTCCATCTTCAGTCCCGTGTGTACATTACAGAGGTGTGTTGTAATATTACATCAGTGCAAACAATGTGAACACTAGCGCACCATGCCTTTTAAAAGTAGCAAGCGCGCATGATGCTACGACGCGCGTGGCAAGTATGAATGTGGTGTACTTTATACCCCTGGCTGACGACTCATCAGCCTCTGTGTGTCGATGCATCGTTCAGGGCGAAGTGCCTCCCACATCGCACTGGAGTGCGCCCTACAGACCCGTCCAAATGCTACGCTGATCTCTGAGGAAGTTGAGGTGAGTAGAAGGAAAATCTCAGATCAACGCTTGCATTTAAGTACATGGATTCGTAATGGAAGAACGCCTTTTTCACATTATTTACCAGGCGGAACACCTCTCTCTGTCCCAAGTGACGCATTCGCTCGTCAGAATGATCCTGGAGCGAGCCAAGCAAGGTGTGAGCATGTCATTAATTTGATCATGCTTTGTATATATCACTTACTCGTGTCCCTCTCTATATTTCGTCAGGCAAACATTACGGCGTGATCCTTCTTCCTGAGGTACGATCTCTTTATGTGCAGGATAAATTAGGCAAAAAGGGTGCGAACGACGAGGATACTCTTTCAGCATTGTCGCCCTTTTGTCGCTCACTTCCGCGCCTCTCCGTTTCTCTTCGCAGGGTATTATTGAGTTCATCCCTGAGTTCCAAACTCTAATGCACGAGCTCAATGATCTGATGGCTGCAGGCGTGGCTAATACTGAAGAGGTGAGTCTCGACGGCTGTCAATGCACGGGAGCCAGTAGGAAGGCATTTCAGAATTGTGAAAGGGTTTATCTTAAAATGTTGGGGGTCGCCTTCTCAGTGAAGTTCTCCCCCTCTCTCAGGCGGTCATGCGGGAACTTTCGTTCAACAATCGGGCGGTCTTTTCATATCTTCCAGCCAACATCAAGGAGCAGCTTCTTTTGGATCGAGACCCACACGGTAACGTTCAGGTGAGTCAATGAACTGAAGATCAATCACGTGAATAAAGTAATTTGTAATTTTGAAAGATGGCTTGTCGGAAGGGATGCTTCTGTGGCGGACGAGAAATTAGTCATTTTGAGCGTGTTAAGATGTAAATAAGCCCTGCAGACTAGGAAAGGCTCATCGAAAAGCGGGCTAGAAATAGCATGCGCATTTGGTGCTGAATATTCGCCTCTATTCCCATGGTTCAGCCGTCTCATATCATAAGTGCCCCTTTTATTCAACGTATTTTAACTTTGGGGAATAGGTTGCAAAAATTGAGACGGAAAAGCTACTGGCAGGGACAATTGCGCTGGAGCTGGAAAAAATCCGGAAGTATGGACAATATGCAGGCGTCTTCAATCCCCAGTTTCATTCTTTTGGGTAAGTCAGGCTTCCCATTCAAATCGTGTGCAGACTGCGTCCAGGGGATCAACATCAGAGGGAAATACACGGGAGAACGAGTTGTATGAAAGGAAGCGTTGACTTCTTGTCCCAATGTTATTGGCTCGCTCGGGATCTGAATAGGTATGAAGGCCGCGCAGGACTACCCAGTGGTTTCGACTCAAACTACTGCTACTCTTTGGGCTTGACAGCGGGGCACCTCATAGGTTCGTTTTCATATCGTACAGCGAAACTAACGCGGTTTGTACACCTTGTACCCTACTTGTTTGCAGTCAGGAAGATGAATAATAATTCTAGCCTCGCTATACTACGTTGATTCCGCACTCCTCCATTACCTTCATCATCTCCTATCTCAGGCAACGGGCTTACGTCGCTGATGGTCTCCATCACTGGTGTGTGTGGCCCCGTGGAAGATTGGAAGTGCGGCGGGGTGCCTCTGACCATGATGATGAACATGGAGAAGCGCCATGGGTACGCCCAGAAATCAACCCCATTGCGTTCCGATCCCGTCGAGGTTTCTTGACGATCATTATTTATTTAGAAAAATCTGTCATCTTTTCATGTTTCAAGTAAGTTGCGTCTCCTTTTCATCCTCTCCTCCCAGGAAATTCAAGCCTGTGATCCGCAAGGCTCTTGTTCAGCTCGAGGGAAAGCCCTTTAAAATTTTGAAAAAGCGCCGGGATAAATGGGCCGTCGAGGACTGCTACCGCGCCCCTGGCCCCATCCAATTCGACGGCCCTTGCTCTCAGGATGTGAACCTGACGCTGCAGTACGAGTTCCTGCCCGAGGAGGAAGTCGTGGACGCCCCCGACGTGCCCCGGTCCATGACGCAAATGGAAGGCTACCTGTTCTCTCCCACGCCCCGGGCGTGCCTGAGCAGCGTCCAGCTCCATCGTCTCGAGTATAAAAACCGGGTGCCACAGGCTTTGAAAGGACGCACCACCCTGAACGTGCAGGTGGTGGAGGGAGAGGCCACCCAGTGCCTGTACGGGAAGGACCGGGCCCTGATGCGCCGCGAATTCCCGCGATCCTACGGCTTGCCCATGGTGCATCTCCATGCAGATCCCAAGGAGGGCTCACAGCAGCGGCAGGTCAATGCGCACAAATTCTCCGTCTCTTCCAACGGCACCTGTGCGGCCGAGGAGGAAGAGATCCCGCGGCAGGTACGACAGTAGTGTTCAGGCTTCATTTTGCTTGCTTCTAGTGATGCACAGGCTCCTAGAAGGTCTGATCCCCACCCTCATTAGTAAGCTTCTCCTTGCAACAGTTCGAGCGACTGTACGCGAGAATCTAGTGGCTTAACAACTGCTAAGGCGAAATCTGACCCCGCTTTTACTCTACCCTTTGCACCGTTTTCCTCCCTTCCCCCTCCGTCCTCCATCCGGATCGACAGGGTACCACCAACCCGTTTCTCCTCTCCGACCTCAAGACCGAGCTCGCCGTCTCCGAGGTGGACGGCATGCGGTCCCTGTTGGACAGGGAGGAACCCCATACCTCTAAACGAGCGGCGACCACCCATCGAGCCGCGGGGGAGCGGCCCATCACTGTCGGCGTGGTATTTTGCGGCCGACAAGCCCCTGGGGGGCACAACGTCATCGCAGGCCTCCACGACTACCTGGCCGCCTCCAACTCCACCCTCTTGGGCTTCGTCGGTGGCATCGATGGTATCTACAAACAGCAGACTGTGCAAGTGACCTCGGAGCTCTTGTCGACTTACCGGAACCAGGGGGGCCTGGACCTGCTCGGCCGTTCGCAAGAGAAATTCCCCGACACGGTCGCGATGATGGAGGGCTTCAAGGATGCCTGCGTCAGGCTTCGGCTCGACGGGCTCGTTTTCGTGGGCGGGTGCAGGACGGCCACGGGCGTGGCCTATCTGAGCGAATACCTGATGGCGGAGGGGGTCCCGACCGCCTGCACCGTGGTCCCTGCGGGCATCGACGGGACCTTGACCAACCAGTTCGTGGAAACCACCCTGGGCTTCCACACGGCATGTAAAGTCTACTCGGAGCTGGTGGGGAACACCGCCATCGACGGGGCCTCGGCCAAGAAATACTGGATGTTCCTGCGCCTGATGGGCTCGAACGTGAGCAACATCGCCTTGGAAGTCGCCCTCCGCTCCGCCCCCAACCTGATATTGTTGGCGGAGGACGTGGACGCTTCCCGCAAGTCCTTGCAGGAGGTGGTTCGGGAGGTGGCGGACTTGGTTTCTGCCCGCGCGGCCCGCAACCGCCACTACGGAACCGTTCTGGTGCCCGAGGGCCTGGTGCTCTCCATCCCAGAAATCGCCGTCCTCCTCCAAGAAATCGACGTCGCCTTCCGGGAAAGCGACGAGGAACTGACCTCGGTGGAGGCGGTAGTCTCGCGCTTGACCACTTGGTCGGCCGCGCTTCTCCGGTCCATGCCTCCTTATATCCAAGTACAGATGACTAAAGCGCGATCCTCCAGCAAAGGTGTCCAGCTCTCCGCGATCGAGACGGAACGTCTCCTATGTCATTTTGTGGAGGCAGAGTTAAACCGACGCAAGGCGTTGGGCCAGTACAAGGGAAGTTTTACCCCGGTCTGCTCCTTTCTTGGTTACCAGGCCCGTGGTTCCCTCCCCTCGAACTTTGATTGCAACTTGGGGTACTCCATGGGGGGAGCCGCGGCCGTGCTTGTGCACACGGGTCGGACCGGTTACCTTGCCACCATCACGGGGCTCAAGGGCGTGGAGGAGGAAGATTGGAAAGTGGCAGGCGTACCTCTGACGGCCATGCTCGCATACGACGAGCTGGAACAGCATCGTCTCGCCTACAACGGTCAACTCCGCCCCCGGGTGTCCGCCAAGAAAGTGGATTTGCGTGGAGCGGCGTACAAGTTTTTGATGGGGAAACGCCGGCTGTGGGGTATGCACGACATGTACGAGAACTCGGGGCCTCTTCAGTTTCATGGGCTCACGGCCGATGACCGCCCCGCCACTGTGGTGGAGGAAGACCGGGACTACTTGGAGGAACTCGAGGTTCTCCACGCGGCCCTGCGGCAAGTCCGCCGGGCCTGTCGCCCCGGGTGCTCGAGTGCATTGCTCCATTTGGCGACGAAGAGCATTTTGACACTGACAGACGTGGTGTCCATGATGGACGAAACCGTGTGACACAGCGTCGGGGGGGGAGGGGGAAGATTGCAATCGTGTGCACTCTGCTATTCCAATTCGACGTGGAGACATTGCTAATTTGAAAGATGTGAAGCCTTCTCCTTGGGCAAGAAGACGACGCGAACTGGGGCACCTTTCCAAAGACAAAAGGGCTTACGTTAGGCTTGGGCGAAAAGTTGGGTATTTGGTAATGCCACGATTGGGTGCTCGAGTCACAGAGGCAAGTAAATTTCGGCTTAGGGATTGAAATTATTTAACAGGAAGTCGAAAGCGTGGGTGTTGAAACATTCAAAACGGTGTGTCTTGCGTGTACTCGTCTTGGCCTCTTGCCACAAAATGGGGGCGAGAAGGACAAGGTGTTAACTGAAGCTTACGGTCTGCTATATGCAGATGATATGGCAAAAGGAAGACTAGTATCGCAAGTAATGATTTAATTGTTGTAATAGCTTGCCGCAGCTTACAAAAATTGCCATGTATCCCTTCGGTCGCGTAAACAAAGTTTCCTGTCCCTGCAGAAAGCTCCGCTCGCGACAGTGTTACTTTCATAACTGCGTTGGCTTTTAATAAGAACTTTCATTCTGTCGACGGACTGCACATTGGTTCACTGTAGGGGACGTTATAAGAGACATTTAATCAATATGAGCCTTCCAGGGCGCTAGTTTCGGCACGTACAGTGTTCAGCATGTAAACGAAATCGACTTTTGGCACTGTTTATCACATCTTCACGAAACCTCTGCACAAGCCCGGCGAAAATGATATTTGAGGTGCATTTGATGACGCGTGAGTTGATTGCTCGGGACGAGGAGTGTTTGGTGGTCATTTACTTTGTGTTCAAATCGGTGTGTTTACCACCCAACACTATCCGCCCCCTCAAGCTTCAAGCAGCTAGCATCCTTCCTCCAAGCCATCTCCCTCTTTTTATGCCATAACTCATAAAAGTTGTCGTATCTCAACCACACAGGGTTATCAAAGGTGATGCATCGCCTTGTACAGGATTCTTTGCACTGCCTGCGTCAGCCGCGTTCTCTTTTCGGATCTCTCTACCGCTGGCGTCACCTGTCCCCTCCTCCCCTCTCCTCCTCCACTCGACAAAACGACGGCACAAGTCCATCCGATGAACCTCATCCCCGAGACAATGACGCAACCCCTTTGCCTTCATCATCTTTCAATATTGTCGCTGCCGACGCCGCAAGTCACAGACCGACTCGTCGGTTTAACGTCAGCACTGGAGGGACAGGGAAAAATAGGGAGGAGGGCGGGCAGCCCAAAGTACAAGTGTTTCGAGATTTGACCCGCAATCGTGATCCTTCATGGGAACGCGTGATGGAGCACACCACCTTCGTCAGCCATTTACCGAAACAGCTTCAACAGTACGAGGCGGAACAGGTGAACAATCCATTAGTCCGAGACCAGTCTCGTTTGATCATCCGTAAGGACGATCCTGCCAACCGGCAATGGCTCAGTCTGCCTGAATTTGATGGTGGGGACGCGGATGGCCATTCTACCGCGAGCTATTTCGAGAGGGAGGTGGCAGCGCGCAAAGCACGGTTGAATCGGGCCGAGCGCGCGGTTTTCCGGCGGAGGGTGCGCCGTGAGGAAGGGGCGGAGGGAGGGACGGAGGGTACACCTGAAGAGGGGATGTGCGTGGAGGAGAAGATTCAATTGGCGATGGCACAGGGCGATTTCGACGATTTGAAGGGAAAGGGCAAGCCCCTTGAGCGATTGGAAGGTGAGGGTCGGTGTGTGAGAAGACAAGTGAGACCGCAAGAGAGGGATAGGGGAGAAAGGGCTTGAAAGCGGAGGAAGCATTCTGAATAGGGTGTTGTTTTGTACGACGGTGTGTGTGAGGACGGGTTACGGAGAGCAGGCGACGGTAGCATGCTAAGACAGGGAAAGCCTCACGAGCGATTGGAACCTGGATAAGACTTTAAGCTATGTTGATCATCATATATCCTTGCTATCCCCCCGACCTCCTCTCCTCCACTCCAGGGCATCTCTACGCCACAGATAAGACATCCGCCACCTACATGGACGTGTTATCCAAGTCCGGCGTGAAGCCAGTGTGGGTGGAGAGGTCAAGCAGGATCCGAGAAGCGGAACGACGGCTTGTGCACAGGCTAGAGGCGGAATGGGCCAAGGTGGTGCTTGAAACGTGGGAGCAGGGGGAGAGAAAAGAGAAAAGAGGGAAGGAAGGAGCGGTGGCACGATGGAAATCGCGGGTGGTCGGATTGGCGGGTCTGAGAGAAGACGTGGCCTGGATCAATGCCGAGATCGATTTGTATAATTTGCAAGTCCCTTCCATGTCTCTGCAGCGAATGAGGATGACGTTGGAGGAAGTTTGCGATGTGGTGCAGGGGGGAGAAAAGGAGGGAGGAACGTGGATGGAGAGAGGTACAGCACGAGCCGTGGTCAGGGCCGCAGAGAAAGAAGGCGTGTTCAGTACGGTCACGGCGCTGGGATCGCTGCGACTAGACGCGGAGGAGATGAAAAAAGGAAGAGGACAACGAAGTAGAAGGGAAGAGGAAAATGTAGGTAGAAGTGCAAGCCCCGAAAACGGTGGAAAGGGTTGGGGCAAGGAGGGAGAGCATAAGGGAAGTTTGCTGGACTCTCTGGCTTCCTGGTTGTCGAGAGGGGCTCGCACAGGGCCAGGACGGATGTGAAAAGGCGGACGAGAATGTAATTATGCAAAAGGGAAAAATTCAGTCCCGAAAGTGGATCAGGCAGATTAAACGAGGAGTTAATTCACAGAATTGTGCTTCAGAAAAGGGTCGACGACATCCTGTACTCTACTTCAATTTTCGAATCGTTATTTTTTCAGTTTTTTGAATTGCCCAACAGTGCTTTATGTGGGGAAAATTCGACTACAAGGTGGCGTCGGTCAGATGAGCTATTCTTATGTCTTCCTTTTTCATTTCGTACGCAAACCTCCTTTCATAGAGTTGACTCCGCTGATTTTTTTGAGCGAGCGGGAAGCTTCCTCTCATCCCCTCGATTGCGCCTGAGGCATCTCCTTACCTGCCACAATAAATCAAGCCCTACTGTCACAGAAACGACCATGGCATCCCCGGAGGTATTGGCAGAGGCATTGTCGGCAGCTGAAGGTGGCGCTATCTCCACTGCTGTCTTGTATCCACTTGAGGTAAGGGGTCACCAGGGAGCAAGCGAGGGGTGAGATGTGTGACAGTAGGCTAGGTATCAAACGAATGCCACACGGGTCCAGGCTTTGATATGTCAGACTGTGTTTCGTTTCAAACTCAAGTCTTCACGGAGACCGCACTTTTGCTGGTCTGCAACGGAGAGAATGTAATCAGCGCGTTGCTCTGTAGTCCTCGCCGTGACGCTCTCTCCTCCCATGTCTGCAGGTCATCAAAACCGTTATTCAGGCCTCTAAAACAAAGGAACAAAAGCAGTCAAGGCAAGCTACGACAACTGCTGCCACGGAAGATGAACAAACTTCCAGTGCAGAGGGAGAAAGACACTTAGCTGCCGCCGCTGCCGCTGTGGCCGCAAGTGCAGCCGACCCTCTCTCTGGGGAAAGTGCTCCGGAAGAAGGTGATGAGGGCTCAGATGAAGATAGCTCGGCGCTGACGACACAGGACGTGGCCAAGAAAATCTATCGCCGCGCGGGTCTGGGAGGATTTTTCGGCGGGGTCCAATATTCCTCTCTGCAAAGCTCTTTGGAGAAGTCGATTTATTTCTACGCCTACAGCACAATGAAAGGCGTCGTCAAGGTCCTGAACGGGGGGAGGTGAGCGGGAGGGGAAATAATCGAAGCAATGGACACGCGTGGGAGGAGGGCTCGGGAGGAAAAAGACTCATTCCTTCCCCCCTTTGGGAGATTCAGGTTCGGGGTGCGGGAGAATCTCCTTGTTGGGTACTTGAGCG
>Ga0102934_1001977_pt1 | contig 14343 bp, 7 predicted proteins | sample SalPonR2_A_D1_MG_FD_78175 | JGI IMG/M metagenome (GOLD analysis project Ga0102934, IMG submission 78175) | Salt pond soil microbial communities from South San Francisco under conditions of wetland restoration - Salt Pond MetaG R2_A_D1_MG | ecosystem: Environmental > Aquatic > Marine > Intertidal... | reverse complement strand
GTTCAAGCATTTCGAACATTTCTACTTCCACAACTGCCCCTATGAGGGCGTGTGGAAGGACAATCGCCGCCGCCGCACCGAGATCACGCCCACCCTCGACGTGATCCGCACCTACGGCGAGGATTACCGCCTCGTCTTCGTCGGCGACGCCGCGATGAGCCCCTACGAGATCGTCATGGCCGGCGGCTCGGTCGAGCACTGGAACGAGGAGCCCGGCCAGCTCTGGATGGAGCGCCTGCTCGGCCATTTCCACAAGGCAGCCTGGCTCAACCCCGTTCCCGAGGCGCATTGGGGCTATACCCACTCCATCGGCATCGTCCGCCAGCTGATGGAGGGCCGGATGTTCGCGCTCACCGTCGAGGGTCTCGACCGGGCAATGAAGGCGTTATCATGAAAGTATAGCCGTCGATGATTGCTCCAGATTGTATGGCTTGTGTTTGTAATTTTGATGCGAGACTTCTGGGGCCCAAGAAATTTTACAATAAATGGATGGTCAGTGGACTCCCGTTAACACGGTGTTCATTTCGAACGGAAATGCTCCTTTAAATTGTATTTAAGGAGAAAGACCATGAGAAAATGTGCGATTGCCATCATTCTCGCCGTCGCCGCCACGCCACTGCCCGTCGCGGCGCAAGACGCTGCGCCTGACCCCGCTGCGCCTGACCCCCATGTCTTGATCGACGACGCTGTCATTGCCGACGTCCGCGACTTTCTCGAAACCGAGATCGTTCGCCTTTCGGTCACGAACCAGAACGAACGTCACGCCGATATCGACGACGACGATATCCAGATGCTGGATCGGCAATGGCGTACCGAACGCGAGACGGCAGACATGCCGCTGATCGCGGCAACGCTGTCCTCACCGTTGTCCGTCTTTCATACCCGTGTCCAGGCACAGGCGCTCGGTCTCTATGTCGAGATCTTCGTGACAGACGACAAGGGCCTCAATGTCGGGCAGAGCGCAATCACTTCGGATTACTGGCAAGGCGATGAGGCGAAATTTCAAAAAACCTTTCCAGTCGGCCCCGATGCCGTCTTTATCGACGCGGCTGAATGGGACGATGCGCAGAAAATCTGGCGCGCGCAGCTCAATCTGACGGTTACCGATGCGACCGGCGCGCGTCCTCTCGGCGCCACCACTATCGAGATCAACCTGACCGAGCTGATGCGCCGCAAGGCCGCAATCGCCAGCTGAGCCGTTCCGAGGGCTGACATATCATGGGTAACAATCTCTCCGTCACCAAGAAGGGCCTCGGCGCCTTCCTGATACTTGCGCTTATCGGGGTGGTCGCAGGCCTCGTCTCCTTCGACCGCGCGCGCATGGCCGAACAGGCGATCAAGGATGCGAATGCGGGGCAGGCGCTGGCCTTCGCAACCCGCAATATCGAGAGCGCCATCCTGTCACAGGCTTTTGCGCTGCAGGGCCTCATCCTCACCGGCGATCGCAAGCGGCTCGATGTCTTCGAAGAAAACGTGCGCGCGGCGCAGGCAGGATTCGAGACCCTCTTATCAGAGAGTCGGGCGCTTGACCCGGCCCTGGGCGAATCAGTCATTGCTGCTCGGGAAAGCTGGGAGACCTGGCGCGAAACCCATGTTGCACCGCAGATCGAGCGCATGCGAGACCCGATGACGGTCGACCTCGCGCGTGCCGTGGCCGGCTCTGTCGCTGCCGAGTCCTTGTCCGAAAACAAGCATGCGGATATGGCGACGGTCGCGGAGGCAATCAGCGCAATTCGCGAGAACCTCATTGCGGATCAACGGCAAGCGTTAGGCACAGTCAAGACGGTGGGCATCAGCGCATCCCTCGTGATCGTGCTGGCGGCCATCGGTTTCGCCTGTCTGAATTTCACGATGATCTCGCGCCCGCTCAGGCGTCTTGCGCAGACGACCCAGCGGCTTGCAGAGGGCGATCTTGACGCAGAACCACCTGCGGGCACCCGCGATGACGAGATTGGGCGCATGAACAAGGCGTTGGGCGTCTTTCGTGAGAACATGCTGCGCAACCGTGCTCTCGAAAACGAAAACGCGATCGCACAACGCGAGGCAGCCGAGCGCAAGCGGCGCGAGGAAATGGAGCGACTTGCCTGTGAGTTCGAAGCCTCTGTTATGCAGTTGTCGAACGAAATGCAGGCGGAGACAACGCGTCTCGGCGAATCGGCTGGCGCATTGTCCGAGATCGCAGCGATCACGACGGACCAGGCAGTCGGCGCCTCTGCCGCCTCGGAGGAGACCGCCGTGAATGTCCGCAGCGTCGCCAGCGCAACCGAAGAAATGTCGGCCTCGATCAATGAGATCACGAAACAGGTCAACGCCTCGTCAAGCATGGCGATTGAAGCCGCGAGCGATGTCGCGTGCTCGAACCGATCGGTTTCGAACCTCAACGATGTCGTCGAGCGGATCGGCGATGTGACGCGGCTTATCTCGGAGATCGCCGCCCAGACCAATCTCCTGGCTCTCAACGCCACCATCGAGGCCGCGCGCGCGGGCGAGGCGGGCAAGGGTTTTGCGGTTGTCGCCGCAGAGGTGAAATCACTGGCTGACCAGACCGGCAAGGCGACGGAGGATATCGAGAGCCAGATCGCCGATATGCGCAGCGCTGCGAAAGGCTCCATGCAGGCCGCCACGACAGTCGCCGAGAAGGTAAGCGCCATTACCGAGCGGATGAAAACGGTCGCCGCCACTGCGGAGCAACAGAACGCGACGACTGACGAGATCGCTCGAAACGTGGCCGAGGCCGCAACCGGGACCCAGGATGTCAGCCGCACGATCACGCAGGTCAGCGGCCAGGCCACCCGGACCGGAGAACTCTCGAACGCCGTTCACGCTTCGACGAACACGCTTTCCGAACGCTCTCATGAATTGCGAAAGGCAATGGAGGACTTTGTGGCACGCGTGCGCGCGGCATGATGTGTCACAACGGCATGGCGCGGCGCGCACGCGTACCGCGCCATGCCGGCTTCAGCGCCCCGCGAGCGGATCTGCGCCAAAGCGGTTGGCGCCCGGGGTGCCTTCGAGAATGCCGAGATCGACGATGGCCCAGATCAGGCCGAGGACCGGGACAAACAGGATCAACACCCACCAGCCGGACTTGTCGCGATCATGAAACCGCTTGATGTGCAGCATGATGCCGGCGACCAGCAGCAGAATGCTGAGAATGAACGGGATCAGGCCGTCACTTCCGAACAGCCCGTTCAGAACGAGCCAGGCGCCGAACAGGATGACGACGCCGATCCACCAGCGCTGCCGCTCGATGCGCCCTTCCGGCGACGTGAAGAGATAGGCGAAATCCAGATTGCCCATATGGCCCCCCTTTGAATGCGACGTGATGTCGGTGCCCGATAGTCGTAACGCGATTCGCGCGCGCGACGTAATACCCGGCGGACAATGCACGAACGGCGTTTCCGTTCGGGGTGGGAGTTGATGGGGTCCGGGGTATCGCCCGGCCTCATTACCGCGCCGGGCGGACCCGCATACCGGCAAGACGGAGATAGCCGCGCTTCATCCGGCCGAGATCATCGGCAATGCCGAGCATGGCGGGAACGACGAAGAGGATCACCAGTGCCGAGACCGCCAGACCGAAGCTGAGCGTGATGGCGATCGGGATCAGGAACTGCGCCTGCAGGCTCTGCTCCATGATCAGCGGCGCCATGCCACCCGCCGTTGTCAGCGATGTCAGCAGCACCGCGCGAAAACGATCGACGGAGGAGCCCACCGCCGCCGTTTCATGCGCCTCGCCCTGGCGGACGCGCTCGTTGTAGCGATCGACCAGAACGATCGAGCCGTTCACCAGAATGCCCGACAGCCCCAGAAGCCCGATCATCGAGAGGAAGGCGAACTGGAAGCCGAGCAGCCAGTGCCCGAGCACCGCTCCGATAAAGCCGAAGGGAATGATCGACATCACCAGAAGCGGCTGCGTCCAGTTCTGGAAGACGAGCGCGAGGATCACGTAGATGGCGGCCAGCGCGATGATGGCGCCAAGACCCAGATCGGCGAAGGCGCGCCCCTGCGTCTCCGCCTGACCACCGGTCTGCGTCTGCACGCCGAAGCGCTCGCGGATTTCGGGAAGGATTGCCTCTTCGAGCGAAGCACGCACTTCGCCAGCGGGGGTGATGTCTGAATTGACGTCCGCAGTCACGGAAACCGCAATCTGTCCATCGCGGCGCTGGATCAGGCCGAAGGCTTCGCGCTCCTCGATCGCCACGACATCACCCAGACGCACCATGGCGCCGGAGGGGGTGCGCAGGGTCATGTCGAGCAGGCCGGCAATATCGCCGGTCCGGTCGGGCTGGCGCACACGGATGGTAACCTCCTCGTCCCCGGCGGCGAATCGCATCGCGACGACCCCCTGATAGGCGGCACGTACCTGTGAGGCGATCACCTCGGGGTCGAGGCCGAGCGCCATGCCACGCGGGGTCTGACGCAGGATCAGTTCGTTCTTGCCGAGCGGCGTATCATCCTTGATGCCCGTTGCTGCGGGGTAATCGGCGAGGCGGTCTTTCAACACGTCGGCGGCGGCCTTGAGCGTCAGCAAGTCCGCCCCCGTCAGGCGGATATCGACATCCGAGCCCGGCGGACCGGATGCGCGGGCGCCGATGGAGAACTCGTCGAGGCCGGGAAGCGGAGGAACCCCCTCGCGCAGATAACGTATTACCTGAGGCGTGCGCAGTGAGCGCTCTTCACCGGGGGTGAGTTCGATATCGATCATGGCGAGATTGGAACCACGATCCTGCCCCGCCTGGCCGAGCCGCGCGTAATGGAAGACCACGACGCGCTCGCCATATTCCTCGCCGAGCCGCGCATCGGTTTCATCAATCGCCCCTTCGATCCGGCGCAGATGCGCGAGCATTCGCTCTTCCGACATCCCGGGAGCGAAACGCATCTCGGCGCTGACGAACTCCGCTTCGGGCGTTGGAAAGAAGGTGAACTGTACACGCCCGCCGGCAATCAGCCCGACAGCGAGGATCAGCGCACCGACCACCAATGCCACGGTTGAATAACGCCAGCGTACGGCAATTGTCGCCAGACGGCGCACCGGGCCGTTGCGGAAGCGATCGACGCCGCCCTCCATGCCCTTGCGGATTCGCGTCCAGCGCCCGTCAGGTCCGGATCGCGCCCGTTCCTGCGCCGTGAGCGCGTGGCGCAGATGTGTCGGAAGCACAATGAAGCTCTCGACCAGCGCGGCCGCCAGCGCCACCACCACGACCAGCGGAATCGCCATGATGATCTGCCCGACGACGCCGGAAATCATGAAAACGGGCAGAAACGCCGCCTGGGTCGTCGTCGTCGCCGCGATCACCGGGACCAGCATGCGCATGGCAGCGCCCTCGGCCGCCTCCATGGGCGACTTGCCCTGCTCGTGCAGGGTCACCGCATGTTCGCCGACGATGATGGCGTCATCGACCAGAATGCCGAGCACCAGGATCAGGCCGAGCAGCGAGATCGCGTTGATGGATTGACCCGTCGCCCACATCAGGACGAAGGTCGCAAGCAGCGCCACCGGTATCCCCGCCGCCACCCAGAGCGCGACGCGCGTATTCAGGAAGAGCAGCAGCACCAGAATGATGATCGCCATGCCCATCAGGGCATTCGAACTCAGCGTGGCGATGCGCTGGTCGACCACCTCGGCGCGCACATCGAACAGCTCCGCCGTCACATTGGGCGGCAGCGCGGCGCGCAGGGTCTCGACGTAATCGCGGGCCGCATTCATCGATTCGAGCGTATCGGCACTCTCCGCCCGTTGGATATCAAGCAGAATGGCGGGCTGCCCGTCATGAAACAGCCGCACGCCGCCGTCACGCATGGCGCTGCGCACCTGCGCGATGTCACGTAACAGGATGCGCTCGCCGCCCGGCCCTGCGCTGATCTCGATTTCGCCGATACCCTGGGGCCTGTCGGTTCGCGACAGCGTGCGCAGGGTGCGCTCCGCTCCGCCTTCCAGATTACCCAGAGGCTGGTTCTGATTGATCGCAGCGATGCGGCGCGCGACCTCGTCGCCGGTCAGGCCGAGCCGGCGCAATTCCCGCGAATCCGCATCGACCCAGACCTCGCGCGCACGCTTGCCGACAAAGGTGATCTTGTCGATCCCGGCATTCAGGAACCCGTCACGCGCTTCACGCGCGACCTCCTGCAGCGCGCGCTCCTCGATATCGCCATAGATGGCGAGCATCGCCACGGTCTCGAAGAACTCGACGCGCGTGATCACAGGCGTCTCGGCGGCACTGGGCAAGGTCGTGATCCCCGCCACCGCCTGCTCGACATCGGAGAGCGCCTTGGACATGTCGGCGCCTTCCTCGAATTCGAGGACGATGCGCGCCGAGCCCTCCACCGCATAGGAGGAGATGTTGTCCACGCGGTCGAGGAAGCGCAGTTCCGGCTCCATCACGTCGAGGACACCGGAGGAAATGTCGTCGGGGCTTGCCCCCTGCCAGGCCACCGTGACGAAGATGGTGGGGATCTGGACAGTAGGGAAGAACTGCGTGTTGAGCCGGCCCAATGCCAGCAACCCCAGCAGACAGACCGAGATGGCGAGCAGGTTTGCAGCGACGCGATGATGCAGGAAGCCGCGAATGATGCCCTGGAGGAAACCGCCGCTCACTCGCGCACCTCGACGAGCTGGCCGGCGGCCGCCGCACCGAGGCGTGACACCAGAACCGAAGCGCCATCAGGAATATCGCCCGCGACGATCACCCCCTCGGCCGCAAAGCTGAGCACGTTAACCGGCGCGCGCTCCAGCCGGTCGTCAACAATCAGGAAGATACTGTCTTCATACAGCGCGTCAGGCGGCAGCAATATCGCATCCTCACGCAGAAGATCGGGCATCTCGACCTCGATGAAGGTGCCGGGGCGCAGGACATCGAGGGCAGTGTCGTCGATATCGATCTCGGCATAGGCAGCGAAACTCGCATCCGCGACTTGCGGCGCCACGCGTGTCACGGTCGCCGTGCGCTCAAGCGTAGTGCCACCGGCGCGCCAGATCACGGTGACGTCGCTTCCCGTTATCTCGTCATCCGCCGCAAGGCGCGCATATTGGCTGTCCGACAGTGCAAAACGCGCCTCTAGGCGTTGTGTCGCAACCAGCGTGGCGATGCGTTCATTGCTGCTGATGATCTTGCCCTCCTCGGCCTGCGGCGCCGAGATCAGCGCGTCGAACGGCGCGCGCAGGACCGTATCGTCGAGATTGCGCTGCGCCTGGGCGACACCGAATTCCAGCCGTTCGATCGCCGCATCAAGCTGGTCACGCTGGGCTTCGAACACGGCGAGCTGGCTCTCGCGGGCCTCCAGCGCCGATTCCGCCTGGGAGAGGCGCAGCAACGCGTCGTCGAGCTGGCGCTCCGGCGCGACGCCGCGCTCCGCCAGAGTGCGCAGCCGATCGATCTCGCGTTCGGTGATCGTGAGCTGCTCGCGCGCCCGCGCCATCGCCGCCTCTTCCTGGAGGACACGCGCGTCGAGCTCCGCGATACGGGCCCGGGTCTCGGCAAGATCGGCATTGGCCCGCACCAGTGCGCCCTCGAACGCGAACGGATCGATGCGCAGGAGCTCGTCGCCTTGCGCGACTCGCCCACCCTCGACCAATTGGTCGGACACCGAGATGACCTGTCCCGCCACCAGAGCGCGCAGGTCGACGCTGCGGCCCGCGACGATTTCGCCGTAAAGCGTCAATGTCGGGCGCAGATCGGCCCGCGCGACCGTCACCGCATCGACGAAGCGCGGTTGTTCAGGCTGACGCTCCACCGGCACCGTCGGACGCGTGGCCTGCATATAGGCGAAGCCGGCAAACGCACCGGCCAGAAGCAGCAGCGGCAGGACGATCATCACGAACAGCCGCGTCAGCCTCATCATGCGCTTGCCGAAACCGGCACGCGGCGCATGCGTCTTCGCCAGAAAGGGGGGCTCTTCGCCCGGCCGCGCATCCATCTTCATCGCATCCATTATACAAAGGGCGCCTGCCCCAGGGTCGCCGCTTTATGTAACCGCTTCGCCCAGTCTTCGCACCTGCAAAATCACGTATCTTTACGCAGATGCGGGCCGCCCGGATCAATCTGCTCATATCGTCTGGTCGCCAGAAAATGCAAGGCTTCGGCATGCGGGCAAGCGCTGGCGGCAAATGCCACGCCGATGCGCGCCGTTCAGGGTCGCAAAAGTACCCGATGCAGCGGCGCATCAACGCGCCCAGCGAGACGTTGGACAGCCCTTAATTGTTTAGAGCACGCTCCGACCTGACAGAGTCAGGCCGGGCGCGAGCAGCATTCCGATGCGGAATTGGGCGATATCGTCCGTGCCGAGGCGGTCGCGCATCATTTCGTTGACCGGGAGTATGCCGCCTATCCGGAATGCTCCGGCGCCCAAGAGTGAGCCGACACCGCCAGCGCGCGCACGAAAAAGCGCCCCGGGATCGATCCGGGGCGCTTTTCGTCGTGCTCAACCAGCCGGGACAGGCTTCACTGCGCCTCGTCGGGCTGCCATTCCGGGGCCCAGGATGATGTATGACCGGAATTATCTTGAGCTTCCCACATGACATCCCACGCCCGCTCGCGCAGAGAATCGGGCAGCGGGGCCCCGAGCGTGGTCGAGATGAAGGGCGCTCCCACCGCCTCGGAGCGTGGTTCAACGGGTTCCCCGCGGAGGAAGAATGCAAGGGTCTCGGCAGCGAATTCATTATCATTCGTGCGTGCATAGAATGTCGCGTATTCGTGTGCGCTATCGCGCGGCGCTTCACTCGGGCGCTGCATGATCCGAAGCGTGCCGGGATGCTCTCGCCATGTCTCCGGAATCCCCGAAGCGTCAGTGATCTCCCCGGGATGCGGGCGCACGATATGGTCGCGCCCCAGTCGCTCATATGCCTCGGCCATTGACAAGTCCGGGTAAAGGAAAGCAAGAGCCACATCCAGCGTTACCGCATCCTCGGAGGCATGGGTACTGAATTGCGTACCGACCTCGATGACGGTTTCGAGGCCTGCCTTGAGATCCTGCATGGCTGCAGGGGCAACAGAGGTCAGGGCGTGCCCGATTTCATGCGCATACGCATGTTCCGGCATATCGGGATGCGCTTCGCTCGTATCGCTAAGAATCTGCTGTATCCGTGTCGGCGTTTCAAGGAGCATCAGGCCGATATCCGATGCCGTCAGTCCAAGATTGTTTCCCCGCTCCGACAGATCCGCCGGATTGGGGCCGCTCACGTCGATCTTGAGATTTCTGAGCGCCCCCGGAAACTGCTCTTCGATCCTGGGAAGCAGCGAGAGTACGGCATTGCCCATCTCGATGACCTGCTCTTCACTGCGCGGGAAGACGATCTCGCGCCATTCATCGGGCAGATCCGGATTGCTGAGTACGTCGGTCAGAATGATACCGTATTGCCGCAACTCCTCCTGGAGCTCCGCGATCGACGTGACTCCCGTGGTCTCGCCCGCCTGTGAGACACCGGAAACGGCGCCGGCGGGTGTAGCGGGCTGGGTCTCGACGGGCGGGAACGTCGTGCCAGGGGCAAAAACGCCCGGATCTGGCGGGATTTGCCGCTCTGGCTTGAATGAGGGAGTGTGGCGCGTTCGGTTGGCGGTATCGGTATATGGCTGGACACCGTCCACGGTTTGCGGAAAACCCTCCTGGTCTGCCCTTCGCTGTCCGTCAGGGCTGCTCGGCGTATCGGGCCCGAGCAGGCCTTCGCGGGTTTCTTCCATCGGAGGCGGCATGACGCGATCACCCACGACGGCGCGCAGCGCCTGCGGCACCCCGGAGAGCTGGAGCGCGATCCGCAGGCTCGTCGACGGACTCGCCGCCGTGTCCGCGTCGAAGAATCCGGCTTCATGCAGGTTTGCGTATTCCTCCCTGACCTGCGCGAGGGTCCCTTCGATGGTCAGGAACTGCCGCGCGCCGTCGGGATCGGTCGCCAGTGTCATGACCCGGATCCTGTCCTCCGGCCCGGCCCCGGCGTTGAAATCGGCGACATCGCGATATGCGGCGCTGATCGCGGATGTCTCGGTCGGTTGACCGCCGCCAGCGCGGGTCTCGCGATCATGTTCGGGCAGATCCGGAATGGTCAGGGCGACACCGGGCGTCGTGGCGGGGAGAGTGTCGCCAAAACGATAATTCCCCAGGGTTTGCGGGGTCACGGCCGGGCGCGCCCCGGCTTGCGCGCCATCGGGGAGAAAGTCCGGATTGATGAAGACGCTGCCGTCTTCGCGCAAGATGGTGATGATGACGTCGGGATCATCTGCCGAGACCATCATGCGTCGTCCGTCGGGGAGGGTCTCCCAGGCAATGTGACCGTCGAAGGTCACGCCCTCCTCGGCCAGGGCGCGCATCAGCGCGGCCATGTCATCCGGATTGGCGGTCGATTGCGCCATGGCGAGTTCGGTGAGAAGCGTCGCGACGCCGCCTGCGAGACGCGCCGCACCGGCACCGAGCGGAACGGCCATGCCCTCCATGCCCAGCCGCCGCAGTGCTTCCAGCACACCCTGCCCGACGAGTTCGCCCGCCGGCGCCGCAGCCTGCGCGACGAGCGGCTGACCAGCCGTCGGCATGGTCGGTGATGCCGGCCCTGCCGCCTTGGTCATGGATGAGGCGAACGCAGCGTGAGAAGCACCGGGAGCGTTGGAGACCTTGCCGCCGGCAAGCGGGGGAAACGAAACGGATAATGTCATGGGTCAAACCATTTTAATGAATAAATAATAGTATAAATTATAATTGATTTAAAATAAAGAGATTTAATATGCTTTTTGAGCATGCATCAGAAAATTTCAAACCGATTCGCCCTATCCGGCGCCGTGACGATCAATCGCCACAAAATGAATATTTATGTATTAATTTTATAATTAAAAATTATAGTTGATATTATCTAATTATATTTTTATAGTTAATTAATTGCTATTTTTGAGTTCATGCATCCCGTTGTTTCAAGCATTGCCCGGAGTTGCGATCATGGTGAGTATCGGCCCATTTTCCACGCCCCTTTCCCAGACTCAGCTGAAGGGCCCGCCCGGCGATGACTTCGGTCTCCCCGGATCGACCGAAAAGGGCTTGGCAGGACAGGGCCTGGCAGGTGCCGATTCGCATCTGGCATTCGTCCAGCCGGAGCGCGGCGCCAGTCCCAATCTGTTTCGTGGCGCCCTGAATTTGCTCGAGGCGGGGTTCCGCGGCGCTGGCGCGCTGGCCGGTTACATCGTCGGCACCGGCGCCCAACTGCTGGAACAGCTTCTTTCCAATCCCACGGCGGATACGCGTGAACTTGTCGGCATCATACGTGATCTCCAGGCGCGGGGGCTGAATATCGACAGCGCCGTCGGCATGCGCGAGCTGCCGAACGGTGATATCGGCGTCTACGACTTGAGCAACCCCGATGATCGGTTCCCGCCACTCCTTGCCGTCATCAAACAGAACGGCGATGTCGCAATCCAGGCGCGGGGATCGGACGCTCCCGCCATGCCCGAATGGAACCCCGGCGACCGCAGATTTCCCGAATGGCAAGGGCTGGATGTCGAACGGGGCGGTTGGCGACCGGGCGGCATCCGACTGGATACGATGCCTGGGACCGAGCGCCTGGAGCTCAATTTCGAGCGTTTATGGGATCCTGTGGAATTCGACCAGCGCCTCGAGCAGAACATCGAGCAGCAAAGGAACCAACGATCCACAAACACGCCTCCCTTCTTCGACCCGAAGCGCCGCCCCAACGACTTCGACACCACCGGCGCTCCCGAGCTCCCCGGCTCAACACCACTGCATGGCGGATCCGCACAGAACGACGATGCGGTTGAGCGCCTGATGGAAGCTCTGGAAGCGGCACGGCGCATCACTCTCGATCCGGGCGGGTTCTTCGGTAACGGGGTCGATCCGCGCGATGCCATGTACGAGCGCTACGGCTATATCGGCCTTTTCGCCTATGATCTCGTGCAGGCGCAGAACAGCCCGCAGGACGGCTCGGGCGGCATTGCTGCGGCGGCCGGCGCATCCGCAGCCGTCGCGAATTATCTGCGCGTCCTCCCGGCGGAAATCGCGGCCGCCATTGTCAATAACCTCGCAGATCGCCTGGGCACGGTTCCGGACCTCTACCGCGACGCCCTCGCACAGGCCCTCGAGAAGGGTGATCCGGAGGATCCCGCGATTCAGCGGGCAAGACAGCTCCTGAGCGAAACGGGCGCGTCGCTGACGCCGGATGAAGAAGCCATCGTCGCGCGTGAAATCCGGGCCGGCACTTTCACGCGCGAGGTCTTCGACGCGTTCCGTCAAGCCAATCCGGGCATGCCCGTCGTGGAACTGGTGATCGAACTCTCGATGCTCATGCAGGGATACGATTCGAAGCTGAACATGCCCGATCTCTACGGGCAGACATCGGAAGCGGGCGCCCCTGTCAATACCCACGTATTCGGAGCGGATCCCGCTCTCGATGCCAGGACCATCGAAGCGCTCGACAGCCTGATCGCGCTCGGTGAATCCGGCGTTCCGCTCGATCCGCGCACCGAGGCTGCGGTGATGATCGCCGACCAGATCCGCAAGAACCTCGACACCATCGACCATGCACTGGTGATAACGGATGCACAAGGCCAACCGCTGGGCATGATGGTCTATACCACCTACCCCAATCCCGACGATCCGACAGGCCCGTGCGTCCTGTTCATTGAAGACATCGTCAGCTTCGCCCCGGGACAGGGTATCGGCCTCAAGCTGCTGCAGGAGGGATTCGCGCGCAGCGAGGGTATCCTCGAGCTGATCTCGCTGCCGGGCGCGGAAGAATACTATCTGAGCCTCGGTGCCGAGATCGTGCCGCCGGATCCCGATGCACCGTTCGCGACAAATTTCTATCCGCATCTGCGCTGGACGGATCGCCCCGAGCGCCGAGGCGATGACGCCGGCGGTGCGTCCTCGACGCAGCGCGCACCGGTGCCGGATCAGGCAACAGGCGGAACCGGAACCGTCCGTCAGTATGGACAGGATCCTGCGTTGGATGCAGCGCTGATGCAGATGCTGGAGCAAGAGGTCGCCATGGGCGATCCCACCGACCCCGACGTCACCGAATATGAGACGGACAGGGCAGAGATCGCCGCACAGATCATGACCAGCTTGCGAGGCAACGGCTCTGACGGGGCGCTGGTGCGCATGGATGACGATGGCCGACCGACGGGTGTGTTGCTCTACAGCCATATCGCTCACCCCGATGAGCCCGGGCGTCTGAGCACCCTGATGGTGGAGGACGTCATCAGCTTCGCACGCGGCGCCGGCCTTGAACTTTTGCAAGAGGCGTATGATCGCAGTGAAGGCTTCATGATGCTCTACGCCCTGCCTGGCGCTCTTCCCGCCTATCTCAGATATGGCGCGCAGGAGGGATCCGCTTCACCGGAGAACAACCAGCAGCTCCCCGCCGATTTCCGGGACAGCGATGATCCCATGCTCCTGTTCTGGCGACAGCGTCCGCAGCGGGCCGAGCAAGGTCAGTAACCAACGACACTGACCGGCATGCCGACCGACGCGGCAGCAACCCGCGCCGGTCGCAGCCGGGCAGCGTGATCCGGCGACATGAGCAGATCATTTTTTTTTCGAAGTGGACAAATCAATGGATTTCCCGGGCGTCCGGAACATGCAGGCAATGCTATCACCCGAAACACGCTCCCACGGAGCCGGGACTGCCTTCGCCGGTGCGCTGGGCGCGCCTGATGCGACGATGACCAAGGGCGCAGCGCCGCTCGGCGCACCGGGTGCAGTTCCGAGCGCACCGACCGGCACGGTCGGTGGAGGCGGCGCGATCGACGAAAACCGCGTTGCGCGTCAGATCTATACTGTCTGCTTCGGGGATGCCGGCGACCATGGCGGCAATGCGTTTCAGCGCACCTCCGAGGGGCTCTCGACAAACTCCGACATTGACGGTGCGATCGCGGCGATGAGGCTCCGCTTCCGCGACGAGTTGGCCGAAATGCAAGAGCTGCATTCGCCCGAGGAACTGCGCGACATTGCCCGCGCCGGTGCAAAAGTCGTCGTCAAGGCCGTTGAGCGCGACGATATAATCGGCTTCCTGCACCAGTTTCAAGCCAATATTTTCGCCGGCATGAACAAGAAGAGCCAGGAGATCCTCCACGATCGCGGCATTGCCGAAAGCGGCAACTTCGTCGGACCGGACAGGCAGTTCCCGGAATGGGGAGGCGGAGGCGGCCTGTTGGATCCGCAGCGGCCGATCCCGGAATGGGGCGGCCTCGGCGGCGGGTCTGACGGCGGATCCGGCGGCTGGCGACCGGGCGGCGTGACGATCGGCCCGATGCCGGGCATGCCGGACGATTTCATGCAAAGCAGCGGGTTCGAAGGGCCCCGTCCCGATTTCGATGAGATCGGGAGGCGGATGGATGAGCTTCAAAGACGCGGGAT
>Ga0102934_1001975_pt1 | contig 14350 bp, 15 predicted proteins | sample SalPonR2_A_D1_MG_FD_78175 | JGI IMG/M metagenome (GOLD analysis project Ga0102934, IMG submission 78175) | Salt pond soil microbial communities from South San Francisco under conditions of wetland restoration - Salt Pond MetaG R2_A_D1_MG | ecosystem: Environmental > Aquatic > Marine > Intertidal... | reverse complement strand
CTTCAGGGAAACCGGCAATACCGCCGCTGAGGGTTATCTTACGCTGAAATCTTTTCTTTTTTATTTTGGCCTGTAGTTTGTTGGCCAGAATATAAGCAGCTTTTTTTTCTGTATTCGGCAAAATAAAGGTAAACTCCTCACCGCCGTAGCGGCAGACAATATCGGTTTTGCGGCTGTTGTTCAGAAAAAAAGTACCCAGTTTTTTTAATACTTTATTACCTTCATAATGACCAAAGGTGTCGTTATAGTTCTTAAAATCATCAATATCAAAAATAAGTAAAGAGAAAGGTTTTTTTTCCCTACGGGAACGGGAAAACTCTTTTTTTATTTCGGATTGGTAGTAACGGAAGTTGTACAGCCCTGTAAGTTCATCCCGTTCTATAAGATGGCTTAAATTAAGGAAAGCCTTTTCTTCAATAAAGCGGATTTGACGGGCATTTTTTATTTTACGAATATTGCGTATTAAATAATCAAGCAGTATAACGCGGAAATCCCATTGCCGTTTAACTTTCTGCTGTATTTTTTTTTTATTTTTAATTGTATTTAAAAGGATGGACCGGGCCTCTTTTTCCGGAAGGTCTATATTCGTGTACTGAAAAAGGATGTAGGAGTGAAGATAATTTTGCCGTTTAGCTATAATTTTATTAAACTTTTTTTTTTTTTGCTCCGGAATCTGCTTTTTTTGGTTAAAAAAGTAGTATTTAGTAAAGAGTAGTAACTCTTCGACATCCATTTGTTAATAACCCTGCAACTGATTGATATTATACACTGAATTCAGTTTTATTTAAAGAAAAAGCAATTTTTTTGTGAATAAATTTTAACTTGATTAGCGCTATGTTTCAGCAAAAGTTTTTTAGCTACGGATTAACGCGGATATTCGCGGATGATTTGTTTTTTATCCGTGACAATCCGTGCAAATCCGTGGCAAATTCTTTTAATAATTTTTTTTTTGCTGAAGCATGACACTTGTCAGGAATTTTAATGGATATAATTTATTCTGATATAGGGCGTATATACTATGTCGGGTCAGAAAAAAATTGTTTTATCTGTGTTTCGGCTTTATAGCTTGGGAAACGCAAAACTATGGCTAACTCTGGAAATATTCCAGTTCTTTTCTGAGCTGCCGTACCCATTCCCTGGCTTTGGAAAGATAGATGCTGCGCGGGTACTGGTTTATAAGTTTATTAAATATTTTATAAGCTTCGGTCATCTCACCCAGTTCATAATGGCAAATTCCTATCTGATACAGAGCATCATCATTCAGTTTTTCCTGGCTGTCTTCATAAGCCTGCCGGTAGTAGGTTTGGGCAGCTTTATAGTTTTCCAAAGCGCTGTAAGCATCCCCTATTTTAAAACGGGCTTCCTCAGCCTGGACAGAATCCGGAAAATAGTTTATTATTTTTTTATATAAAAGTATTGCTTCTGTCTGCTTGCCGCCATCAGCTTTCAAACCGGCATAATGGCGGACATTATGCAGATAAAGGGATTTTACTCTCTCTATATAGACACTGTTGGGAAAGTAATCAAAGAAATCCTCAAAAATTTTAAAAGCTGATTCAAACTGTTTTAACTGCAGATGCGTGCGGGCTTGGCCCAAACGGGCAAGTTTACTTGATGAGTTTAAAAAACAGTTCATGGCTTTACGGTAATCCCGGGCAAAAAGATACTGATACCCCAGGTAGGTATATATTTTATCTTCCAGTTTGGATTCCGGATGGCGGTGCAGTACTTTTTCCAGTTTGTGGGTAATGAAACGATCATATTCACCGTTTCTCTGGGCAATCTCAGCATAACCGATAACAGCTTCCACATATTTGTTGTTCATTTTATTGCCGTTTATAACATTAAGGTAGGTTCGTTTTGCTCTTTTGTCCAGCAGGCGGGATTCATTTTGAGTTATGCCTCCGGTTTCGGAAAGGTATTCTCTTTTCCGGTTTATGGCTGCAGCAAGGTAATATCGTGATATCTCGGTTTCATCATTATTGTAACCATAAGAAAGATAATCGGAAAGCTTGTTGATCGCCATTTCATAGTTGCCCACTGTATAAGCATTGGTCCCGGCCACAAAACTTCTCATGGGGTTTTGGTTTTGCCATATAAAGGCAATGCCCAGGCCGCATATTATAATTACCAGGGCCATCATTATTACAAATATTGTTGTGTATTTCATAATTTTTCCTTAGTTTATTTTTTCAATTGTTTTTTCAAGCCAGAAAATACCTGCCGGTTTATCCAGTTTTTTTAAACTATAGAAATAATCCATTGCCTGCTCAAATTTATTTTCAGCAAGATATGATCTGCCGATAAAAAGTAAAACAATTTTTTTATTTTCATTATTTAAAATTTCATTTTTTAATATATTTTTCAGTTTATCTATAGTATAGACGTAATGTTCTTTTTTATAATAATCGATTAAAATATCTTTGATCCTGTTTTTCATGGCTTTATGGTTATAGGTTTCCCGCGCATTGGTAGTTCTTATTTGTTCAGCCGCAGCCTGAGTAGCGGTTTTTTTTATATTTTTATGTATTCTCACAGGGTATTTTATATAGTTGTCCAGCAACAGCAGTTTTTGCTCCTCTATACCATTGCCGGTATCAATCATAACAGCATAATAATAATCCTGATTAGCTTCAATATTATAATCACGGTATTCATATTTTTGATTTTGATAACAACTGCGCTCCGGTAGACTTTCCAGTATTTTTTCCGGGGCAGTCAATTCCAGTACATTTTGAATAAGATTGGTGCTGCGGTATATATTAATATAAAAAGGTTTGTTTATGGAAACGGACATCTGCCATTTGAGGGAAACATAATTTTCTTTTTTATTATAGGTTATGGTTAGATCATAAGTATGAGGGAAATCATGTTGTGCTTTTTTAACTGGTTCTCTTTGTGCCGGTCTTTGTTCTTTTTTGCTGACATTTTTTTTGCCGGCAGTATCAGTTTGTTTTTCTGTTTCTGTTTTAAGCGGCAGAGTTTCAAAAGAGAGCTTTTCCCCTTTTTGTGAAACATCAAGAGGTTTGGTTGTATAGTTTTGATTAGCTATAAAAACTGGTTCCATAGTCTGCCGGTTTTCCAATTGAATTACAGTTGCATAATAATAAGTACCGTTTCTTTTAACAGTTTTATCCTGGTATCTTTCTTCACCTTTTGGTACAGGGCTTACCAGGGTGGAGCTTTTCACTTTGTCCAGTGTATCCAAAGTGGACTGGCCGCGGTATACAAAAACTGTAAAATCTTTACTGGTAGACGGATCATTCCACCGTAAAAATATACTGCCCAGAAACTGGTTATAAATAACTTTAAGGCCGGAGGTGTGCAGTGCCTCCTTTTTTAATTTATAAATAACCGGAGAAGTGGTAAAAGATTGCTCCTGTAAAAAGACTTTATACTCTTTATTGTCAACCACAGCTGTAACTGCGTAATAATATTGTCCTGAACTTTTCAGGGTGTCATTATATTTTTGAATGCCTGCCCCTACTGTTGTCAGGTAGCGGGCGCTTTCCAGTATGTCTGCTGAATTTATAGGCTGGTTATGCCTGTAGATCTTATAGCGTGCGGCCGGGTTTTCTATATCCATCCAGGTTACAGTAACAACTCCCCGCTCTTTGTTTAAACCGGCTTCAATTAAAGTAACTGCATATTCCAGGTTTTTATTAACTTCAGCCTGCTGGTCTGTTTTGGCAGCGGTAGAATCCTTTTCTTTTTTTTCTGTTTCTTCAATCTCTTCTTTTTCTTCCTGGGTGTTTTCCACGGTTAATTCTTCCCACCAGGAAGCTGTCAAAGCTGTTAAAATAATTAAAATAGTAAAAATATAGCATTTTATCTTAAACATTAGTATAATTTTCGGCAATTTTCAGAAAAAGGTTTAATAAATATAGCTTAATAATGGTTAATCCTGGTTTTTAGGGGTTATTTTGTAATAAATATACAAAATCAGGAGGGAACCGGCAAAGGCAGCAGGAATATTAAAGGGAGGCATTATCTTGGTATTCAGATCTTTCATAAGCCATTTTAAAATATTAATGATTTGAATTAACAACCAGTCGAATATATAACTGCCGCTAGCAGCGCCGAAAAGTGCTACCAGCAGCGCTCCCCATATTTTACCAAAGGTATGTCTTTTCAACAGGTAATAGTGTGTGGCGGCACAGAGAAAAGCGATAAAGATTATTAATACGAAAGCAGTCAGATAGGTTTTTATACTGATTTCCATGATAATAAGCTTTTAAAGAGAGTGCTCTTCAGCAATACTGTTAAAAATAATTATGCCGGTAATATAAATATTTTCCGTATTAAGATCAGCCACGGTATTTATAGTATTGGTTATCATAAGTTTGGCATAATAGTTTTTACTCATGTACTGGTCTTTGAGCAGGTAAACATTGGAAGTAACAGCGGTAGAGGTTTTAACCCAGCCGTCAACAGGAGCGGTTAGCTGATCATGAAAATCCCGGCGGTAACCGCAGGGCATGATCCCTCCGGCAGGATTATCTGTTTTTAAAACCGGCATATAATTGCTGTTTATCTCAGCCAGGGTTAAGTAGACAGCTGAATTGACTGTATAAGCTGCTGCCGGCCAGTTGTTGCTGTTGCAGTCCAGGGCCGAAGCTGCCGGATTTTCAAGGTAGTTACTTATAAGGAATGTTTTTTCAGTTACAGGAGCAAAAGAATGGATACCGGAGATAACTGACTGAAACCGGCCGTAATTTTCATTAAGGTTGGCCCAGGTCTCGTTAATACCGTAACTGGCAGCTGTCACAAAGTAGGTTTTAGTGTTTAAATCATTAGTGAGGCTGATATAGATTTCCTGGTAATCATTTTTGTAACCTGACTGCGGCGGCTGTAAATCACCATGTTCCCAGGCAATCAGAAAAGGGACATTACTCAGGTAGTCATAGTCGTTAAGATCACAGTCATCTACACTGTAAATTTCATTTATGTTGGTGGACATATAGAGATTAAAGCCTTCCAGATCGGAATTATTATTAAAAGAAACAATTTTGAAAATGATTTTATTGGTGGTAATTCTGATATTTTCAATAAATGGTTTTACCAGTTCAATAAGATAAACATTATAGTTATCTTCTTCGTTGAGACCGCTGCATTGCCAAAAAAAGAGTATGAGCAAAAAAAATAATATTTTTTTCATAAATTAGTACTCTCCTCCTGGTAGCGTAAAATAAAATTGATATCATTATTGATGGCAGTTATATATAATAAACCATAGTCAGTAATCTCGCCTGACGTGCTTTTAAACATGTAAATATTGCTTACATACAAGGGCACAGCGCTTTTACTGTAACCCTGCTCACTTGCACCCTGAATGCGGTACCATTCTTTATTTAGAACTGTATGCTGCACTTCGGTATTGCCGTCAGGAACCAGAAAATTGGTATAAAAGGTTAATGCTAATTTTTTATAAGTATAAGAGGTAGCATTGCTTATCTGTTCTCCGGGCATGGTATAGGCCGGCTGTTTGAGTATTATATGTCGCTGCTTGGAGAGCGTGTTTTTTCTGCTGTGGGATTCTATGATAAAATAATAGATATCATGCGGTGTTATATTGACCTGTTCCTTACCGTTTTTATTGGAATATTCAAAATTGTTGGATAAAACAAAGGCGGTAGTTTGCACCTCGGTGGAGAAGCTGGCCGGAACCGTAGGCAGGGGGTCGGTATTATTATAAGGGTTAAGCATAAGGTTGGACATGATTTCAGTTTCATCATCAGCAAGGCCGTAATATATATTGTAGCCGTCAAAATCATAGGCATTACTGACTGAATTCAAACCGGTAATCTCAAAAATCAGGGTATTGTTATTGGAGGAAAAAATTTCAGTATAGAAGGGAGGGTTTAGGACAGAGCTTTTTTCCAGAGGGTTGGGAGTGCCGCAGGAAAAAAACAAAAAGCTCAGTAAGAAAAATATATAAGCGGTTATTTTTTTCATAGACAATAGTATATAATCAGACGCTCCAGATAATACAGGCCTTCCAGGTTTATTTTATTTTTATACCTGGCAGCTGTAATGCTGCCGGTTTTTAAAATGGTCTCTAAAACACTTAGACAATAGAGGATTTTATATAAAAGAGGTAAATTATAGGCGGAAGCTTCTTTGTTTATTTTTTGCCGGCGGTAATAGTTAAGTTTTAACTCTTTCATAATTTGTGGCGGTGTTTTATTGTTTTTTTGCATTTCCAGATATTTAATCAGGGTAGTAACGGAACGAAAAAGCAGTACCTGGAGCGGTATGAGTTTACCGGAAGAGCGTATATATTGCCGGAGGGATAAAAGCGTTGCTTTTTTTTTTCTAATCATAAAATTATTTACTACTGTAAACGGAACAGCAGCAAAAGTTTGACTAAGATGTATCTCTATCTCCTCTGCGGTTATTTGTTTCAGTTCCCGGTTTTGAAAATACAGGGAGATTTTTTCCAGTTCCGGTTCCAGGTTAATATGTTCCTGCTGCTGAAAATGTTCTGCCAACAGTACGGCAGCCGCAGAAGTTATATTTAGCTTTTTTTTTTGGAAAAAGGAGTTTATTTCCGAATGCAGTGTTCCGGTATCAGGTCTGGCTACAGAAATTATTGCCGCATTGGGGAGTTTTTTAACAGCAGCAGCCAGTTTTTGGTTTTTAATGGTTTTATCATCCTGAGATAAAAGTAAAAAACAATAATCAGCACATTCGTTAAGAGCCTGTATCAGACTGCTGATGTTTTTGTATTTATTATAATTATAAACTGTGACCAGTTTATAATCACTGCCAAAAGCAGGAGTGGTAACCGTATCACGTAATTCTCCCGGATCGGTTTCTTCTGCGTAAAATTTGGAACAGGCAAGATCCTGCATCTCTGCCGGAATATATTTTTTTTTTATTTCTTTGATTTTATCTTTTAAAAGGTTGTCTGTTTTGCCGTTAAAAAGAAGAATATTTTTTTGCATATGAATTTATTTTAAAGCTTCATCTCCCTGCAGGTCAATATCAGCTATCTCTTTTTCTCTTTTTTGTTCTTCAGTAAGTTCTTCCTCTCCGTTTTTAAAACAGGCGTCTGTGTTAGTGCCGGCAGCCTGCTGGTTTGCCTGTTCCTCAGTGGAATAAAGAGCACTGCTCTCTTCTTCATAACCTTCATAGCCGTATAAACTTTTATCTGCTATTGAACCGTAACGGAGAAGATTGTATACGTTGGAAGTGACTTTGCTATATAGTTTATCTTTTGCTTTTTCTATAGACTCGTCAATATAATAAAGATCAGTTAAATGTTTGACAGAGACTTTAAAAGTTTTATTATTTATATAAAAGTCATTGGATTTTATATCTTTCACAGATGCGGATAATTTTAAAAAATACCGTTTCCAGATACAATTGGAACTGCTTACAACCGGTATCTCTTCTGATAAATATTTGGACAGCTCCAGGCTTAAATAGAGGTCGGCATTGTTGTAAGAGCCCGTATACTGGAAGTCGGTTGATAAGGAGAAAAAATCTATCATATTTTCTTTTAAATCCATTGCCATTTTTTCTTCCGAGGTTTGGTTGATAATACTGCCTATAAAGAGTTTTTTAAAGTTTTCCGCGGGCAATTTGGTATTACCGGTCTGAATACTGTCTTTTAGAAATTTTTTTTTTCCGGCACAAGCAGTTAGTAAAACAAGTATAAATAAAGTGATAATTGTTTTATTTTTCACTGTAATAAATTATAATCTAATCCTGGTAAGAAAGCAACAAGTATTTTAACCGGCAAAATTTTTGTTTTTTTTTATATATTGTTGTGTTTTGCTTGCCCAAAGGGAATCAGGAAAGCGCTACCCTGCTTGCGTATTTCTGTTAAAACTGAAAGCACTGGCCGGAGCTCCGGCCGGCTTTGGCTTCAAATATATTGTGTAAACCGCCACTTGAGGTGGAAGTTGGCATGCGGGAATATGCACAAGCAAGTCTACAGTGGCTTAAAACTTGCGCTGCTTCTTTTTTTAAAGTTACCATTTTTTCTTAAAACCGGGAAAATTGGCACAGTCTCCCGGCAATAATCGCTTCATGATAAAATATTATTTATGAAAACAGCGGAAAAAATTATTTCCAGGGAACAGGCAGCAAGTATTTGTGCAGATTTTAAAGAAAAAGGAAAAAAGATCGGCTTTACTTCAGGGGTATTTGATATAATGCATGCCGGTCATGCTGCCTATCTGGAGGAGGCAGCTGCGGGATGTGATATCTTGGTGGTTGCTGTAAACAGTGACAGCTCTGTAAAGCAGAATAAAGGAGAAAAGCGGCCGGTTATAACGCAACAGCACCGGGCCATGCTTGTAGCTGCTCTTGAAGCTGTTGATTATGTTTTTATTTTTGATGAACTTAAAAACAGGGATAACATTCTGGCATTAAAACCTGATTACTATTTTAAAGCTGGTGATTACAATATGAAGGGGCTTACTTCCGCTGCCTATTTGCAGGAGTGGGGAGGAGAAGCTAAACTGCTGTCAGTTATGCCGGGAATTTCTACTACTGCTATTATTGAAAAGATAAATGCTGTCGCTGAACCCTATAGCTTTACTGCAGTTGACCAGCAAACCGGCTACTATAAAAAAAAATATACTAAAAAAAGAGCAGCTGTTTTTCTGGATCGTGATGGCGTTATTAATGAAGAGGTGGAATACCTGCATGAACCTGACAACTTTAAATTTTTGCCTGATGTACTTAAGAGTTTAAAAAAAATTTATGATATGAATTTTGTTTTAATAATTATAACCAATCAGGCAGGTATCGGATTGGGGTATTTTACAAAAGAAGACTTTTTTAAAGTTAACAAGACAATGTTAAAAGGATTCAGTGAGTATAATATAAATATTGAAAAAATATATTTTTGTCCTCATTCCAAAAACGATAACTGCCCCTGCCGTAAACCGGCCACGGGTCTTGTAGACAGGGCGGTCGAGGAATGCTGCCTTGATCCGGCTGCCAGTTTTTTTATCGGTGATAAAACAGCAGATATCCTCACCGGGAAAAAAGCCGGTATGAAAACCGTGTTGGTGAAAACCGGTCATGGAGGCAGTGACCGCGAGTATGATGTTACACCTGATTTCATATGTAAAGATCTCTTTCAGGCTGCAGCAGTTATAGAAAAAGAAAAAAGTTTTGGCTAAAAAAAAAGAACGGAAATTCCGTCCCCGTTTTGACGGTAACCGGCAACTTTTAAAGGGAGGAAGGAAAAAGGATTCAAACTATTACCGCCGCAAAATAAAAAATATGAAAATGGCCCGTATCTGTGAGCTGCTTTATAATGTTGAACAGCTGGTAATTGTTGCTTCAGCAGTGTATCCTCCCTTTAAGTCCGGACTGGTAGACCGGCTGCTGGTTTTAGCCCTGAAAGAAAAAGTTACGCCTTTTGTTGTTATAACCAAGACAGACCTGGTGCAGGAGCCGAACCTGCTAAGAGAGATAAGTGCTGTATATCAGCAGGTTGAATTGTCGTTTTATTTTATTTCAAATATTACCCGTGAAGGTTTAAATGAGCTTAAACCCGTGCTTAAGAACAACGCTTCTGCAGTTATCGGCCACTCCGGTGTGGGGAAAACCGCACTTTTAAATAACCTCGATGCTTCATTTAATGAAAAGGTAAGGCCGGTTTCCTCCTTTACCAGGCGGGGCCGTCACACTACGAATATGATACGCCGGCATGAGCTCTCTTTTGGCGGTACTGTATTTGATATGCCCGGACTTAAGGAGATAGATTTTATTGATGTTTGCAAACGGGAACTGGGTGCTTATTATACTGAATTTAACCGTTTTGCAGATAGATGTAAATTTAAAAACTGTCTGCATCTGCATGAGCAGGAATGCGGGGTTAAAGATGCTTTGGAAAAAGGTTTGCTGCATCCGGTACGGTATAAAAATTATCAACAGATTATTAAAAATTTACCTGATGATTAATAGAAAGGAGTATACTTATGAAGGTTTTAATTCTAGGCAGCGGCGGCAGAGAACACGCACTGGCGGTTAAACTCAGCCGGAGCCCGCAGGTAAAAGAGGTAGTTATATCACCCGGCAATGGCGGTACAGCCGGGGAATTCAGTAATGTTGTTTTCCCTTTAAAACCGCCCTATAGTGCACTTAAAGATTATGTAACTAAAAAAGGTTTTGATCTTGTTGTAGTAGGCCCGGAGGCTTTACTGGTAGATGGTGTGGTTGATCATCTGGAAAAGGAAGGTATGGCTGTTTTCGGCCCTTCTCAGGCAGCGGCGCGTCTGGAAGGCTCCAAGTTTTTTGCCAAGCAGATAATGGCCTCTGGTAAAGTGCCTACAGCAGCATACGAGGTGTTCCGGGATTATGATTCAGCTGCAGCATATATTAATAATACTGCGGTCTTTCCGCTGGTGCTTAAGGCTGATGGCTTGGCTGCCGGTAAAGGAGTTATAGTCTGTCAGCAGAAAGAGGAAGCATTGGAGGCTTTAGCGCTCTATTTTAAACAGAAAAAATTCGGCCGGGCAGGAACGACTTTGGTAATCGAATCATTTTTAACCGGAAGAGAAGCTTCTGTTCTGGCATTTACTGATGGAAAAACGATTAGAACATTACCCCCTTCCCAGGATCATAAAAGGATTTATGACAATGATCAGGGGCCAAATACCGGGGGCATGGGTGTTTACACACCTCTTTATTTTTTTAATGAGAAGCACCAGCGTATAGTGGAAGAAGATATTTTAAAACCAACGCTTAAAGCATTAAGAGATAAAGGTATTGTTTATAAAGGTATTCTTTATGCAGGACTTATGGTAAAAAATGATGCTGTGAATGTTGTTGAGTTTAATGTACGTTTCGGCGATCCGGAGACGCAGTGTGTATTACCTTTGCTGAAAAGCGATTTGTTTGAGGTGATGTATGCCTGTACTCAGGAGAGACTTGATCATGTTAATTTTGAAACTGTTGCCGCTGCAGCCTGTACAGTGATTATGGCTTCCGGCGGTTATCCGGGCAGTTATGAAAAGGGAAAAGTAATAAAGGGCCTGGAAAAAATAAAAAACGCGCATGTTTATCATGCCGGTACTGCTCTAAAAAACGGGAAACTGGTAACTGCCGGCGGACGCGTTTTGGCTTTGACAGCTATTGATGCGCAATTATCCCGGGCAGTAGAAACGGTTTATGATGAAATCAAAAATATTTCTTTTGCTGATGCTTATTACCGAAAAGATATAGGAGAGAAAGGTATCAGGCCGTAATAATTTCCGGGCCCTCTGCGGTTACCAGAATAGTATGTTCGGCATGGGCATTTATTTTGTTGTCTTTGGGAACCGCACTCCAGTTATCCTTAAGTGTATAACACCTTCTGGCTCCGCTGGTGAGCATAGCCTCTATAGCCAGACACATTCCGGTTTTCAATGCAGCACCTGATCCCTGCGGCCCGTAGTTAGGTATCTGCGGCCGGCTGTGTACCTCTCTGCCTACTCCATGGCCGGTATAGTCTGTAACCGTTTGAAAACCGTTTTTACGGGCGGTGTTTTCAATAACAAAACCAATATCTCCGGTATGATTGCCCGGGAGAGCTGCTTTGATACTTTCATACAGTGCGGTCCGGGCACAGCAGGCTATCCGGCTCGCTGCCGGGGAGGTGTTGTTAATGATATAGGTGGTCGCCCGGTCAGTACAAAGCCCGCGAAAACGAACCCCGATATCAACAGTTAAAATATCACCGTTTTGCAGAGGAGTATTGTCCGGAATACCATGCAAAAGTACCTTGTTCACTGAAGTACAAATACTGGCAGGGAACCCCATATACCCCAGAAAGGAAGGCAGGGCATTGTGCCGGTCTATATAATCATAAGCTATCTCATCCAGGGTTGCAGTAGTTGTACCGTTTTTTATATAGGGTTCCAGACAGGTAAATGTTCCCGCCAGAATTTTACCGCTTTGTTTAAGGATTTCCTGTTCAGCAGGAGAGTAAATATCGCTCATTTTTTTTTGCTTTTTTTGTTTTTCTTTTTAGGGGTTTTTTTGGAAGATTGATTATTATTTTTGCCGGTAAGAGAATCAAAACCAGGGGTTGAAGCATAGGAGTCTTTTACTATTTTATTTACATCAAGTTTTTCACTGCCGGTAATATTGATATCACCTTTGGTCAGTGCCCCTTTTTCCAGATTAAGTACAGGTGTTGTAATATTGCCGATACATTTTCCGGTAGAGGTAAGTTTTACAATTTTACCGGCATTAATATTGCCAATGAAAGTACCGCTGATAATTACTTTTTGGGCATTAAGGTTGGTTTTTACTCTGCCGCTTTCCAGTATAACAACCTGGTTGCTGGTTTTGATAGTGCCTTCAAACTTTCCTGCTACCTGCAGGGTTCCGTTAACAAAAAAATTGCCTTCAAATACAGAGTCTTTACTAATAACTGAAACTTTTTTATCCGGTTTTAAAGCCATGTTTTTACTGAAATTATTATAACATCTCCGTCCTAAAAATGCATACCGGTAAATTGTCTGCACTCTATTAGTTTTTCTTTGCCCAGAGAATAACAAGGAAGACACCCTGCATCGGTTTCATCCTGAAACCGATGCAGGGCAGGTTGCGCGGCTGCTATTTATAATCAGCTAAAAAAACATACTATAACCCGGTACCTGAAGCTGAAGTTAATGTGCGGATATATGCAGGAGCAAGTTTACAGCGGCTGTAAATTAAATTTTTTTGTACCGGGAATATTGTTAGCAATACATAGTATAATTACATTACTTATTATGCCTTTAAAAAATTATATTGTTTATATTTTAAGGTGCGCTGATTATACTCTTTATACAGGGATAACCGTTGATACTAAAGCACGATTAAAAAAGCATGCCTGCGGCCGCGGATCTAAATATGTGCGTGCCCGCCTTCCGGCAGAAATAGTATATACCCGCAAAGTAAGAGGCCGTTCCCGGGCAAGCAGGGAGGAATGCCGGATAAAAAAAATGTCACGTCAGGAAAAGTTAAATTTAATCAGCAGTAATAATCTTAAATAACCGGCAGGGTCATATTTCCTGATCTATCTACTACGGGTTTAACAATTATTATAAATAAATTTTAAAAAGCTTTAATAAGATATCTGCTTTGAGTTAAAATAACCTGGAAACAGTAAAATTAAAAATTAAGATAAAACAGGAACAGGACGACATGATTGCCGGATATGGAATCGGATTTATAATCCTGAGATCACGTGACCCTGCACATATTTATCTGTTGCTATAGTTAAATTCGTATCTATCTACTGTTTGTTAATTTTATTTATTCAGGTTAAAATTTTATACATAACATAATGCTGATGCGTACCATTATTATTTTTTTACTTCTTATATGGCCTTTACAGGCCGCAGATCTGTTCGGTACGATTCGGCCTGAAGATTATTTACAGGGAAAATTTTCTCCTGATTCTCACTCCCGACTTTTTATATTGGTTCCCCAATATATGGCTAATAAAAAAACCTATCTGCGTCGGGATGTTTTTAAAGCTTATAAGGCAATGTATAAAGCTGCCCGCAGAGCAGGTTTTAAGCTGGTGATAGTTTCCGGTTTCCGCAGTTTTAACCATCAAAAAAGTATATGGGAACGTAAAGCGCGCCGCTACGCGCGCCGCTATCCTAATGAACTTGACGTTATGCGCCAAATACTGCGTTTTTCCGCAATGCCTGGTACTTCCAGGCATCACTGGGGTACTGAAATTGACCTTAACTCTTTGCAAAACAGTTATTTCGCCAAAGGTTACGGCCGCCGTCTTTATGAGTGGCTTATAAACAACGGACCGGAATACGGTTTTTACAAAGTTTATACCAGCGGCCGGGTAAACGGCTATAGTGAGGAAAAATGGCATTACTCCTATATGCCCGTAGCACGCCGGTTGCATCAAAAATATCTGGAGCTTGTCACTCCTTCTCTTTTAAAAGGTTTTTATGGAGACAGCCATGTGGAAGAACTTTTTATAATTCCTTTTTATGTAAACGGTATTAATAAAAAATTACTGCCGGCGGCAGCTAATTCGGATAACGGATATTAAAAGCATGCCATAGTCTGGGATCCCAGGGTCTGGTACGCGGACGCTGCGGATGCGGCTGCATAAGTTCAAAATAGATTAAAGGCCGGTTATTAGCACCAATGGTAAACACTTTTTTGGGTATGGAAAAAAAACTGCTTTGAACACCGATAGCACAGTGCCGTTCTCTGATCGAGACCAGCATTTCATTTTTTATATTAAGATGATCAAGCAGGATTTGCAGACACAGGGTTTTGGAATCGCAGTCTCCTTTTTGCCGCAGCAGTAATTCAACCGGATTACGTATTATATCAGCGCCGTTAAGCAGTTCGATATCATAATCATAAAGACTTAAAT
>Ga0102934_1001973_pt1 | contig 14355 bp, 12 predicted proteins | sample SalPonR2_A_D1_MG_FD_78175 | JGI IMG/M metagenome (GOLD analysis project Ga0102934, IMG submission 78175) | Salt pond soil microbial communities from South San Francisco under conditions of wetland restoration - Salt Pond MetaG R2_A_D1_MG | ecosystem: Environmental > Aquatic > Marine > Intertidal... | reverse complement strand
TCGGGCCAAGTGGCAGTAAGCTTCAAACACCCAGAAAAATCAGGACTTTATGCCAGAGACGAAGTTTTGATGGCAACGACCCCTGAATTCTGCGAGCGAAATGGTAGTCAACAAGGCGCACTCGCCGCCCGAGACAAACCCGGGCGGCTTCAGACTTCGTCGGTGTTGACCTGTGCGCGTGGGCCGGATTATCCGGTCTTACTCCGCGTAGAAATGCACGTTGTCGGTGCCCAGCGCGATCGTGACGAGGAAGTTGCGCATGACTTCATGTCCGAGGATGCCGTCGCCGCCGAATTTCTCGCTGATCCGGTGCGCGCCGTACCCGGTCGAACGCTCCCGACCTTCGACCGGTGCGGCAGCCACCACGCCTTCGATCTTGTAAGGTCCGAGCTCGAGTTCGTCCAGTCGCATGGCCCTGACATCCGGGCGCACCGTGAGCCCTGCGGCCTGAAGCTGGTCGGCGCCGATTTCCTCGCCCTGCCAGCCGTGCTTGTCGACGATGCGGTCGGTCAACAGGGTGACCGTGTCGCTGCTGGTGTCGAGGTTCATCCAGACCCGCTTGCGGTTGACCTGGGCAACAACCATGGGCTGGTTGAAACGGCCGCGCCGCAGCTTGACGTTGCCTTCGAAACGGCCCATATCGGCGGGCATGAACCGAAGGCGCCGATTCGGATAATCGATCTGCACCACCAGCGCGTTGAGCAGCGGCCGGCCCACGATCAGGCCGATATCTTCGGCCGGAATCATCACCGCGCTGTCGAGTTCGACCGGGTTGCCGCCGAGTTCCAGGGTGAACGTGCTCGACAGCGGTAGCTGTTCGCCGTCCTGGATATCGGGCAGGCTGAGCGATCGAGGCCCCGGTTCGATGCCTGCCTCGCGCGCGAACTGGTACGAAATCGCGTTGGCCGAAATGGAAGTGTCGATCAACGCAGTGGTCTTTTTGCCGTTGATCACGACCTCGACCGCCGGCCGGCTCTCGCCCTCGGCAAACGCCATCCATGCGGCCTCGTCGGGCTGCTGGGCGACCAGCAGGCTCGCATGGGCAAGAATGATAAATGCAAGCAGGCGTATTGCCCCACGGCGGACGGCGGGTGAACGAGCTTCGATTTGTACGGACATGGGGCTCCCTTTTTTCTGTATGTCTCCGGTTGGAATGCCTGTCCTGGCGACTGCGTGCCGGTGCCGTTCCTCCCTGGAGTACCTCTTGCCCCCGGTCCGGTCGTGCGGTTCACCGTCTTGTCCGGACCATGCGCGTTGCGTGAGCCGCATGGGTTCGGATATGACAGGTTTGTTGAAGCTTAGCATTCGAGCGCGTCGGCGCTCAAGCCGATCGGGTTTTGGGCGCTTGCCGACCATCGGGTGAAAGCCGCTGAACCAGGGCTTGCCGGTCCGGCGAATCCAGGCGGAGTCCGTGATGGTGACTGCAAGGCCCGGCGCCGGTCAGCGGGCGACCGTCGGGGTCGTAGCCGATCGCCTGGAACGTCCATCCGCCGCGCAGGTTCTTGACGATCCCGACATGACGGCCCTTGGCGTCGAATACGGCGTGCAGGTCGTTGCGCAGGAAGAAAAGCTCCACCCCCGCCGGATCGATTTCGACGTCGATTTGGACGAAGCGGAAGCGATGCCACGCGATCGCCATGGGTGCGAAAATCGTGTTCAGCGGTGCAAAGCTCCGACGATGGTGTTCGGTCGGACCGTTGCGCAGCAGGCCGAGGTAGTGGGCGTCGGTGCCGTAGCCGACGTTGGTGTGCCACCCGTAATCCGGGAATGAATCGGCCAGCGCGTGCATCAGGCGGTCGCGCGTGACCTTGGCAACGACCGATGCGGCGGCGATCGAAAGCGAGCGGCGATCGCCCTTGACGATCGTCTGGACCGCACAGTCGACGGGCGGTTTCGCACGGCCGTCGACCAGCGCGAACTCGGGACGCTCCGGCAGCGCGTCGAACGCCCGCTGCATCGCGCGCATGTTGGCGTGATAGATATTGATCTCGTCGATCTCGTCTACCGATGCGATTCCCACGCCGACCTGGGCAATGCGTTGGATGATGGCGTAAAAGCGCTCGCGTTCGTCGGCTGCGAGAAGCTTCGAATCGGTCAGGCCCCTGAGAATTCGCGGTTTCGAATCCGACGGCAGCGTCACCGCGGCCGCGACCACCGGACCGGCCAACGGTGCGACGCCGGCCTCGTCGATCCCGCACACCACGCCGTTGAACTGGCGTTCGTGGTGCAGCGTGGGCCATTTGGGAAGCGGGGTACGAACGAGCATCAATGCGATGGTAATCGAAACGACCGGCCGATGGCGGATCTCCCTCGGCTCAGCGGAACACTTTCTCCATGCCGTCGTGGGCGATCTCGACTGCGACGCCGCGTTCATCGGCGAGTTTGCGCAGTTCGGCGCCGACCTTGCGCTCGTCGCCGCCTACGATGTCGGCTCCGCAGTGGGTCACGATCATTTTTTCGACCCCTTCCTTGCGGCACCATGTCAGCTGCTGGGCGATCGTCGAGTGGCCGATCAGCTCGCCCGATTCCTTGTCCTTGCGGATCATCTCGCGCTTGATCGTCGCGCCGTCGCCTATGTAGGTGCGGATGCCGGCGAAAGCCTCTTCGCGATCGTGGATCCAGACGACGTCGGGCACGTAGAAGACGGTCACGCGGCCGGCCCGGATTCGGTAGCCGACCGCCGGCGCGCGGGTCGAGTGAATGACCGGAAAGGGCTCGAAATCGATCCCCGCGATCGCGCGCACCCGCCGGGGCGCCAGCGTGTGGCGCAGCTTCTTCGGCACGGCGAAATCCCCCATGACCTCCCACGACTCTTCGGTGGCGAATACCGGGCAGGGCGGTTTGGCGTCGCGCAGCGCGAAGGCGTGGTCGGGATGCGCGTGGGTGATCACGATCGCTTCCGGCCCGACATCGTCCCAGCGCGCTTCCCAACCCTTGCCGGCGTCGATCATGACCCGCCGCCCTCGATATTCCACAAGCGCCGACGTATAAAAACGGTGCCGCCGCGTGCTCGGTTCGATGTAGCCGCGCGTTCCGAGAAAAATGATCTTCATCGCGTCACGAATCAATGCGGATTACCGACATCCTAAGCGATCGCACTCCCTCGGCTCAGCCGATCCGCAGGTTGCGCATCCGGCGCGAGCTGTCGGTATCGGTGATGTCCGCGGTGCGGGCCAGGCGCGCAATGTATTCATCGGGAAGGCCGTGCTCACGAGCGCCGTGCACGACGAAGCGCTTGTACCAGTCCAGCGGCTTCAGATCGGGATCGGTCGGGATTGCGCGGTAGGTTCGCGCCAGTCGCCGTCGGCCGCCCAGCAATATCGGCACGTTGCAGGCGTAATAGCCGCTGCCAAGCTCTTCGACGAGATCCAGTTGCTTGAGATCGGCACGCCGGATCAGCCAGGCCACCCCGTGCACAAAGTCGCCGGGTCGGTCGGTGAAGATCACGTCGCACTTGCCGGTGTCGTCGGCGCCGATCTTGTGCCAGCGAAGGGCGAAACGGGGCAGGATCGCCCGGCCCGCGGCGCGGGCCGAGGGCGTTCTGGCTTTCAGCCGGGCGCTCAGCAGGTTTGAACCATAAGCGAAATACAGGAAACTTCCGCTGGCTTTCATGTCGTGTCGAAGGGATGGGTCAAAAACAAATCCCGGGACTCAACGACCCCGGCGCGGGAATACCTAGGAAGGTATCGGTTCCGTGCCGGGGTTTCAAGCGGCGGAGAGGAAAATCGACTCGGATCCTTAGCGCCAGCCGACCCGGTCGGCGATGCGCACGGCGTAGGGGTTGTTGCTGCCTAGCGCATCCATGTTGAGTTCGTCGAGCTTTACGTCGCCCCATTCGGCCAGGTCCTCGTGGCGTTCGACGCCTTCGCTGACCGGGTACTCGTAGTTGGCGCGGGCGAAGATTTCCTGTGCTTCGTCGGAAGCAAGAAACTCGAGGAAGCGGATCGCGTTGTCGCGATGCGGCGCATGCTTGACCACGCCGGCGCCACCGATGTTCACGTGCACGCCGCGACCGTCCTGGTTGGGCAGCATCACGGCGACCTTTTCGGCGACTTCGCGATCGGCAGGATCGTCGGAGTTGGCCAGTCGCATGTAGTAGTAATGGTTGGCGACGGCCACGTCACATTCGCCGGCGGCAACGCCGCGGAGCTGGTCGGTATCGCCGCCCTGCGGCTGACGGGCCAGGTTGTCGACCAGGCCTTCGGCCCATTGCTCCGCGCCTTCCATGCCGTGGATTTCAACCATGGATGCCAGCAGCGACTGGTTGTAGATGTTGTTCGAGGAGCGAATGCAGATCTTGCCTTCGAGTTCCGGCCTGGCCAGGTCTTCGTAGGTCGAAACCAGTTCCGGATCGATACGCTCCGGGTTGTAGTAGATCAGACGCATGCGCTGGCTGTAGCCGTACCAGTACCCGTCCGGATGCCGCAGGTGGGCGGGAATGCGTTCGCTGAGAACATCGCTTTCCACTTCCTGCAGCGCTCCGGCCTGTACAGCACGCCAGAGGCGCCCGGCGTCCACAGTGATCAATACATCGGCCGGACTGGCGATGCCCTCGCGCTGGATACGTTCGACCAGCATGTCCGAACCACCTTCGAGCACGCTGACCTGGATACCCGTTTCGGCGGTGAAGGCGTCATAGAGTTTCTGATCGGAGTCGTAGTGGCGGGCAGAGTAGACGTTGACGGTGTCCGCGATCGCGACGGTGGAAAAGAGCAGCACGACCGCCAGCCAGCAGAAGCCGGTTATGCGATTGATTGATTTGAACATGATTGAACCTCAGGGTTGATTGTCAGGCCAGCCTGAAACAGACAAACCTTAATGAATTTCATTTGTATTTAACGGATGCCGATTTATAGCATGGATTAGCGTTGTTATGTTTACAAATGATTCGTGTTTGCATATTATTCAAGCCCTGAACGGAAATTTTTTACGGTCCGACGCATCCGGATATGGCTGCCGAGATCGCCGCCAACGGATACCCATGACGCCATGAACCAGCCCGCCCAGGCATTGCACGAAGCGACCCGCGCCGCAACGGTCACCGAATCGGTCGCCGATTCGGCCATGTTGTACATGGAGGATATCTGCCACGACTTCGGTACGCTGCGCGCGGTCGATCACGTCTCGCTCGATGTTCAACGCGGAGAGGTAGTCTGCCTGCTCGGTCCGTCGGGCTGCGGCAAGTCGACCCTGTTGCGCATTGCCGCCTGCCTGGAGGAATTGCAGCACGGGCGGGTCATGATCGGCGGTGAAGACATGCGGTCCCCGTCGGGTCGAAGCGTACCGCCGGAGCGGCGCAATGTGGGACTGATGTTCCAGGATTCGGCGCTGTTCCCGCATTTGTCGGTCCTGGAAAACGTGATGTTCGGGCTCGATCGTCTGCCGACCCGCCAGCGCCGGGCCCGGGCGATGGAATTTCTCGACAAGCTGGGCATGACCGAACACGCCTCGCGCCATCCGCACATGCTGTCGGGCGGCCAGCAACAGCGGGTCGCCCTGGCGCGCGCGCTGGCCCCCGGACCGGGTCTGATGCTGCTCGACGAGCCGTTCTCGGCGCTGGATGCGCGACTGAGGGATCGCATCCGCGACGACACCCTGCACCTGCTCAAGAGCGCCGGGGCCGGCACGCTGCTGGTCACCCACGATCCCGAAGAGGCGATGTTCATGGCCGACCGGATCGCGCTGATGAAGGACGGCCGAATCCTCCAGATGGACCGCCCGGAAAATCTCTACTGCCACCCGGTCGATCCCTTCGTCGCCACCTTCTTCGGCGACGTCAACCGGATGGAGGGCGTGGTCCGCAACGGCCGCATCGACACGCCGCTTGGCCAAATGGACGCGCAGGGCCTGAGCGAAGGCGAGCGCGCGCTTGTGTTGGTGCGCCCCGAGGCGGTGCGCGTCGTGATGGTCTCTGAACCGTCCGCCGCGCACGGCGACACCCACGTGATCATGTCGCGGCTGTTGGGCCGCAACAGCCTGGTTCACATCTGCGTGCACGATCAGCAGAACCGCGAATACCACCTCCATTCGACCATGCCGGGGGTATTCCTGCCGCAGGAGAACCAGCGGGTCGAGCTGCACGTCAACCCGTCGCAGGTTTTTGTCTTTCCGGCTGATTAGCGATTTCTGGTGTTACTTTTTTGCGGCGCTGCCAATGCACGGGCATTTGGCACGCATTGCCCTTAGAAAATCAAAGGCCGTTTCGCTGCCGGCTTCGCCGGCTTTAGCGAGTTACTTCTTGGCGCCCCAAGAAGTAACCAAGAAACGCTGCCGGGCGACGCCGCCGGCCCTTCGGCCCGGTTCCCTGCGTTTCTCGCCGCGAACGGCCGGTTCCGAACTCGCTCCCTTCGGTCGCTCAGACATGCGGAACCGGAAACCTCCGTCCGCGACTGCGATACTCGGCGGCGGCGACGGCGGGGTGCGGGTTCATCACGCGCGGAGGTCGGTCACGACAAGCACCAAACGCTCGGCGGCGACCCATCTGCCTCGATGGCGCCGAGAAGCGCAGGGCCGGGCGGAAAAAGACGCGCCGCATGTCTGAGCGACCGAAGGGAGCGAGTTCGGCGAGTCCCGCCCGGACCGAGCATCGCAGGGGACCCGGCGCAGTTTGCCGGGCGCCTTCGCGGCATGAGCGATTTTGGTTACTTTTGTCGCCACAAAAGTAACTCGCATCAGCTCGCGAAGCGAGCGGCGAAACCGTCTTTGATTTCTCAAAGCCTGCCCGATGCCGGGGATCAGAAACCGGCCGGCGGCGAAACGGCCTTTGAATCTTGATCGGCGTGCGGGTGCCGCTCAGCCGCCGGCACCGGCCCCGCTGCCCGGCCTCGACTTCCGCATCGCGATGCTGAGTAGAATCACCGGTACGATCCCCACCACCACGATGCTGAGCGCCGAGGTGGAGGCCTGGGCCAGGCGTTCATCCGAGGCCAGGTCGAAGGCCCGAACGGCCAGCGTGTCGAAATCGAAGGGCCGCAGGATAATGGTTGCCGGCAATTCCTTCATCACATCGACGAACACCAGGATGGCCGCGGCCAGCAGGCTGCTTCGCATCACCGGCAGGTGCACCAGCGCCAGTGTTCGCGCGGCGGTCTTGCCGAGTGTCCTCGACGCGGCATCCATGTTGGGCGTGATCTTGCCCAGGCTCGCCTCGACGCTGTTGAACGATACGGCCAGGAAGCGAACGACGTAGGCGTAGACCAGCGCCACCATGGTGCCGGTCAGCAGCAGACCCGGCAGGAACCCGAAATGCTCGCGGGCGAGCAGATTGATCCGCTGGTCGGCCCAGCCCAGGGGAATCAGGATGCCGACCGCGATCACCGATCCCGGGATGGCGTAGCCGACCGATGCGATGCGGGCGGCCGCGTGGGTCAGGCGGCCGGGCTGCATCCGCACCCCGTAGCCGATGACGACGGCGAGGCTGACCGCGACCACGGCCGTGACCGACGCCAGCTTGAAGCTGTTCCAGGCGTAGCCCGCCATCAGCCCGCCCATTTGCGGATCGCCTTCGGAAATGTGCATTTCCAGCAGCAGCGCGGCCGGCAGCACGAAGCCGATCAGGATCGGCAGCGCGCAGGCGGCGAAGGCAAGCAGCGCGCGCCCGCGCGTCAAGTGGTACTGCGGCAGCTCGCGGTAACGCGCGGTGGTGTGGTGGAAACGCGCGCGACGTCTCGACCAGCGTTCCAGCACCAGCAGCACGATCACGAACACCAGCAGGCAGGCCGCCAGCTGTGCCGCGGCGGCCGCTTCGCCCATGCCGAACCAGGTGCGATAGATGCCGGTGGTGAAGGTGTCGACGCCGAAGAACTGGACCGCTCCGAAATCGTTCAACGTTTCCATGAGTGCAAGCGACAGGCCGCCGACGATCGCCGGACGCGCCAGCGGCACCGCGACGCTGGAGAACAGTCGCCACGGTCCGCGGCCCAGCGACCGACCGACTTCCAGCGCGCATACCGATTGTTCCATGAACGCCGCACGGGTCAGCAGGTACACATACGGGTAAAGCACCAGGGACATGACCGCGATGGCGCCGCCCAGCGATCGGATATTGGGGAACCAGTAGTCGTTGCGGCCCCATTCGAAAACTTCGCGCAGAAAGGTCTGGATCGGACCGGTGAACTGGAGAAAGTCGGTGTAGGCGTAGGCGATCACGTAAGTCGGAACCGCAAGCGGCAGCAGCAGCGCCCATTCGAAGATGCGCTTGCCGGGGAAGCGGCACATGACCACCAGCCATGCCGTGCCGACGCCGATGACCAGGGTGCCGGTGCCCACGCCAAGCATCAGCCCCAGCGTGTTGAGCACGTAGTCGCTCAGAACGGTCTCGACCAGGTGGCCCCAGACTTCGGGCGAGGGAACGAACACGAATCCGAGCACCGTCAGCACCGGCAGCGTGACCAGTCCCGCGATCAACAGCGTCAGGATCGTCCAGCCGTTGGGTGCTATCCGGAAACGATTGAATGCGGCCCCACTCGTTTTTGCAACCTCGACCGTCAAGAGAGATCTCGCAGTGCGTTCCATTCAGTTTGAAAACGTGATCCCGAAGTATGCGGCATCAAGGTCGTGCAGAAGTGTCCAGCTTTCGCGCTTTGCCTTTGCTGAACTTGGGTCGTTTGCCAGGTCTGCTTCTCAGCCCAAGCGCTCACGATCGTGGGGGCGGTGGAAGTCCAGCGCCGGCCCGACCGGCACCACGCCGCTTGGGTTGATGGTGTCGTGGCTGCCGTAGTAATGCAACTTGATCGCGTGGAATTCCACCGTTTCGGAAATGCCTGGCCACTGATAAAGCTCGCGCAGGTAGTTCGACAGGTTCGGGTAGTCGTCGATGCGGCGGATATTGCACTTGAAGTGCCCGACGTAGACCGCGTCGAACCGGATCAGCGTGGTGAACAGCCGCCAGTCGGCCTCGGTCAGGCGCGAGCCGCACAGGTAGCGGTTCTCGGCCAGGATTTCGTCCAGCCGGTCCAGCGTCTCGAACAGCGGGATGACCGCCTCTTCGTAGGCCTCCTGGGTGGTGGCGAAGCCGGCCTTGTAGACCCCGTTGTTGACCTTGTGGTAGACGGTCTCGTTGATCTCGTCGATGCGATCACGCAGGTCTTCCGGGTAGTAGTCGCCTTTCTTCGCCCCGACGCCGTCGAATGCGGCGTTCAGCATGCGGATGATTTCCGACGACTCGTTGTTGACGATGGTGTTTCTCTTCTTGTCCCAGATCACCGGTACGGTCACGCGGCCGGTGTATTCGGGATCGGCGGCGGTGTAGACCTGGTGCATGAAGGTCGCGCCGTGAATCGGGTCGGCAATCACCTTGTAGCCCGGCTCGAAACTCCAGCCGTTTTCCAGCATCAGCGGGTTGACCACCGAGACCGGCAGCATCTTCTCCAGCCCCTTGAGCTTGCGGAATATCAGCGCACGGTGCGCCCACGGGCACGCATACGCTACATACAGGTGATAGCGATCGGGCTCGGCCTCGAAGCCCGCCTCGTCGCCGGGCCCGGCCGAGCCGTCCGTCGTGATCCAATTGCGAAACGCCGATTCCTGGCGCTTGAAGCGGCCGCCTGTGGATTCCGTGTCGTACCACTGGTCGTGCCACTTCCCGTCGATCAGCAAACCCATATCAATCTCCGTGAATTCAAAGGTGCCGATGCCAGCCCGGCCTCGCCTCTCGGGCGCTACAGAGATGACGACCGGCATCACGCCAAATTAGTTTCAAGTGTAACAATCCGGCGAGGAACCCGCCATGAAAAACCGGCCGATGATTCAGGCGCGTCGAATTCCTGGACGATTTTCGTAACGGCGGGCAACGGTCGACCCGGCGCCGAGATTGCCGATCTCCGTCTCTGTTTGAATGGTATGCAATTGACAATCATTCGCGTCTCAGTTATTATTCGCAAAAAGTGGAGCGTACCTTGATCAGCTTCGCAATGGGTTGATGGCTGATACCAACAAGAACAGAAGGACTCCTTCCCATGTCAAACGGCACTGACGCGTGTGCGTACCCCTCCGATGATTCGCGAGGCGCGATCATTTATCCGAAATTCCTTTTTGTGTTCTTCTTCGCGCTTTCCGTCCTTTTGCAGCCGGCCTGGGCTCAGCAACAGAAAGATGAACAAACCGATGCCGAATCCGAGACGCCTGCCGAACTCGATGCGATCAGCGTTCTCGGATGGCGGCCGTCCGACACGCTGGGCTACCTCGCCGACACGCTGAGCTCCGCCACAAAGACCGAAAACCGCCTCCTCGATACGGCGATGTCGATCTCGGTGATCACCGAGGATCTGATCATCGACCAGAATGCGCTCAGCCTCGACGAGGCGCTGCGCAACGTGGCGGGCGTCGGCGTCGGCCCCAACGCGGCAAACGTGTCGGTGCAGGAGGAATTCACCATCCGCGGATTCGAGTCCGCCCTGGTAAGACTAAACGGCGTCCAGCGCCGCTCGACCGGCCCGCTCAGTACGGCCAACATAGAAAGCATCGAGGTAATCAAGGGACCGATGTCCGTACTCTACGGCGACCTTTCCCCCGGCGGTTTCATCAACGTCCAGACCAAGCGACCCGGGCCCGAGGCCGCTGCCGAATTCCGGACCTCGCTGTCGACCGTCGCACCCGGACGCGGCACCACGGCTTACGGCAGCATGGACCTGACCGGCCCGGTGACCAAAGACGGGCAGTGGCTTTACCGCTTGATCGCGTCGGGGCAAGGCGGCAACCAGTTCATCGACACTGCCGATCGCGAGCAGTACTTCGTTGCGCCCTCGCTCTCGTTCATCGGCGCCGACCGGCGCTTGCGCACCGATCTCGATCTCACTTACCTGCGCAACGACGAGACCTTTCAGTTCGGCATCCCGGCTCGCGGCGACCGGCCCGATCGCCGGCTCGACATCGACACCTTTCTCGGGAGCACCGACGGCGGCAAGGAAACGGAAGACTACGGTGCCGAGCTTCGAACCCGTTACCAGCTGAGCGATTCGACGCAGATCGACGCGGCGCTGACCTGGCACCTCAACGAGCATTTCTCGATTGCGCTTCGTCCGTTCGGCACTGCGGGCGCACAGGTTGCCGACGACGACACGATCCGCCGCAGCTTCAGTCTGCGAAGCTTCGAGACCAGCGACACCCAGTTCGAAGCCAATCTCATCCACGAGTTCGGCTGGGGCAGTACCGAGTGGCGGCTGCTGGCCGGCTTCGACGTTCGGCGCACCGAGGTCGATCACTCCGGTCCGGGCTTCGGCAATATCATCAACTTCGATCGGGCCAACGTTTTCGCGCCCGATCGGTCGGTGCAGCTGCCGTCGGCCGACAGCGATCTGATCTCGTTCTTCGACCGCGTGGACCAGACGTCCGATACCGTGGGCGGCTACGTGCAGGCCGAATCCTGGTTGACCGACCGGCTTCGCCTGGTCGCGGGCCTGCGTTACAGCGAGCTCGAATACACGTTTGCCGATACCAGCGGCTTCACCTTTACCGAGAAGCCGGACAGCGTCGACCCGAGAGTCGGGCTGCTCTACAAGTTGGGCCAGGATACGTCGGTCTATGCCAGCTACAGCTCTTCGTTCGAGCAGTCCTTCAGCTTCGATCCGGACAACGTCGAGCCGCTGGAAGCCGAGCAGATCGAGCTCGGCCTGAAGCACGAGTGGTTCGACGGCCGCGCGATGCTGACCGTGTCGCTGTTCGAGCTGACGCAGAAGAACCTTTCCACCACCGATCCCGAAACGGGCTTCAACCGCCAGATCGGCGAGGCCGAATCCCGCGGCGTGGAGATCGAGGTGCGCGGCCGCGTCATCCGGGGGCTGACGGTCTCGGGCAGCTACTCCTACCTAGACAACGAAATCTCGAAGGACAACGACGGCGCCCAGGGCAACCGCCTGCCGAACGTGCCTCAGGAGGAAGCATCCATCTGGCTGAACTACGAAGCCGGCGTGCACACCGGGCTGCCGCTTACACTGAGCGCTGGCTGGTTCTACGAGGGAGAGCGGTTCACCAGTGCAAACAACGGCCTCAGGCTGCCGGGCTACGCGACCGCAGATGCCAGCGTCGCCTACCGCTTTTCCGAAAGCGAGCGGCCGGCCGAGCTTCGTGCCGGCGTCAAGAACATTTTCGATCGCGAGTACTTCGTAAGCGGATTCGGCGAAGGCATCGCGTTTCCCGGCCGGCCGCGAACCGTGTTCGTACAGCTGGTCTACGGCTTCTGATGAACCCGGCGATCCTGCCTGAGGCGTCCTTCGTGAGCGAGCCGGATCGATGATGATCGACGGGAGTCCCCGGCCGGGACGCCCGTCGATCATCTCGGCGACTGCCGCATGAACGCCCTGCCGTCCAACCGGACCTGGTTCCGGATTCACAGCTTCACCGGCGTCGTCACCGGGCTGATGCTGTTCGTGATCTGCTTCAGCGGCACCTTCGCGGTCGTCTCCCACGAACTCGACTGGCTGGCCAACCCGGCGCTGCGGGTGGCGCCGCAGGCGCAGCAGGCAAGCTGGGGCGAACTGGTCGAGGCCGTCGAGCGCGAATACCCGGACGGGCAGGTGCTCTGGATCAGCGCGCCGCTGTATTCGGTGTCCACGGCAATGGCGCTGGTCGACTTCGAGGGCCGGGGCATGCTCAAGATACATGTCGATCCGTACACCGCGGAAATCACCGGCCAGTCGAGCTTCGTCGACTTCCAGCGCTTCATTCGCAATTTCCACATGAATCTCTTCGGCCTTGGCGGGTTCGGTATTTACCTGGTCAGCGCCTTCTCGATCACGTTGCTGATCTCGCTGGTCGCCGCGCTGTTCTTTTACCGGCGGTGGTGGACGCGCTTCTTCCGTTTCCGCACCGGCCGGCCGCGCGTGGTGCTGTCCGAGAGCCACAAGACCGCGGGTCTGTGGAGCCTGTGGTTCGTCGCGCTGATGGCGCTGACCGGCATCTGGTACCTGGTCGAGATGACCCGGCTGGATTTCGTCGACGGCAAGTTCAGTCATGCCGGCACCGGGCCTTCGGCCGTCCACGCCGTGCCGGAGGCCGAAACGAGCGCCGGCCCGGATGGACTCCCGCTGGACGCGCTGATCGAGCGCATCGCCGAGGCGCGGCCCGATCTCGACATCAAGATGGTCGGCCCGGCCGTCAGCCATCCGGGTGCGCTTTACGTCGAAGGCGACGCCGGCCACGTTCTGGTCAGGAGCCGCGCCAACTTCGTTCATGTCGACAAGGCCGACGGAAGAATCCTCTACAGCCAGGACGCCGCCGAGCTGCCGCTGTACTGGCGGTGGTCGGAAACCGCCGACCCGCTGCATTTCGGCGACTTCGGCGGGCTCTGGAGCAAGGCGATCTGGTTCCTGTTCGGGCTTGTGCTGTGCGGCCTGATCTTCACCGGCACGTGGCTGCACGCCAGCCGGCTGGCCGCTTCCAGCGGCGGGCAGGCGCGTCACCGCTGGCCGGGCACCTGGGCGGCCATGGCGGTAACGTTGCTGGTGCTGGTCGCGAGCGTCCGTGCAGGCTTCGGGCAGGCGCGCGAAGCCTACGGCACGACCATCGACGGCGTTCGAGAATTACCGTCGCTGACGGCGGGCGTCCAGGCACTGATTGTCGGCTGGGTCGTCCTGACGCTGCTGCTCGTTGCCGTCTGGATCGTGCTGCTCTGGCGACCGCGCCGGAACCGGGCCGGCCCGGACGCGCCGCCAGACCTGCCCGCGCTTGAAAACCGCTTCGATCGCCGGTCGCGCGCCGGCCACACCGCCCGCGGCGTTCGTTAACGGCGGCCTTTGCAGGCAGTGGCGGAAAACCATCCACATTCGTGGTGTGACTCTCGTTTCAGCTAATATTCCGAGAAGTTCGACCCGTGTAGTTCGAAAATCCGGAATCCGATCATGCCGTACCGTTACGCGAACTATTTCGCAGGCTTCGTGCTGCTGACCATCATCGTCGGTTTCTGGGGCAGCTACTTCACCCCGAGCTTCGGCCTTTCGATGGTGTTCGCGATCGTTGCATACCTGGTTCTTTTTTACCTGGCGTTGCGCAACCGCCGCAGCGTCAGGCTGCATGCTGGCTAGATGCTTGCGACGCCACTTGTGTTGTTCGAATCTCCGTTCAGCCGAATCATGCTCGATCATCTGCCGTTTCTTGTATTCACCGGCGCCGGCTTTCCGCAGCGCATCCTGGACGCGATCGTCATATCGATGGCTATGGCCATTGCCTTTGCGCTCGGCGCCCTTGTCTGCTGGCTGGGCTTTAAGGCGCCTTCGGGCAGAAGCCCCGGCCCGGCGGTGATGCCGGCTGCGCCGTAGCGGCGGACGGCTCGTACGCGCGGCAGGAAAGCAGCCGGTGCATTTGCCGGCCCGATTCAGGCCGCGCAAGCGGGTCAGATGATCTGCAGCGTGATCGCCTTGA